>Ga0209722_1001988_pt1 | contig 16776 bp, 13 predicted proteins | sample BioC12SIPDNA_2_FD_185745 | JGI IMG/M metagenome (GOLD analysis project Ga0209722, IMG submission 185745) | Anaerobic biogas reactor microbial communites from Washington, USA - Biogas_R1_A C12 SIP DNA (SPAdes) (version 2) | ecosystem: Engineered > Bioreactor > Anaerobic > Unclassified | place... | reverse complement strand
TAAAATATTTCTTTTTTGATCTGCTACTCTTCCAGCTTCTTCGGCTGGGCTGAGGGCAAAGTCAATCAATTCTTCAAAAGTAACTGACGGATCCAGGACACTACTGCGAGTGTCAGAACTACCGAAATAGAACAAAAACATTTTTGGATCAATGTTAAGGATGCTATGGACCAGATCCGCGTACCACTGCCAGGTATTGAACCCGATATGATCCTCTTCGCCCAATTCGGTTTTGGAATAAGGTCTGGGCACTTTCCAATTTCGCTGCCCGCCAGCTCCCCAACTGAGGGGATGGTTGAAAGTTTGCGAACTAACTGCAATGTGGAGGTTTGAAACAAAGTCCAGCGAACGCCGTTGTTTGACTAGATCCAGAACTTTTTTCAGGAAGGAGAGATCCCAGTAATCTCCACCAGGTTGCAAAGGAGGGAAAACGGGGATGAGACCGTTTTGCTCAGCTGCCCGAACAAAAGGTAAGTAGCGATCAAGGAAGCGTTCCACCAGATCGCCTTGAGACCAGGAATCCTTCACCCAGGCTGATTTCATGTTGGGCTTGTCGAAGAATATCACGTACTTGACTCCCCATTTTGCGTAAGAGGATAACAAGATGCGCAGGTCTTCTGCCCTTACATCTGAATTAACTGCGAAATCGAAGTGAATGATGGGTTGAATACCTGAATTGACCATCCCTGTTACAAATTCTTCCGGGATGGCATAAGAGGGGCTGGCTTTTAACACAAGCCAGCCAGCCTGAAGGGATTCCAACTCAGGCTGCCATAGTGCCAGGTCTCTGGTCTGATAATGATTCAGATCTTGAAAGTAGTGAAAGCCAATTTTCTTATCCATATCCGCATCCAATCGAACGTTTTTGCTACATCTTATAGTGCAAGTACTATGCCAAATTTACTTTTCTGCTATAATAGCCGGCATGATTCTTATCACCGGTAGCACCGGTTTCATCGGTAGTAGACTGGTGGAAAAATTGGAAGCGAATTCTTTGGATTATCGCTTACTGATTTTTCCGGGATCTGATGACAAAACACTTCCCCAAGGCAAAACCTACGATGTTGTATTGAGCTCTCTTGAAGACAGGGGGAGCTTGCGAACAGCTTTTAATAAGGTTGACACTGTTTTCCACCTGGCTGGAATTGAGCAAGAAGGTTCCCAGGCTGATCTCAGCCGTTTTGAAGTTCGTTATCTTGAAACCTTTACGAATATAGCTAAAGAGGCGGGTGTCCAACGATTTTATTACCTGAGTCATCTGGGTGCGGATCGCAACTCTGCGTATGGATTGTTGAAAGCAAACGGAAGAGCTGAATCGATCCTTCAAAATTCCGGCCTTCACTACACCATTATTCGAAGCAGCTGGTTGTTTGGGGAAGGGGACCATTTTACGGAATCGATTGCAGGTCTGATCAAAAAAGGACTGGGCTTCTATTTTCTGCCAGGCGATGGTGGCGTTTTGCTGCAGCCGCTGTGGGTTGAAGATTTGGTTACGGCGCTGGTATGGTCCCTGGATATGAGCGAGACAATTGACCAGATCATCGAAGTCGGTGGACCGGAACACCTTAGTTATCGTGAAGTTGTCAGCTTGGTCGGCCAGGCAATTAACAAAAAAGTTAAATTTCTCAACATCACACCCGTACAATACAGCTATTTCACCCAAATGGTTGAAAACCGCATGAAGAAGCCGCTTATAAACGTGTATTGGATGGATTATTTATCTGAAAATCGCACTTGTGCTTTGGACAGTATGTCTAGAATATTTGAAATCAACCCAGCCAGGATGAAACACAAATTATCTTATTTGAAGGGATGAAGACCCAATTATGAATTTATGCATTCACGGCCATTTCTATCAACCACCAAGAGAAGATCCAATTTCCAACTATATTCCTGCGGAAAGAGGCTGCGAACCGTTTTGTAACTGGAATGAAAAAATCTCAGCCGAGTGCTACGAACAGAACGCTGAAGCTGGAAACTTCGCCAAGATCAGTTTCAATGTGGGACCAACCTTATTCTCCTGGATGCAGGCTTATCGACCTGATGTTGCCAAACAGATCGTGGAACAGGAAATTGGAAATTTTGAAAAATTTGGTGTTGGCAATGGCATGGCGCAAAGCTACAACCACACGATCCTGCCCTTGGCGAATTATCAGGATAAGGAAACCCAGGTCAGGTGGGGGATCGATGAATTTGTCTTTCGCTTTGGTCATCAACCAGCGGGGATGTGGCTGCCTGAAGCCGCAGTTGATATGGAAACTTTGTGCGTTTTATCAGACCATGGTTTGAAGTTTGTGATTTTAGCCCCCTGGCAGGTACAAGCCCTTGAAGCAAAACCAGGACCCTATTACATTCAATTGCCTGGAGGCCGACCGCCTTTTGTAGTTTTCCCTTACCGCCAGGACCTGAGCACAATGGTCAGCTTTATTCCCCAGGCAACAGAAAATGGAGATTATTTCCTCAGTACTGTCAGGAATAGTTTGTCCAACCAAAGGGATAACTTGAATATCGTGGCTAGTGATGGTGAACTATACGGCCACCATCAAAAGTTTAGAAACCACTTTTTGACCTACGTCCTGAACCGTTCCGGGCAAGAAACCGGGATAGATTGGACTTATCCGGGTTTGTGGCTGCTTGAAAACGAAGTTGGCTCTGAGGCGATTCTGCATGAACCCTCTTCCTGGTCCTGTTTCCATGGCGTTGATCGTTGGTCAAAGGAGTGCGCTTGCACTCCGGGTGCAGATTGGAAAGAGCCTTTTATGGAGGTAATGAGAGCGATTGCTTCCTGGCTTGATCAGATTTATTTTGAGCAGCTCTCCAAGATTGTTCCTGATCCCTGGGAGTTAAGGCATCGTTATATTCAGGTCGTTAACGGCCAATTGTCAATCCAGGAGTTAATCGCTCAATCCGCAAACAAGGTGATCACAGACAGCGAATTAAACAAGATCAATCTTTTGATGAAAGCGCAGTACGAACGCCAACGAATGTTTACCTCTTGCGGTTGGTTTTTTGAGGAATTCCACCGAATTGAACCACAGAACAACATCGCCTACGCGGCTAATGCTGTCTGGCTGACCCAAAAAGCAACCGGAGAGACAATTGATCCAGCTATTATCAGAAAGATGACGGATGTAAGGAGCAAAAAAACAGGTCTGAGAGCAGACACCATCTTCACTCAGACCTTGGTCAGGGCAGAGAACGAAACTTAGACTTGTTCTAAGTTGGTCAAAAGTTTATCAATCTGATACTCAGAGTCATCTTCTGCTGCAACGATTTCTTCAAACAATTCGTCCTGGAATAGAAGATTTTCAAGCATTACCGTGATTTCTACCTCTTCCTCAAGCGCAAGTTTGAAGAAACGTCCGGCAATCTGGTACCAAATCAAATCTCCAAAGCGTTCTTTATTGAACCAGCGGATGTTGTTGTAGCTGTTGATTTCAAGGTACTCCTGAATTTTTGCATCTGTGAGCCAGGTTTCAACCAAGTCCTTGCTTAGAGAATCTGCTTCGATCATTGAAAGATGGTTGAGCATAGACTGGACTGCCTGGGTGTTTTTCCAGGCCTCGTAGTCCGAATACCCCAGCTCTTTCAAAGTGCTTATTACCAAATTTTGAACAGGTTTGCGTTCAGAAATTTCGCGATTCAACTTAGCCGCATCCGGATCAGAACCAGGACCAGCCAGGTTGGACAGGAAAGCCCAAATCATCAAGACAAACTGTTTGCGCGGATCCGCGTCAAGTTCTTCTTTGACGAACTCGAGTTTGTTTTGGATGGTTTGCATGGCGGCCAAGCCGGTTTTGCTTCCGATTGAGTCAGGATCTATAATCGCAAGCAGCAGTTTTTCAGCCTCAGTGGCAGCCTGGTCCAACTCAAAAGCATTCTGCTCTGTGATCCCAGCCTCATGCAAAGTTTTCAAATTGTTTTTTAGCAACTCGGGATTTGGTTCAAGTTCCTGGTCAAAATCACGTAAACTCTTCAAGTTTGACGCGTTGATAATCCTCTTCAAAGGATTGAGAAGCGGGGCCAGAGAGATTTCTTCAAGGGTCGCGTCTAAATCCGAGATACCGTGTCCGTTCAAGACACGATTCAAGGTGGCGTATTGAGTTCCGTTAACTACGCGGAAATCCACCAAAACCTGGTGGCTGTAAGCGCTCAGCTGGAAGAATAGCCCGTTGCTGCGGATGTCATTGATGGAGCGGATAAAGAAAAGCTTTGAGATGGCATCTCTGAAGACAACAAAATCATCGCTTCCGCCATACAGACGCATCGCGTCGGCAAGGTCAGATTGCTCCAGGTGGCCTTCACCGCCGTCTTTGACCAGGAAGGGCACAGATTGCCTGATCCATCCGGAAGTATCACCAAAGCGATTATTGTATACAACCAGGGCAGCCTGCCCGTTGGAATAATTGCTATAGGCAAATACGTTCTCATCAACGTGTCCATCTGTGGTGTAAAAATCGTACAATCTGAAGTTATCAACCTCGGCAAAAATTCTCCGTCGATGCAAAATCGGGAAGATCGTGGAAGCATGATGGTTTATCAACGCCTGGTCAGGGGTTTCATCCCAGTAAGGGCGATAGTATTCCATGCCGTATTTTTCAGAATAACCTTCAATTTGACCATGACCAAACATGGGCAAGCCTGGCATAGTAGAGAGTAAGGTGCAGATACCGAAATACTTATCTCCCTTGCCGAATTGTTCGACGGCTGTCTTCTCATCCGGGTTGTTCATGAAATTGACGTAGCGTTTTAGAATTTGCGGATCGTAGACCAGTGTATTTTTAATCAGAAGTCGATATTTTTCATTCTCTTCGTTCCGGAGCATGTGCATAAAAGCGCTGTTGTAAACCCTGTGCATACCCAGCGTGCGCACAAAATAGCCTTCCATCAACCAAAATGCTTCTGCCAAAAGCAGAGTGTCCGGGACTTCTTCGGCAACCCGGTCCACCACTTCGCGCCAGAATTCTTCCGGCATGGCTTGATCGAAAGCTTCTTTGGTCATGGCATGGTCCGCCCGGGAGGGGATATCTCCGCCGCTGCCTGGCTGTGGGAACCACAAACGCTGATAATGCTTTTTGGTCAAGGTCATGGCTGCATCAAAGCGGATAATCGGGAACTTGCGGGCGACCGAAAGGATTGTTTGGATCACCGCTTCGCGGACCACCGGATTGAGGTAGTCCAGTTGGGCTGTATCGTTCCAGGGCATACTTGTGCCGTCGTTGCCGTGATAGATGTAATCTGTTTTGCCGGAGTTGTGATCATAGCGTTTGAAAACCACTGCCGCGTCAGATCGGGAATAATAATGGTCTTCAAGGTTAATGCTCACGCCAGGTCGTTTTGAAAGATCTGGTCCGTTGAAGGTATAAGCCGGGAAAGGCGAAGAGTCAGAACGGATAAACCATTCAGGGTGTTCATAGACCCAGTCAGAGTCGATCCCCATGTGGTTGGGCACCATGTCGCTCGCCAGGCGGATGCCCCGGGCTCCACAGCGCTGGGAGAGGTTGTAATAGGACTGCTCACCGCCCAAACGTTCTGCGATTTGATATTTTGCCAGGGAGTAAGCAGAAGAAACCGCGTCTGGATTTCCGCACATCTGTTTGATTTCGCGCGATGCGTCGCTGCGTTCCCACAAGCCAATCAGCCACAGGCCGGTGAAGCCCCAATGTGCTAATTGATCCAGGCTTTCATCAGGGATTTGGTCCAGACGCTCGATTTGGCGTTCGTATTGGCGTGAGAGTTGATTGAGCCAGACAAAAACGTTTTTTGCCATCATGACAACTTTAGGCATCCAGTCGCTATCCGGGCTGAAGTTTTCAATTTCGTTGAGCTGCGCTCCCCAGGCATCAAGCGAATAGTCGGGTACAAAAGTTTCCGCGTTTGAAAAGTCAGGACCGGCTCCAAAAAACATGGCTTTGGCCTTGGCTTCTTCAGCCAATAAATCCAGGCTTCCCAACAGACGCAGCAAAAAGTCTCCCAGAAAAGTTGCCCATTTCTTGCGGATAAATTCAAGCTGTCCGGTCAGAGAATTTGGTTCTACCAGGGCGGGGGTGCGCAACATGGTGACGAGATCCTGGTTTTCAGGCCCAAAGGTTGGCTGGGTCTTAAAGAAGCGTTGAATCAGGTCTACCAGGGAGGCATAAGCACTGTCTGCGTAAAGTTCGCGATCGTCAAAAATCTCGCGATAGTTTTTGGCTGCCGGATTGATGTTTGTCAACCAGGTCATCAATAACTCTTCAACAGTCACGTCATAATTGTTGATTCCGTGATCAGATTGTTTCAAGTATTCGGAAACACTCAATTCTTCCTGGTAAACTTCAACCGGAGGAAATTGCTGATTAAATTCAATCAGAGTTTTCGTGGCTTCTTCCCGTCCAAGATTTTCGATCAGGTATCGGGCAAGCGCGCTTTGAATACTTCTGCCGTGAGTCTTGTAATATTCATCCATGATGTGATGAAAGATTTCATCAATCATTCCCAGTGCGTTGATGTCCGCTGGTGAGGCATAAGTCGTCGGGTCATCCGGGTCTGTACGCAATTGATTGATTTTGTGCGCAAAATCTCTGGAAGCTTGGAAATTGGCGAAAATCACATTGCCGTTTTTTGAAAACAGTACCTGGTCAAACTGGTATTTATCTCGCGAGGCTTTTGTAACATGGAATTGCTTCATCGGCCGCTCTCCTTTGAGTGGTTGATTATTTCTGTCGAAGAAACAAGATTATTGTATCACTCAGCTTGTAAGATATGCGTAATTATATTAGAACCTGACCCGCCAATATTTTGGGTCAGAGCATAGTTATTTCGTTTGACTTGTGTAGCTCCAGCCAATCCTTGCAATTGGATTGTGGCCTCTACAAGTTGGTACACACCTGTAGCGCCAACAGGATGTCCCCTTGCTTTCAGACCGCCCATGGTAGCTACAGGAATTTCAGAATCAAATTTGATCTTTTCTTCGATCGCCAAACGGGGACCTTGACCAATCTCACAGAAACCACAGGCTTCAAGCGACAAGGCCGCCATGATCGAGAAAGCATCGTGATACTCGAATAGGCCTATGTCGGAAGGAGAAATGCCGGCTTGCTGGTAGGCTTTTTGCGCGGAAAGTTGAGCCGCGGTCAGACTTGTTACAACTTTTCGGTTTTGTAAAGAGATCGTGTCAGTCATTGCTGAAGAGGCGACAACCGAAATAGGTTTTTTCCCGTTTGAAATTGGCCTGGATGAAAGCACGATCGCGGCCGCTCCATCTGAGACCGGAGAGGCGTCCATCAGGTTGATTGGGTCGGCAATCATGGGTGATTTGGCAAAGGTCTCTTTCGTAATTGCCTGCCTGAAACGAGCATTGGGGTTGTGAACCGCGTTTGCGTGCGCGTTGACAGAGAAGTTGGCAAAATCAGAACTCTTCCAACCGTATTCGTACATGTATCTTTGCATCAACAAGGCATTTAGGCCGACAAAAGACATGCCAAAATCTACTTCAAGTTCAGCATCAGCAGCGGTGGCAAGGCTGGCAGTGATTTCATCTCCGGGTGAATCCGTCATCTTTTCAGCCCCGATTACCAGTGCTGTCTCCAGCTCACCACTGGCAACTGCCATCAAGGCCATTCTGAAGGCTGCTGACCCAGAGCTGCAGGCAGTCTCAACAGCAATAGCTGCTTTATGATGAAAACCCAACCAGTCTGCCATCAAAGTGGCCAATTGGGCCTGGTGGTTGGCCGTGATTGCCATCATATTGCCAACGAATAAGGCATCCGGATATCCTAGGCCGGCGTCTTGCAAGGCGGAAAGACCAGCCTCACCGGCCAGTTCCTTTAAAGATTTATCCCAATTTTCCCGAACTGGAGTTTGCCCAATTCCCACGATATATACTTTATTCATTTTTCCTCTTCAATTAGAATATTCTAAACGATTACACTTGCGAAAACTATCAGGATAAGACAAGAGAGGCAACAAAATGCGATATTTTGATATAAGCATAGGAATAAAGACGGACATGTTGGTTTGGCCTGGCGATGATCCGGTCAAGGTCAGATGGGCTTCAAGAATTGAGAACGGTGAAGAATCCAATGTCAGTTTGCTTGAAATTGGAACGCATGTAGGTAGCCACATCGATATGCCCCTGCATTTTATTGAGGGTGGAGCAAATCTCGACAGTCTTGATTTGGACCGCTTGATAGGATTGGCGCTTGTGGTGGAGGTCCCTGATTATCTGAAGGTGATAGATCACCAGTTTCTTGAAGGATTGAACTTGCGAGAATGCAAACGCCTGCTGTTCAAGACATCAAATAGCAAACTCTGGCAAGATCCACAGCAGGTATTTTACAAAGATTACGTAGCCGTAGACCCCAGCGGTGCCCAATGGTTGGTAGAGCATGGCTGTGAACTTGTGGGAATTGATTACCTTTCCATTGCTCCATATGATCAAAGCCAGGAGCCTCATGAGATCTTGTTGTCAAATGGTATTGTAGTTTTGGAATCAATCAACTTGCATCAGGTCCCTGCTGGGGAGTACGAATTGATTTGTCTGCCCTTGAAACTAAAAGGCCGCGAGGCTTCTCCAGTAAGAGCAATCCTCAAAATAATACAGTAATGCGCGTAGCCATCATAGGCTAATTGGAAATTTTAATAATCAACTACTTCTCTAATCAAGCATCGGGGCAACTGCCGGTCATTTTCTAGTCTTACCTATGCTAAGTAGATTTTTTACTCTATCACAGGCATTGTGAGCAGGTGGAAGGCCAGGGTTTCCAGATCCCGGGCTTTTTTGCTTGTACCAAGATCTTCCAATATTTCATCAATGTGCCCTTTGATGACCTTATCGTTTTCAAGGATGCTATTGAATTGTTCACTTTCATCCAATAGTTCGCTTAGGCCCAGATGATCATAAAGTTCACTGACAACCCCATAACTCCACTGATCGGAAATTTTCAGTTCATCTGCCAGGTCGCGCCTGCCAATCGAAAAAATTATGGCCAGTCGTGCAATTTCACTTTGTCTTTCTGTCAACCCAGGATACTTACGCGCGTACAAAACCAGCCGGTCATCTTCAATAGGGAAGTTGCTATTCCAGGAGCATTCGATCCCCTTTGGCGTAAAAACTTGTTTATCCTCTGCAGAAAAAGTTATTGCCCATCCTAATGACATCATTATTTCTTGCTTGAAGAGGACCCCGGCAATTGATTCTGGCGGAAAATACCTGAAAAAGTCCGGGTTGGGCTTTTCACACAAAGCAATAACTTTTATGTCATTAGCACTTAATTGTCGATAACTTTCCACATCCAGCGCGATTTGTTTCAAATCACTGACGCTGTCAACATCTATTACCATTAGATCTACGTTGAAATTTTCCTGACTTAAGCTTTGAAAGAGCTCATTTCTGGTAGTCGCTTCAGTTACCACCCTTGTTCTCCAATCCCTGACAACTAGTAAGGACATCCAGTTGAGGACATAAGTATCTTCACTGTATAAAGCAACCAGAATATCTCGTTTCATTTGACACCTCAAGTAAGAATTACCTGAATTATAATGGTAAGAGTTGAGTACAGATTAGGAGAAAACATGATAAAGAATATTGCAGTCTTAACAAGTGGTGGCGATGCTCCAGGCATGAACGCGGCCATTCGTGCTGTTGTGCGCTCTGGCATATCAAATGGGTGGACAGTTTACGGGGTTCGACATGGTTATAGAGGCTTGATCAACGGTCAAATTGAAAGCATGGGCACCAGGGATGTTGGTGGGATCCTTCAGCAAGGAGGAACCATCCTAGGCAGTGCCCGTTGTCCAGAGTTTACAACTGTGGATGGGAGAAAACTGGCAATCCGAAATCTTAATCAACGCGGTATAGATGCGCTGGTCGTAATTGGAGGCAATGGTTCTCAAACAGGCGCATACGAACTCTACAGAATGGGTTTCCCGGTCGTTGGCGTAGCTTCAACCATTGATAATGACCTGGTAGGGTCAGAAATAACCATCGGCGTTGACACGGCTCTCAATATCGCCCTCGAAGCAATTGATCGATTAAAGGTTACAGCCTCTTCTCACCAACGAGCCTTTATTGTGGAAGTTATGGGACGAAAATGTGGTTACCTGGCCTTGATGGCTGGCATCGCTGGCGGTGCTGAGGCAATTACACTACCGGAACACAAAACTGATCCTGAAGAAATCGCTGAATCACTACGCCTTTCTTACGAACACGGCAAAAATCATGCCCTCATCGTCGCGGCAGAAGGTGCTGAATTAAATGCCAGGACGCTGACTGAATTCTTTGTAGCACACAGAGACCGCTTAGGCTTCAGTGTCCGCTCAACCATTCTTGGTCATGTCCAAAGAGGTGGAAATCCAAATGCATCCGATCGCATTTTAGCCAGCAAATTAGGTGCTGGTGCTGTTGAATCCATCGCCAAAGAGCAATTTGGCGTGTTGATTGGGCTCAACAAGAGCAAAGTGACCGCGACACCCTATGAAGAAATTGTCGGTAAAACAAAAGAGCTCGACGAAGAGCTCTTCGAACTCGCAGAAAAGTTGGATTAATTATTTCAATTTTAGACAGGCTTCAATAAACCCATCCAGGCTTCCATCAAGGACAGCCTGGGTATTGCCTGTTTCGTACTCTGTGCGATGATCCTTGACCATTTGGTAAGGGTGTAAAACGTAGGATCGGATTTGGCTGCCCCATTCAACCTTTTTAAACTCACCTTTTAGATCTGAAAGTTCGTCCGCATGAGCTTGCTGTTGGATTTCGAAAAGGCGCGATCGCAACACTTTTAGCGCTGATTCTCGGTTTTGGGTTTGAGAGCGCTCGTTTTGACAGGTTACAACCAGCCCTGTTTCCAGGTGGATGATCCTTACCGCGGTCATGTTCTTTTGCACGTTCTGACCACCAGCACCAGAAGATTTGTAAACTTCTATTTCGATGTCTTCAGGTCGGATAACAATTTCACTGTTTCCCTCGATTTCGGGTAAAACTTCAACCAATGCAAATGAGGTATGGCGGCGGTGGGCGGCGTCAAAAGGCGAAAGGCGCACCAATCGATGCACACCTTTTTCACATTTTAAATAGCCATAAGCCAATTCACCTGACACAGAAATAGTGACTGATTTGATCCCTGCTTCTTCACCGAGTGTGCGGTCAAGGACTTCGGTTTTGTAACCGCGGGTCTCAGCCCAGCGCAAATACATGCGTTCGAGCATGCCAGCCCAATCCTGGGAATCTGTTCCACCGGCACCCGCGTGAATGGCTAAAATGGCATCACCCTGATCATATTGGCCAGAAAGCAGCAGCGTGATCTCTTTCTCAGCCATCAATGTTTCCAGTTGGTCAACTTGACTCGTGATTTCATCCGTCAGACTTCCATCGTCCAGCTCAAGCAAGGACCCAAGCCCTTCAATCTGGGTCTGCAGTTCCTTCCATTCCTCGATTTGATGATCAAGAAATGATATGCGTTTCATGACCGATTGGGCAATATCCGGATCATCCCAAAAATCCGCCTCTTGACTTTGTTTTTTTAGTTTTGAGGATTCCTCAGCCTTGTGAGCTAAGTCAAAGATGCTCCTGGAGTGAATGGAATTGGTTTTGTAAAGCTTTTACACGTTCAACTAACTCAGCCATATTACTCCACATCGTTCTTTGAGAAAATGCTGTCAATAAACGATTCTTTATTGAATAATTCCAGATCTTCGATTTTTTCACCAAGACCAGCATAGATAACGGGTAGGCCTAACTGGTCTTTGATGGCAAAAACCATTCCGCCCTTAGCGGATGTGTCCAACTTTGCCAGGATCGCGCCGTTTAAATTGACGGCTTTGTTGAAAGCCTCCGCTTGTTTCAGAGCGTTTTGCCCGGTTGTTGTATCGATGACAATCCAGGAATAGTGCGGAGCTCCTGGCAGGGCTTTTTCCGCCACCCGATAAACTTTTTTGATCTCTTCCATCAGGTTGTAGCGCGTGTGCAGTCGTCCGGCAGTGTCAATCAGGACTATATCAAAATCACGCGCGATGGCAGCTTTAATCCCGTCAAAGGTTACCGCTCCGGGGTCACTGTCTGGTTGACCAGTGATGATTGGCACGCCAACACGATCCGCCCAAATTTCCAGTTGGTCTGCAGCTGCTGCTCTGTAGGTGTCAGCCCCAACCAACAAAACGGACTTTCCCATTTTCTTATAACGGGCAGCCAGTTTGCCAATAGAGGTAGTCTTTCCAGACCCGTTCACGCCCGCAACCATGATCACAGTTGGTTTGACTGAAAAATCAGGTTCTTTTGCCTCAAAAAGGAGAGAGGATAACTCTTCTTTTAGCAGACTTTCCAACTGGGATGTGCGGGTGTAGCCAAACTCATCGACTTTGTCGATTGCAGTATTGATGAGATTCAATGTGGTCTGGACCCCCACATCAGCCTGGATGAGGAGCTCTTCCAACTCGTCGAAAGTTTCATCATCAATTTCAGTCGCGCCAAAGACGGTCGCGATCCTGCCAAAAGTTACTTCACGTGTTTTTTTCAGGCTTTGCTGCCACTTTTTGAAAATGGTATCCATACTGGTCAGATTATATCATTTGGATTGTTGAGCTTGTGCCAGTTGACCACAGCCAGCATTTATTTCAATGCCTCTGCGTAAGCGCACACTACAGGGAATCCCGGCTTTTTGGAGCGTTGCTTCAAAGGCGTCCACCCGTGTTCTTTCAGAACCTGGGAAGTCATATTCCTTGCTTGGGTTGAGAGCGATCAGATTGACATGACAAAGCATGCCTTTGAGAAGCCCGGCCAGTTGCCTGGCTTGTGTTTCGCTGTCATTAACGTCTTGAATCAAAGCATACTCAAAGGTAATCCGCCGGCGAGTTTTATCAACGTATTCTCTGCAAGCCACAAGCAAATCTTTAAGGGGGTGCAAACGGTTGTTTGGGACGAGTTTGGACCTCAATTCGTTGTCTGGTGCGTGTAAGCTTATGGCCAGATTGACTTGCGAATCCAAAGCTGTAAATTCCTTGATTTTGGAGATGATCCCAACAGTGCTGATGGTAATTCTTCTTGAGCCAAAATTAAGCATGTCTGGATTGGTGAGGGTGTCGATCGAGCGCATAACCGCATCGTAGTTTAGAAATGGTTCGCCCATGCCCATATAAACCACATTTGTCAGTTTTTCCCCGGAATCTTCCAAATGACGCATGATGAACGTGATCTGACCTACTATCTCACTCGGGAGTAGATTGCGCGTAAAGCCCATCTGACCCGTCGCGCAGAAAACACAACCTAAAGGACAACCCACCTGGGTTGAGACACAGACGGTATTTCTGTCCGCGTATTTCATCAAAACAGTTTCAATGAAGTTCTGATGGGATATTTCAAATAAGAATTTGACAGTGCGTTTGTCGTTGGATGAGATGGAACTATGAGATAGGATTGGATCGATGACAAAATTTTCTTCCAATTCGCTCTTCAAAGTATTAGGAAGATTTGCGAATTGCTCAAAAGAAGAGTAGTGCTTTTTATAAAGCCCATCCAGGAGCTGAGTTATTCGAAATTTTGGCTGTTTTAACTCTTGAAGAAATGTAGCAAGTTCCTCAATCGACAAATCATAGATAAATTGCTTAGCCATTGATTAAGGCTTCCAAATCTTTGGTAACGATATCAGGTTGGGGAGTCCACTTTTCAAGATCTTCAGCCGTGTTTACTCCAGAAAGAACAAAGGCTGACGGAAAACCACATTGTTGCGCACCGAGGATGTCGGTTGAAAGTCTGTCTCCAACGCATAAGACTTCGTTTTGTTCCAGCCCCATGAGCTTCATGGCCCGGATGTATATGTTTGGATACGGTTTACCTATGATTATGGGGTCTTTTCCGGATGCAGTTTGGATTGCCGCAACCATGACTCCAGCACCCGGCATAAGCCCATTCGGGGTTGGATAGGTTGGATCTGTATTGGTGGCAATAAAAACAGCCCCGTCACGGATATGCTTTGAGGCAAGGCTGATTTTTTGGTAGGTTAAATCCATATCGATGCCTACCAGAACAATATCAGGCCGCTCAACAGCATCATCGTCAAGTACACGGAAATTTTTGTCTTTCGCGTTTTGAATCAAGGATTCAGAACCCACAATATGAACCGTTTCCAAGCTTGGATAGTAATCTCTGATATAGGCAAAAGCCGTTTCGGCTGAGGTTGTTATTTGATTAGGGCTGACCTCAAGACCAAATCCCCGCAATTTGTCCTGGTATTCATCGATTGTTTTTGAGGAATTGTTTGTAGCAAAAACATAGCTGAGTCCAAGACTCTCAATCTTTTTGAAAATCTCAGGCAGATCACCTATGGATTGGGTATCATGCCAAAGGACCCCATCCATATCCAGGATGAGGCCTTTTAGCAAAGGAAAATGATCTTTGATCATTTTATTTCTGAGGAGGTTCTAAAACTTTGTCGATCAGCCCGTATGTAACCGCTTGTTCTGCAGTCATATAGAAATCACGGTCTGTATCGCGTTGAATTACATCCAAAGGCTGACCGGTGACATCAGCAAAAAACTGATTGAGGTCTGTTTTCAGGCGTAAGATTTCACGCGCCATGATTTCAATATCAGAAGCTTGACCTTCAGTGCCACCCAGGGGTTGATGTAAATGAATGGTCGCGTGGGGCAGGGCGTAGCGCTGTCCTTTGGTTCCGCCAGCCAGCAAAACGGTACCAAAGCTGGCGGTAACGCCAACCGCAACAGTACTGATGGGGTTGGGAATCATTTGCATAGTGTCCAAAATGGCTAAACCGGCATAAATCGAGCCACCGGGGGAGTTGATGTACATTTGAATGGCTTTATCAGGGTCGACCTGGCTCAAATAGAGCAACTGGGCAACAATTACGTTAGCTACTTGATCATTGATGGCTGATCCGACGAAAATGATACGCTCCTTAAGCAGCAAGGAATAAATGTCGTAGGCTCTGTCACCATTTGCTGTGCGTTCAACAACCATTGGGACTACGGATTGAAATTCACTTTTATTCATTTTATTATCCTTTTAGGTCCAGTCTACTCGCTTAGTGTTAAAAAAGTGTTAGTTTTCTTCCTGATCCTCGTTAGGTGACTCGGCAGTTTCTGTTTCTTCCGCAGGGGTTTCAGTTTCCGCAGCCTTCTTTTTGCTAACTTTTTTCTTTGCAGGTTTCTTTTCTTTAGGAGCCTCTTCTTCAGCAGGTTCTACTACGACGGGTTCAGGTGCCGCGATAGCTTTGAGCTGTTTTCTGATCGCTTTTTCGAGCGCGCTGTTGGCGGCTTCATTTGAAATCGCTTCGGTAAATTTTTTCTTGCCTAATTGTTTTTCAGCTTCTTCGTATTCACCGCTCATCAAGAGAGAATTGATAACGCCCGTGATTTCTGTTTGTAAGTCTTCTTTGCTGATTTTGATGTCATACTTTTTTGTGATGGCATCCATGACCAATGAGCGTTCAAGCCGATCTTTGGCCGTTTGTTTAACTTCTTCTTCAATGAACTGATCTTTGTCCATCTTGCGTAATTTTAGGTAGACATCCAAATCCAAGCCGCGGTGTTCCAGATCATGCTCGATGCGGTGAAGAACCTCGTCTTCTTCGTCTTGCAGCATCTGAGGTGGGTATTTGAGGCTGGCGTTTTTGCGCAGTTCGTCGACTAATTCAAGGTAATAATTGTTGTCATACTCTGCGATCCGGTCAGATTCCTGTTTATCGCGGACGGCTTTTCGGAATTCGTCCTCGCTGCTGAAATTACCCATATTGGTCAGGAATTCTTCATCAATTGCGGGTAACTCCAGTTCTTTCACAGATTGCACATTGACGTCAAACTTGATTGTTTTGCCGGCAAAACTGCCTTGTTTGTCATCTTCCGGGAAGGTATGGGTAACAGAAAACGTATCCTCAGCCTTTTTCCCGATCAGCTCTCTGGCAAAGCCTTTGAAAGGCCATTCAGAGTCTTTTTCTTCCTTCTTGGTTGGTATAAGAGTCTGTTGCGGAGACGATTTTACCAAAATTGGATCTGAACCTTCAGGCGCGTTTTCATCTTGAGCCTCAACGGTCATGTAAACCAGCTGACCAACCTTTGCGGCACCTTCAACCGGAACAATGTTGGCGTAATTCTGTCTCATTTGGGTGACGAATTCTTCAACTTCTTCATCGCTGACCGCAGCAGGTTCGTAGGCTTTGCGAACTGATTCAACCTCAGCAAGTTCTGCTTCTGGGGCTAATGGGATCACGAATTCGAAAATGGGGGGTTCCTGACTGGGAATATTTTCCAAATTTCCAGGTCCGTAAGGTTCGATGTTCTCTTGTTCCAATACTTTGGGATAAACGTCATTCAGCATCATGTCGATGGCTTCTTCCATGATGGCTGCTTCTCCCACGTGAGTTACCACCATGTGGTAGGGAGCTTTGCCAGGGCGAAAGCCGGGGATGCGGGTCCGCTGAGCAATTTTTCTCGCGCCTCTGCGCTTGAATTGTTCCAGTACTTCCTGGTCGAATTCAGCTGTTACGCGTACTTGATGATCATCTGTATAAGTTTTCTTTGTTTTCAATGTATACCTCGTTTTTTTATTGTGAAGTGGGGAAAGAGGGGCTCGAACCCTCACGCGTCACCGCACATGATCCTAAGTCATGCCTGTCTGCCAATTCCAGCACTTCCCCTCGAACAAGTTATTATAAGGCAGCGTAAGTTAAGCGTCAAATGGATTGGCTAATTAGTTACAGTATCAAACTTGCATAACTTAGGAAATTAGCACACAAAAAGGAGAGTTCCATCCATAATTAGTTTGCCAACAAAAAAGGAGGAACTCTCACA
>Ga0209722_1001977_pt1 | contig 16838 bp, 16 predicted proteins | sample BioC12SIPDNA_2_FD_185745 | JGI IMG/M metagenome (GOLD analysis project Ga0209722, IMG submission 185745) | Anaerobic biogas reactor microbial communites from Washington, USA - Biogas_R1_A C12 SIP DNA (SPAdes) (version 2) | ecosystem: Engineered > Bioreactor > Anaerobic > Unclassified | place... | reverse complement strand
TGTCGCAGATCGGCAACATCAGCAGCGTCCAATCGCTGACGATCGGCGTCGAGGGCGCCGGGGCCAACGGCGTCGTATACATCGACGACGTTCGTCTGTATCCCGAGGTGCTCGATTACAGCTCGCCCGACATTACCGGCGCTGGCGACGTCGTACAGGGCGTTCCGAACGACGGCGACTGGCCGGATGCCGAGACGCCGAACCTGGCCATCGACGACAACGTGGACACGAAGTTGCTGCACTTCAAAGGCCAGACCGAGCCGACCGGCATTCGGGTCACTCCGCTGGTCGGACCGACGGTGGTGACGGGCCTGACGCTGACGAGCGCCAACGATGCGCCGGAGCGCGACCCGGTGGCGTTCGAGCTGTACGGTTCGAATGACGGGATCGACGGGCCATACACACTGATCGCCGGCGGCGATGTGGTGGACTTTGCCGGCGCGACCGCCTGGCCTCGTCTCACGAAGACGACTACGCCCATCGAATTCGCCAACGCCGTGGCGTACGCGCACTATCAGGTGCTGTTCCCGGCTGTTCGCGATCCGGGCTCGGCCAACAGCATGCAAATCGCTGAGATCGAACTGCTCGGCATAGTCGCCCCATAACGCGGCGTCCGCGCGGCAACAGACACGTCCAGGGGCCTGCACCATCCCGGTGCAGGCCCGAATGGCACTGCCGTAGGATCGCTGGCGCAGACGGTCAGACGCGACGCAGGCAGGAAGGCATTTGTTTCGATTCTGCGTTGCCCTCTTGCTCGGCGACGTCCAATCCGTATCATGCTTTTGGCCTACCTTGGCCGATAGATTCTATGCTCTCCTTGGCTTGGTGAGCCAATCAAAGCAAGGGGGCGGGGCAGATTTTGCTTGAACTTGTCACGAGAAGTGGCGATACTGTGGATATGCGAAATTCAGGATCACATCGTCGAAGCAATCCAACATTCATGGCCGGGGTGGGTCCACCCGTAAGGCGACCGCGCATCCTGAATGCGTGCATAGCCCCGGCCACTTTTCTCAAAGGGGTACTTCAATGCGAAATTCAGGAATCACACGCCACCAGTCTTTAGCAAGGATCGGTGCGCAAGCCGCAGACCTCGGTCCGCCCTCCTTTCGTCCGATGGATTTTGGACAGATTATTCCTTTAATGCGTACAGAAGCGGGCGAGATCGCCTCGAAGCGACGCATGTAGGGTATCGAGAGGCACACGAAATCTGTACAGAACGTGGAGGGCATCATCATGGCGGCGATAGACCGAACCAAGTACATGAGCGTCGAGGAAGTGAAGCAGTTGCGAACCGTGACCGAGGCGCGGGCCATCGTCGACCTTCGCGCTGGACGGGTCAATGGCCCTCTGGCCTGGATGGTTGTGGACTTGGCCCTCTCGACGGGCCTGCGGGTCTCCGAGATAGCAGCCCTGAACGTCGAGGACGTGGACCTCAAGCGCGGCTGCCTGTCCGTGAGCCGCCTGAAGCGGCGAAAGCCCGTCCGGGAGACCCTGGCCATCGGTAAGGACCTGATCGACCATCTGCGAGCCTTTCTGACGTGGAGATCGGCCCGCGTAAGCGACATGGACAAGGCGGCGAGGAAGGGACTGGCGGCAACCAAGGGCTCGCTGTTCGTCGGCTGCCGGGGACCGCTGACGGCCCAGGGATTGCAGCGAATCTGGAAGGCGGCCATCAAGCGGGCCGGACTGCCAGAAGAACTCTCGATCCATTCCGCTCGGCATACCATCGCGGTGGCCCTGCTCCGGCGAACGGGAAACCTGCGGCAAGTCCAAAAGCAACTCGGCCATAGCAGCCCGGCGACGACGGCCAACATGTACGCCGACGTCCCCTTCGAGGACATGCAAAGCGGCGTCACCGGCCTCTACGCCGGCTGAATAGCGAGTGGGATGGCGCCTGTCCGTGAACAGTGATGTCGATCCTTGCAGGCGTTGTCGGCGTCTTGCTGGCTCGGGCGACCAGAAATGGTTCGTGATGCGGGTAGCCCGAGCAGCCCGCCGATGAGAAGTACGGCGAATGACTGGCCCAGACAGAGTCACTTGCGCAGGTTGGCGAGGGGGACCCAGTCGCCGGGGGCTCGCTCGTATTGCCAGAAGGCCCAGCCGTTGCAGGTGCGTCGGCCGCACGCGAACGCAGCCGCCAGTGATGGCGAAGTGAACTGCTTGCCGCCCGACGTGATGATCCCGTTCTGCCGTACACGGGCCGTGACGGTCTTGCCCTTGAACCGGGCTCGCAACTTCGTGGGTTTGTTGACGTACTTGGCAAGGATGGGCTTTCGCCCGTCTGGCCTGCTCCCAAAGAAGTGTGCCAGTTTGAACTGGAGGGTATCCGATAAGAGAAGTAGGTTTTGTTGAAAGGATGCCCTGATGAAGAAGCGGTACACGGCGGAAGAGATCGTCAAGATGCTTCGTGAGGCGGATGCGAAAGTCGCCGGCGGCGGCACGGTCGAGCAGGCCTGCCGGGAGCTGGGGATCAGCGACGCGACGTATTACACCTGGCGGAAGAAGTACGGCCGGATGAAGGCCAACGAACTCAAGCGTCTGAAGGAACTGGAGAAGGAGAACAGCCGGCTCAAGAAGCTGGTGGCGGATCTGTCGTTGGACAAAGCGATTCTGCAAGAGGCGGTCTCGGGAAATTACTGAGCCCGACGCGACGACGCCAGGCCGTCCAACATGTGGAGCAGGAGTTGGCGGTCTCGGAGCGTCGGGCCTGCCGGACGTTGTCTCAGCCTCGGGGCACGCAACGCTACGAGCCCCGACGCATCGAAACGGACAAGCCCTTGATCGAGGCGATGAAAGATCTCAGTCGGCGGCACCCCCGTTACGGCTACCGTCGAATCACGGCGTTGCTGCGGGCCGACGGCTGGCCGGTAAATCGCAAGCGGGTCCATCGTCTCTGGCGTCAGGAGGGTCTGAAAGTGCCTGGAAAACAGCGGAAACGTCGGCGGTTGGGTTCTTCGGAAAACAGTTGCACGCGTCGGCGGGCCGAGCATGTCAACCACGTATGGACATATGATTTTCTGATGGACCAGACCGAAGACGGTCGTCGGTTGAAGCTGCTGGTGATCGTGGACGAGTTCACGCGGGAGAGTTTGTCGATCGAGGTGGCCCGGCATCTGACCGCCGGTGATGTGATCGAGACGCTGGCGTATCTGTTTGCGGTTCGTGGGGCCCCGCAGTATCTTCGCAGCGACAACGGTCCAGAGTTCATCGCGCAGGCGATCCAGGCGTGGCTGGCGTCGAGCGGGGCCGCAACGCTGTACATCGCACCGGGCAGCCCGTGGGAGAATGCGTATATCGAATCGTTCAACAGCCGGTTCCGGGACGAGCTGCTCAACGCCGAGACGTTTGCGTGTCTGAAGGAGGCCCAGGTGCTGGTGGAAGCGTATCGTCGGCAGTACAATCATCACCGGCCGCACAGTTCCCTGGGTTACCAGACGCCGGCGGCGTTCGCCGCCGCCTGTTTGGCTCCGGCTCCGGCTTCGGCGGGGCCTGCGCCTCCGCCAAACAGGACAGCAATAGTTGACAACCCTCTACTCACAACTGGTACATAATCCGGGGGCAGGTCACGTCCATCTGCTCTGCCTTTGGCTTGCGAGGCTGCACAATGCGCTTCTTGCCGAGAAGATCGCTCAGTTCGCGATTCATCCTTGTCCGGATGTCCCGCCCAAAGCGCCGCCGAATGTCCTCGGATTTGGCGAACTTGCCCTTGACCCTATTGCCGGGCGGCTTGACGATCCGCAGAATGAGCGATTCCAGTTCCCTCAGATGACTGTCGCCGATGGTCAGGTACACGCTGAACCGGTCCCACGAATCGCCGTGGCGGTCTTTCAGATGATGGGCCAGCCGGGATCGCAGGTTGCTCGCCAGACCGACGTAGTAGAGCTTACCGCGACGATACAGGGCGTAGACGCCCTGGCGATGCCGGACGTAATCCCGGATGATGTCCTGATACTGCTCCAAAGCATGACGCGAGATGTTCTCCAGATGCTGGCATACGAGCGGTGTTCGTCGGGCCATGTCACAATCCTCCCTTGGATTCTGCCTTCTGCATGGGCCAGTCAAGCCGCTTGATCTTGGCAGGGATTCCAGCCTTTTCGTACCTCTCCCCGAGAGCAAGCCCAAACGCCCCCAAGGCGCACATTCCGCCCTCCACAGCCGTCTGGATGCACGCCTTGCACGCCGTTGTGTCGGGCAAGAGGTACTGCACGTTACCTCCCTCTTTCGAGAAGAGTTGGCTGGCTTGGGCTTGCCCGTAGAAGTTCGGGTGAGCGCCGTACGCGATGGTCCATTGGTATAGCTTGTCGGCACATTCACCCAATGCTGCATCACGACTGGCGAGATGATCTCGTACCTTTCCATAGGCAAAAGTGGCCCGACATCTCTTTCCAGCGGCTTCACCTTCGTCCCGTTCCAGCCATATCTTCCATCTCTCGGGAATGGCGTCGTCAATTGTCGGGTCATCCTGCATGAACAGGGCATACAGCGCGTTCTCTATGCATAAGCGAACCATCGGATAGGCTTCAGGGACCTGGCCCCCCATTGATAGTTGAATGCCGCTCAGATATGCGGCATGACAACGACCGATGAAAGCCGGGAGAAACAGTTCTTTCTTCCGCTTGAAAGAAATACGCAGGGCATCTCGAAAACATGCATCGACTTCTCTGACAGCCGTCATAACTGGAAGTCTCGCGTAGTTCACAAAGGAGGCCACGCAGTTGTGATATGCGTCGGCCATGAACTTCGACAGGGGATCATTCCCCCAGCCGTCCGGAATAGGAACGTTCATTTGGTGTCCCTCCCACGACAGTATGAACTTCCGTGCTTCTCCATCACTTCCATATGCTCGGACGATCACGTTGCCTCGCCGTCACAATTCTCCCTTGAAGGCTTTGTCGAGGATCGAGGGCAGCAGGGCGTCCAGTTCGGTGGCGGTCTCGGACTGCAGGCGCTTCAGGGCGTCCGCTTCCGCCTGCAATGCGTCCAGTTCCGCTACGATGCGGCGCTGCGCGGGGAGCGGAGGGAATGCCAAGGAAAGCGAGCGAATGTTCGTCAGATTCAATCCGGGCTTTCCTTGACCGTAGCGCTGCCCAAGTAATTGTTGCCGTCCGCCCGGTCCGCGTAGTCCCCACAAGGCGAAATCCGGTTCGACTTCGGTCTGCGGTAACCGACAGATCGCGACGTGTTGGCTGACGAATCCCGGCTCAAGTCCCTTGCGATAGACATTCACTCGTCCAACTGTTGCACCAGTGATGACAATCATGAGGTCGCCATGCTGCAACATTGCTGTGCGGCCCTGTTCACCCGGTGGAGGCGTGATGAACACCTTGGAGTCCTCCAAAACGCTGCCTGCCGGGCCAACATCTTGAGCGCGATAGAATCGCCAACCGTTTTGCTCATAGTGCTTCGCCCAATTTCGCGGACCGCTGGTGACGTGCGGCGAAAACGAGCCAAACTCACGCGGATTGTACTTGGTCTCCAGACGCGAGAACACTCTGCCAATCTGGCTAAGCAATAGTGCTTCGGCTTCTTCGGCGGCTTGTTGACGGAGGGTGCGGGCTTCTTGGATTTGGGCGGCCAGCTCCTCAATCCGTGCCACGATCCGCCGCTGCTCCGCCAAGGGGGGAAGAGGGATTTCGACTTCGAGGAATCGCTCGGGCCGAATCCGATTCTTGCCGCTTGTGCCCTGCGACTTCTCATCGCACTGGGACCAGAATGAGCGGGTCTTGGTCAGCCAGTGCATCCATCGCGATTCAAGACGGTCGCGCATTGGCGCAAACATCGGGAATTCGCCCGATCCGTAACACCCGGCGAGAGATTCGGGGACAACAGCGACACTACCATTTCTCGCCCAGATCTTGTTGACAATGATGTCCCCGGTATCGGTGCGAAACAGACGCGCGTATTTCGTTTGCGACCCTTCGACGGACTCCCGCTCATAGGCCCCCTCACCCCAGAGTCTTACCCCGATTTGTCGATAGGTCGCTCCGGGCACAGGTACTTCGACACGCTCAACCGGCGTGGTGGCTTCGCTCAGTCTCACCACTGGCCATCGCGGACTCATAAGGCCCCCTTCGCCAGCAGGCCCTTGATGTGGCCCATGATTTCGGCAATCTGCTGTTCCTTCTGCAAAATGCTCGCGACGAGCTTCTCCGGGGGCAGGTGGGTAATGTCTTCCTTGGCGTTCGGATTCTTACGGTCCAGGTTGCAGGCGCTGGCGAGCAGTTCATCGGCGGGGACTTTCCACGCCTGCTCGCTCTCCTTGCGTTTGCCCCACCAATCCAGGCACGGCTTGAATTCCTCGAACTGGATGGGCTGGGTCTTGGTGTAGTTCTTGCGGCCATTGGGCAGAGGATGTTCGTAATACCAGACCGCCTTCGTCGGGCCGGAGCGCTCGAAGAACAGCAGGTTCGTCGGAATCGGCGTATACGGGGCAAAGACACCGTTGGGCAGACGGACGATGGTATGGAGGTTGAAGTCTTTGAGGAGTTCTTCCTTGATGCGGGCGCAGATGCCGTCGCCGAAAAGAACGCCGTTCGGGACGACGACGGCGGCGCGACCGGGCTTGCCGTTGTTCTTCTGGGGGCGTTTGAGCTTTCGCATGATGAGTTGCAGGAACAGCAACGCCGTCTCCGATGTCTGCTTGTCGTCGGGGAAGTTGTTCTTGATACCGGGCTCTTCCTCGCCACCAAACGGCGGATTCGTCAGGACGATGTCCACACGGTCCTTGTCGCCGATCTCCTTGATATTGACGGCCAGAGAGTTACCGTCGCCGATGTTGGGATAGTCCAGGCCGTGGAGCAGGAGATTCATCTGGGCGAGCATATAGGGCAGCGGCTTGGCCTCCTGACCGAAGATGCTGTCCTCCTGTAAGATCCTCCGGTGTTCGACGGTCTTGCACTGTGCTTCCAGGTGGGTGTATGCTTCGACGAGAAATCCACCCGTGCCGCATGCCGGGTCCAGAACACTCTCGCCAAGCCGGGGGTCGATGGCCTCGACCATGAAGCGCACCACGGCACGCGGCGTGTAGAACTCGCCGGAATCGCCTGCGGCGTCGCGCATCTCCTTGAGCATGGCCTCGTACAGGCGGCTGAGCGTATGGATTTCCTCGGCGGACGTGAAGTGAATCCCGTTGATCTTGTTGATGACATCGCGGAGCAGATAGCCGTTAACCATGCGGTTGATGACGCCACGGAAGACCCTGGCAATCACATCCCGGCGGTTCGTGCCGTTCGTGCTTTGCAGGGACCGCAGATAGGCAATCAGGCCGGGACCACGCTTGCCGTCGGGCCGGACGGCTTCTTCCTGATTCACAAAAGCGATCAGTTCCGGCCCGGTGATACCGTCCTCCTTGGCAGCCCAGTCTCGCCAGCGATACGGCGGCTCGACAGCCGGACGATACCGCTGCCTGGCCATCTTGGCTTCCTGCTCCCGAATCTGCTCCATGTCGTCGAGGAACTTGAGGAACATGATCCAAGTGAGCATGGGCAGGCGATCCAGATCGCCGTTGAGCCCCTTGTCCTTCCGCATGATGTCGCGGGCGGACTTCATCAAAGCCCCAAGCTGCTGGGCCGTGGTCTGGGGAACATCAGCCTTCTTCGTTTTGCGAGGGCTCATTTGGACTTCCCCCACATCGCGTGTAGAGCCACGTCATATTCCGGGGGCAACTCCCGCGTACACCGGCGAGTTGGCGTCCATGATACACCCACCGACCGGAGTAGCCGCTTGAAATCAGACCATGCGAGTGTGTTGTCCTCGATACTCCGGGCTTGCTCAACGAAGAATCTGGTGCACCCAGGTTCCTTCTGTCGTGAGAGGATGGTGCTGTGCGGGTATACCGCCTTGACTCTTGTTCGCTTGGCATTGGTCCAGATTTGAACCACGGAATCCCCTTCTCTTGCCTCTGTCCTGAACCCGCTCTTGCCCGTCATGCGTATCCACGTCACATCCGAATCGCGGCTTTTCTTACGCGTTTCTGCCTTGGCCGTGCCTTTCTTGACAAGCTCCCGTTCGTCCTGATACCGATCTTCATCAAGAGGGTTGATGCTGACGATCCACGTTCTGGAATCGCGTGTTCTGACCTGCACCGGCTTCCGTCGGTGACCGCTCGCCTGTGGTCTTCTCTCCACTTCGATGGCCGAAATCCGCTGGATGAATCTTCGGTCCACTGGGGTCGCGCGCTTGGCAAGATCCTCTATGAGACCCCTGGCGCTCGATACGGCACTCGGAACATCCGTGATGATGGCCGCTTCTATCGTGCGTTCATCGGCGGAATTCCCCGACATGTTCCCTGAGCCAATGACGGCGATCCGGTCAAGGACAATGACTTTGGCGTGAAGCCCGGCCAGGGAATATACAGTCGCCCCTCGCTTCAACGCCTTGCCAAGGATGGCCGCCACTGTCTGACCGGAAGCGATCTGGCCGTCCGAAGCGTCGGTGACGAGGATATCTCCTTCCCCGAAAGATATTTCCTCACTGCTGACGTATGCAATAGCAGCAGCCTTTGCACTCCCTTGCTTCGCCAAGGCCCGGATTTCCTTCCAGAGGCCCTTACTGACTACTCGAATCATCCTGTCGGTACTCCCTTAACCGGTCGTCACGCGGCGTACAATAAAGCCTGTAGCCGGTTCACGGCGTCACTGAGTTTCTCCGGTCCTCCGAAGTATCCGGCGATCTCGATCACGTTGCCGTGATTGGAGATCGGGGGGACCTTGAGTATATCGGGCAGGCGGAACTGAGCAACGCCATGCTCGGCGTACTTTTCGAGGAGTTCATCGAGGATGGTCCTGGCCTGTGGCCCGTATTGCTCGAAGAACGCCTTCTGCTCTTGTTTGAGGCTGGTGGCCCGCTCCCGGCGGGTCCGCAAGGGGGCGCTGTAGGCGACGTGGCAGAGCAAATCGAACGGGTCTGCATCGGTCTGGCCGGTCACGTCGGCAAGCTGCTCGAAATCGATCCCACGGTCGGCCAAGGCGTCGATGATTTCAGAGCGCTGGACGGGATCGGCCCACTTCTCCCGGAGCTTGGCGGCCGAAGGATATAGGGTCCGCACCTTCTCGCCGGTATAGTCGGTGTACTTGACGACGCGGAGCTTATTGCCCTCGGAGTCAAGCTCGTAGACCAGATGAGCGGCAATCTCGACGTGGCCGCCGTCCACGTAGAACTTGCGATGGACCGCTTCCGGCGGCTCGATGATTTCGCCGGTTTCATCCGTCTCGTAGCTGACGAGTGTGGAGTCACCGCTGTCGAGGGGCTGCTCCTGCTGAATGATCTCCTCGCGGCGGACTTCACCGTTCTCGTCAATCTCCTGTTCGGTGACGAAGGCTGGATACCCGTCGAACTCAGGGTCGGCAAAGTGCCGAGTGGCGGAACCTGTGTAGTCCAGGATGTTGAAGTAGTACTTGTCGTAATCGTCGCGTACGCGCGTGCCCCGGCCGATGATCTGCTTGAACTCGGTCATGGCCCCGACCACTCGGGCGATAACGATATTCTTGCAGGTGGGGATATCGACGCCGGTCGTCAGCAGTTGCGATGTGGTCAGGATCACGGGGCTGACGGTCTCCAACTCCTGGAACCGGCTCAGATGCCCCCGGCCGATTTGACCTTCCTCGGCCGTAACGCGGCAGACGTAGTCGGCGTATTCCTTCGCCAGATCGGAATTGAGGTTGTTCAGTTCGCTGCGCATCTCGTCGGCGTGTTCCTGATCGACGCAGAAGACGATGGTCTTGGCGAACCGGCCGTTCTTCGCCATGAACTCGGCCAGGTGTCTGGCGATGGCCTTGGTGCGGGCCTTGAGGGCGACCTTGCGCTCGAAATCGGGCGTCTGGTATTCCTCGTCGGGGATTTCCCGGCCGTAGCGGTCAAGCTCGCCCTTGCTCGGCCGCCAACCGGCGGCATCGTAGTCGGTGACAACACGATGCACACGGTATGGAGCGAGAAAACCATCGTCGATGCCCTGCGCGAGACTGTACGTGTAGATCGGGTTGCCGAAATACTTGTATGTGTCGCGGTTGTCTTCGCGCAGCGGCGTAGCCGTCATGCCAAGCTGGTAGGCCGGCTCGAAATACTCCAAAATCTCCCGCCAGTTGCTCTCGTCCTTGGCGCTGCCCCGGTGGCACTCATCGATGATAATCAGGTCGAAGAAGTCCCGGCCAAACTCCTTGTAGAGGCCGGGGCGACACTTGTCCTTGGCGATCGCCTGATAGATCGCAAAGTACATTTCGCGGCTCTTGGTGATCTGGCCATTGGCGATCTTGTAGCGAGCGTCGCCGAAGGCAGCGAATATCTTGTCTTTGGGGTCATCGACGAGGAAGTTACGGTCCGACAGGTAGAGAATCTTGGGCCGGCGGTACTCGCCCATCCTATTCCACCGGGACGACCAGAGCTTCCAGCATATCTGGAAGGCGACCAGCGTCTTGCCCGTCCCCGTGGCCAGCGTGATGAGGATGCGGGGCTTGCCTTGGAGAATAGCCTGGACGGCCCGGTTGATGGCGATCTCCTGGTAGTACCGGGGCGTCTTGCCCGCGAGCGCAAAGGACGGCGTCAAGAGCCTGGTGGTGACGTCCGTGCCTATGCTCTGGGCCTGCGTTAGCCTGGACCATAGATCATCCGGCGTGGGAAATGCGGAAATCTGACGTTCTCGGCCCGTCAGGAAGTCGAACTCGACGATTCCTTCCCCGTTTGTGGAGTAGGCGAACTTCAGGTCCAGGATTTCGGCGTACTCCTTGGCCTGCTGTAATCCGTCGGTTGCCTTCTTGTAGTCTGCTTTGGCCTCGACGACGGCGATGGGGAAATCAGCGGTGTGACGGAGCAGGTAATCGGCTCGCTTCTGTTTCTTTCGGTGGACCTTGTTGCCGGATACTACGATTCGGCCGTCGGTGAAGGTCCTCTGCTCGGTGAATGAGTGCGGTTCCGTATCCCATCCGGCTTCGACAAGCCTGGGAACCACATACTTCCGACAGGTGTCAGCTTCGGTAGCCAAGCCTTCTGTCCCTCAGAGCACGGACATCCACGATCTGAATATGCACTTCGCTTAGGATTCCGCCGAATCCCAACAGTAGTATCGGCCAAAGCGGCCTCCGAATCCAGCAGTTCTTGGACCTTTTGGCCTGCATGCTGGCGTCGGTCATCGGAACAAAGGGCCAAGGGGGCGAGGGGAGGGTTCCTTCCCGAGTTGCGCGCACACCTTTTGGCCATCTGGAACAGCGTCTGCAACGGCCCGGATGTGGACGGCAAAACCAGAGGAGACTGGCATTTTTTCGCCACCGGTGGTCTCCACCGACCGCCGGCTTGCTGCCTTCTCCAGTGGGTCTGGCCTGATTCTGTACAGCTTTCCCGGCCTCTTCGACATCTTACATGCCCTCGAAAGGCCCTGTCGACCCCGGTTTTGTACACACTATGGACATACCGCGTACAAGAACCGCAGCGACACGATGCCCCCACCTTGGCCCCGAGGGCCTGTCCAGCCGGACCGACTGGCCCTGGTCGGTGTCCATGATCGGACGGGTTCTGCGGCGACGCATGTCACGGTGTTGACGAGCGACGATAATGGCTCTATTGTCGGTCTTACTATGAAACCGGAATCCAACACCATGCCATCATCATCACGCCGGGGGAGACCCCAGGGTCACGGTCGTCCGGACCGCATAGCACCCCCGGCTCCTTTCATGCGCGGAGGGCGGAGCATGAGCGCATCCGAAGACCCTGCCAAAGACCTCACGGCGAGAGCAAACGAAGTACACAGTTTGGTCCTGAACGATTCTTACGTTTTAGAGCGATTCAGGCAGGCGGACAGGTTGTTCTACAAGAAGCTGAAAGCCTGGTGGAAGGCGAACAACGCGTACGAGGCCGCGCTCGAACCGTTTGTTGAGAAGGTCTATGACTGCAATAGCGAACTTCGCCGGTGCGCAGCGCAGATGGCGAAACTTCACAAGCAAGGCTTGCACACATCACCCGAGTATGAGCATCTGGAAGAGGACAAGAGAAGCTGGATCAAAAAGAAGGCCAAGGCCGACAAGGAATTGGAGAAAGCCAAAGCTAAGGCCGAACTCCAAGACCCTGGGCCTTGTCCCATGACTTGGCTGGAACTGCCCCATTACGGGGACCTGCCCGCCAACAAGCGCGATCTCATGGAGTACATGTTCCCAGACGATAGGCCGGCGATGACGGAGGAGGCGGCGCGGCTGCGAGCCTATGTCCTCCTGACCATCCTCCACGACCATGCGCTCAAGGGCGGAGTCGTCCCCATCGCTGGGGACGATATCTGGCCGAGAAACGACGAAGACGTGCCAGAGGATTTCGCAGAGATACAGTGGAAGAGCATACAGGGTAATCCGTACGCGTGGTATCCCGCACTGGACGTGGCACGGGCGACCGTCGAAGAAGACCTATCAAACAAACCGCCAATGGGGGCGACCGCCACCTTGATCTACGAGAAGCTTCTCCAGTTGCCCAAGCACCGGGGCATGGATACGAACGCACTGCTGGACTGGCTTTCCGATGCCAAGGCAGCCAACAAGGAAAGTCGCGAGACCATCATCATAGACGATGGCACATTGCGAAAACACCTCAGGCAAATCGAGCCATACGGCCTTCAAAACAAGCCACGGGTTGGTTACTACCTGCGGTAGAACTTTCCGGTTATAGGCACGGTATGCGCCCTACGATTCCGACGAGTTCCATGCTGAAATGTCGGCATGGAAATCACGAAAAGTACCACAACACTCGTACCTCTCGGCGTGATGGCACGCCTCCTGCACGTGCCGTCGCGATGGCTCCGGGCCGAGGTCGCGGCTGGTCGGATTCCAGCATTACGGGCAGATAACCGACTCGTCTTCCGTCCGGACATCGTCCTTCCTCTCGTTGCGGAGCGAGCAAAAAGCGAAGCTGGCAGCGCAGAAGAGACATCGCCGACGGATCGAGAGGTGGACTCATGAGCCAGATCGAAGACTACATGGAGTACTTCGGGGGGCCGAGGCCCAACTGCTCGATCTGCGGTCATGGTCCAGCGGACGCGTTTTGGATGGCAGACATGGGGGACATCTTCGTCTGCCGCTGTTGTGCTACCGGAGTGTTCTCGAAGCTGCTGGCCGACACGATCGCAGACAAGATCAACTCTGAGCTGGGTGATCCACGCAAACAGATCGAGCAGGGCCTGGGAGAGTTTGAAAAGGAGTTCCATCGGGCCATCGCGACGGTTTTGTGTCGTAGGTTGGCGCAAATGTCGCCGACGGATCGGGAGGCCAGATGAATCCCACTCGCAACATCGTGCAAGAGTTCCCCCCGCACAAAGCCGACTTGCGGCATTTCGTCGAGATGATCTTGAAGCGCCACCAGCGCGACGGCGGTATTACGGAGATCCGCATCCTGTCGGATGTCGGCACGTTCTCGGGGTACTTTGACGCCCATCACGTTGACGAGCTGGTCAAGCAGATTGGGCCACTCCGTCGGGCCAAGGTCCCCTACGGCGTGCATCCGAGAATTGGCGAAGGCAACGTGTATTTCACCTTGCAGCCGGTGAATCCCGCCCTGCTGGCCCGGGGCGCCAACCGCTTTGTCAAAGCCAAGCGCGGCCAGGCAACAGGCGACGGCGACATCGTCGGCTACAGCATCTTCGCCGTGGATGTGGACCCCGTTCGACCGGCTGGAATCAGCGCGACGGATTCGGAAAAGCAGGGCGCCGCCCTCGTCGCCGAGTCCGTCCGGACCTGGCTGTCCGAGCGCGGGATCGAGTGCATCGCGGGCGACAGCGGCAACGGCTTCCACCTTCTCGTTCCTACGGTGACCTACACCGATGTGAACGACGCAGCGATGAAGGCCAAGGCCCTTCTGGCGTTGCTGGCAGAGAAGTTCAATACCGACGCCGCGACCATCGACACGACCGTGTACAACGCCTCCCGAATTTTCAAGCTCTACGGCACCCTGGCCATGAAAGGGGACGACGTCCCTGACCGGCCCTGGCGGTGGTCAAGCGTGGGACTCAACGGCCACGTGCCGGCGGACGTTGACCTGTTCAGCATCCTGGCCGACGAGATCGAGACTTACCTCGACCGGCCCACAGAGGCGATGCAGCCACCGCGAGATACGCAACCTGCGAAGAACGGAGATGCTTGGACCCGCGACGAGTCCATTCGGATTATCGAAGGTCTCTTGGTCGCCGGCGGATTCAGATTCGAGCGGCACGCGAAGAGCGGCCGCGAAATCTTTGTGTTTGAGAAATGCCCGGTTCACACCGACGATGACGGCCACGAATTCGAGTGCTGCATCACAGTCGAGGCGGATGGCCGGCTCGGCGCCAAGTGCCAGCACGACGCCAGTGTGCACTGGGACGCATTCCGCAACGCAATCCACTGGGACGCCAACATTCCCGATGTCCTGGACCGCGTCCGGCCGCGTCAACGATCCGCCCAAACCCATGAACCACGACCATCGCGACTGTTCAACCGGACCGATACCGGCAACGCGGAACGCCTGGCGGCACGGCACGGCAATGTTCTACGATACTGTTGTGATTCGGGGACATGGTTGCATTACGACGGCAAGCGATGGAACGCGCGTACCGGAGCGGTCGAGGCCCAGAGGCTGGCCATCGAGAGCGCCAGGAGCATCATGCAAGAAGCGGCGGCCCTCGACGATCCCGACCTCCGGAAAGCCCTTGCGAAGTGGTCGTTATCGTCCGAGTCGGCATCACGGATTGCAGCCGTACTTTCCATCGCCCAGAACCTCCCTCCCATCGCGGTGTACTCGACCGAGTTCGACACGGACCCGTATCTACTAAACTGCGACAACGGCACTGTAGACCTGCGTACGGGCAAGCTGCGACCCCATGACCGCGCCGACCTGATTACCAAATTCGCGCCCGTGGCGTATGATCCAAACGCACGCTCCAAAGTCTGGGAGGATCACCTCACCAAGGTGACTGGCGGCAACGAAGCCTTGACCGAGTTCCTCCAACAGGCCGCCGGATACTCCGCGACCGGCGACACGTCCGAGGAGGTGCTGTTTCTGGTACACGGACCTACCGCCGGCGGCAAGACCACGACGATCGAGACCCTCAAGGCGGCCCTGGGTGACTACGCCCAGACCGCCGACTTCGAGACTTTCCTAAAGCGAAATTCCGGCGGCGGCGTCCGGAATGATATCGCCGGTCTGGCCGGAGCACGGATGGTCGTATCCGTCGAAGTCGATGAAGGCAAGGAACTGGCCGAGGGGTTGGTCAAACTAATCACGGGTGGCGACACCGTCAAGGCTCGATTCCTATACAAGGAAGCCTTCGAGTTCAAGCCACAATGCAAGTTGTGGCTCGTCTGCAACGACGCTCCAAGGGCTCGCGACACCGATGATGCCCTGTGGCGGCGCATCCTGCGCGTACCCTTTGACTACACGATCCCAAAGGCCGAGCGCGATCCCATGGTCAAGAAGACGCTCAAAGACCCGGCAACGCTCCCGGCCATTCTGGCCTGGATCGTCCAGGGAGCTTTGAAGTGGAAATCCACCGGGTTGGTGGTCCCCAGGGCCGTCGAGGATGCGACCGCGCAACTACGAGACGATCAAGATCCGCTCCACGAGTTTCTTGAAGATGTCTGCGAGTTCGACGCCAGGGCGTTCGTTCCCGTCTGCGAGATGCGCCGGGCCTATGAGCAGCACGCTGAGGAGGAGGGCATTCGATACCCGCTGGGGCCACAAGAGTTCAACAAGCGACTGGAGGCTCGCGGCTGTGAGCGAAAGACCCACCGGTACTTCAATGACATAGGCACGGAGATCCCGGGCAAGTGCTGGCTGGGCGTGACCCTTTTAGCCAAACCGAGGTACGATAAAAGCCGACACAATTACTCCGTTTTGTAACCGAAAGGAGGCTGGCAATGACTCGGATTTGCCATTCTGACTGGCTGGTCGGGCTTCCTGTCGATGGAGCTTGTAACCGTTTTGAAACCGCGTTCTTGACCCCAAGAACCGCGTTGTTACCGTTTGCAACCGCTCTTTGCATAACTTTCGTCATTATTTTCTCACGAAGGGAAGTTATAGAAAAAGCGGTTACATGGTTACAAACCGGTTACAGGAAGGTGAAACCCCGACCTGCTGCATCTCCGAATGGCAAGAAGACCACTTCCGATCTGGTCAAGGAGAACCATCTATGAATGACCCTGAGAATCACCCCAAGATCATCAACCTGGGAGACATGCCGCCCGCAGACCCCGAGCGGCGTCGTGCCGTGGAGTCCGCCTATCGTCGCGGCGTTGCCCACGCGTTCAACCTGGCCGGCGATCTGGTCCACGACGGCGCGACCGCTGATGACCTGGATATCTTGACCGACCTCGCCATGGATTGGACGCTCGGCCATCGCAAGAACGTCTGCGTACCAGAGGACCTGGTCGAGGAATGGCGCAAAGGCGAGCGCGGCAAAACGGGCCTCGATCCAAGAACTCTGTAAGGAGAATTGACCGATGAATAGCACAGTAATTGACAGGCAAAGCCACGACCCTGATGACTACGCCCAGATCATCCCGGCTGCGGGGTGGTATGCGGAGTTCCGCGACGACGAAAATGGTGGCGTGTTCATCGATCCGCTCGTGGCCTGGGCCTTGACTCATATTGGCAACGTGGTCGGCCTCGTGGCCGCTGGAAGCATGGTCGGGGACTGCACAGATGCTGCCAATTTCCTTCGGTACGTACACGAGCGGGACCTTGACCGTGGTCGTGGCTCGAAAGAGCAGAGCAAGTAAAGAGGGGGCATTGTGATTCGAGTAGAGCGAAATCCATCAACCAACGAACCGGCTGTCCCTCGCCTGGCCCTGCGTCCGCGCGATGCGGCGGTCGCCCTGGGGATCGGCGAGCGAACGCTTTGG
>Ga0209722_1001969_pt1 | contig 16887 bp, 12 predicted proteins | sample BioC12SIPDNA_2_FD_185745 | JGI IMG/M metagenome (GOLD analysis project Ga0209722, IMG submission 185745) | Anaerobic biogas reactor microbial communites from Washington, USA - Biogas_R1_A C12 SIP DNA (SPAdes) (version 2) | ecosystem: Engineered > Bioreactor > Anaerobic > Unclassified | place... | reverse complement strand
ATAGTCGGGACAGTCTTTTTGCCAGCACCAAAACTTCGATAAATTAAGATTGGAATCCATCGCTACCCCAACTTAATGATTTAACGAGGTAGTATAAAAAACTATTCAGTTAAGTAAGTACACGACCGGAGATCTATATGGATATAGAAATGCTTTTTACAAAATTGGGTTAGAATTGGTTGTGAGTTCTCTTTCACGTCCAGTGTATACCCGCCCGGAAAAATTGTGGTAAATTGTATTGCGATGGCAAAAAGAAGTGAAGCTTAAAGCTTCACGATCTTTTGATCTTCAGGGTGCCCAATAAGGCACCAACTGATTCTGCTGAGAGGTTGCCTGCAATTGTGACCTTTTGCTTTCCGTATGAAACAATTGCCTGCGGAACATCAACTTTATCGATCCAGTACCAGGCAGCAAAAGTCTTATTGCCAGAGACCAGATCAGGTGAGCCATAGGCGGCCATAAAGAATCCATTATTACCATCTATCGGTCGCATTCCTCCGGTTATATTGCTATAACCATATGATCTCAAGAGGAGATTTTGATATGCTATCTCAGACGAAAGAGTAGCATCCGTAGAATTAGTCCACTCGGATATGCTTATTCTGCTTCCTGTATTGTCTTCTGCTTTAATGTCAAATGAGTAGGTATCTCGTTGGTTCCATCTTTTGGCTTCGACCTCAATATTCTTGCCGAGAGAGGAATTTTGATTCTCTATAGTGTATTTATCGGAATCGTTCAGCTCAAAAGACACTATATATGGGCCTATAGTTACCTTTTCTGATGCAGCTATTGCCACTGAGAATAGCATCAAAGCCATTACCATGGCTAATATATATCTCATATTTTGAACCTCAATGCTTCTCCTATGGTCAAGAGCTTTTATATATGGCTTCCGACCTATAACCAATTAAGGTAAGCAAAATGCCCTATTAAAAGGTGGATTAGAATGAATTTCCGGTTCTTGGTAGGAGCCTTATTGACATGCAGTCTAATAGCAGGCCAAGCATATGGGCTAGTTACAACGAACGGCGGATGGGATGTAGCAGCAGAAGGAGCGAGCTATAGCGCTGGAGAAAGCTTTGTGGTTTGTGCAGGAGGCGATCCGTCTATAACTCTCGGAATAACTTCAGCGTCATCCCTTTACGGTGCAGGATCTATTTCGGATACAAAAACAGGAAGCCATAACGCAACCTATTCCCTGGGTGGCTATGAGTTGGCAGCTGGCTTTGACGGAACTGTTAGCTCCAGTCTCTTGCTAGAAGAAGGCTCAGGGTTTACTTCCTCCACAGTAATCGCATCTGTTACGGGCATGTCCACAGGATTAGGGAGTTATGACCTCTTTGGCTCGGCTGATGTTTTAACCGAGGGGTATCTTTATGGGGTGGGCTTGGGCGAATCATCTGCGGAGGGCTCTGCCAGTTATGATGGCAAGAAATCAGGCACGACTGCAGAAATCTGGGGCGAGTCCTCAGGAGAGAGCAGTCTTTTAATTCAGGGTTTTACAGCTGATTCTTATTCTAGTACCGGTGGCGAAGAAAATGGTTTGCATGCTAGTTCCAGAGTCACCAAAACGATCGCCGGGATCCAGACTGATAACAGCATTGCCCAGATAAGCTCATATGGCTCGGTGATTAATAATGCAAAAGTTAATGTCACATCCGCAGGCGTAGCTCAGTCAGGTGCTTGGGATGGTAGTTTTGCTTCAGATAAATCCAAACTCGAGAACGAAAACGTGGCAACATCTACCACAGGAAGCCTGCGCGGGTATGCGGAGTCTAATGGCTATCTGGATGCGGCAGATATCTCTGCGGCATTGGATTCCACAGCAACCTTGTATTCTGATTCTGTTCTTCAAGCATGGGGAGGACCTGCCACCTATGCTGCCAGTACCCAGACCTCTTCAGCAACGAGGACCTATGCAGAGACTTGGGTAGAGGATGCCGTATGGGGATCTGTTGTTAGGAATAGCAATATTGCCTCGGTAATTCAATATGGCAGCCTGGCTGGCCTGGGATCGGGTGCTCATGTTTACGAGTCCGGGGCTAATGCCACCTCTTTCGGAAAGATCTTTGGGACAGTTAGTTATGATATACTTAGTGCCAATTGGGAGACAAGCGGTAACCTGAGCCTGCAGACTTATGCGGAGGCGAGCAAGAGAAAGAAGGCTTTTGCAGGAACGCTTCTGGGTACAGAGGGAGCGGGGAGCATCGGTGTATCAGATGCATCTACTGTGAACTGGGCATCTTACAAGGGCGGACTATTCCACTACTCCTATATAGATGCTGCCGCACCATGGGCTGAGACTCATAATATTCTGGGCGAATTGTCTGTATCGACTTATCCCCTGGCAAATGAAACTCTCTCTCAGCCTTATTCGGTCAGCACCGCGAATGAGCCAAATTTTGCATGGTCTACATCTAATGCATATTTCCGAAGTAGTCTTTAAAAAATTTGGCCCATTCGCCACTTTGGAATGGTATCAATGTTCCCTATTCCAATTCTTTTTAAATCAAATGTATCTGTCATCGATCTTTATATCTTTGCGGAAGGGGGAAATATATCAATGCCATCTCTTCTTTAATAAGGTATTAAAATTATAATAAATCTGTTTCTTGATCCTCAGATTATTAAATAGGACTAACATGTGTTGAAAACACCGAAACCTTTATATTGCGAGCAGAGGAGTAAAATTGGATAAAACGATTTAGGAGGATAGAGATGAAATCATATCTAAGGTATTTAATAGTGCTTATGAGCGCTATTATCCTTGCATCTCCAGCCTTGGGTGTATTGACCTACTATGGTGGGTTTGACTCAAGCGGAGCTGCAGGTGATGCAGAGGCACAAGGCGGTGCGTATTACGACATATATGACACACCAAATGAATGGAATGCTGAGTATGGCATTGATGCCTCGGCACATTCATGGGGCATTGGTACTGCCGGATCATATACTTCACATGCCTTGGAAACACCAGTTTTAACACCCACTGTTGGGGGAACGGGATACGAGGCAGTCCTCGCTTATGGTGGAACTGTCCAGGCTTTTGTCAGCCAGAATACCGGAGCTGGCGAGGCTAATGCCTATGCCAACATCTACTCTTATGTAGATATCGACAATGACGGAATGGGCACTGAGAATATGTATGGATCAGCTGAGATCTATTCCGATGCAAGTCTAAGCGAAGATTATTGGTGGCCATACAGAGGTACCAATGGAGAAGCATCGGCTAGCGCATCTGGAGTAGCTGGGTATAATGCAAGGGTATGTCCCACCTGCGCAAAGGGCGCGGAACAGATCTGGGGTGCAGTAGCAGGCGAAGCTACTTCTAAAGCTATTGCAGAAGGTTATTGCCCCGATTGTGATGACGATGGTTATACAACGAGCGCAGGTGAAGCATTTACACAAGCCTATTTATTTACAAATTCAGAAACTGGCCAATATAATGGTCAACCTCATTCCGAATATGCCGACTCATACAGTGATATGTATTCATCTGGCTGGATGGAGGTAAAGGATGGCGATCATGCATTAGCCGAAAGTACCACCTCTGGATTTGCCATGAGTGGTGCTTGGGATCCATCTACATCGAATGGCTTTACTAAGGTTCAAGGGAACAACGAAAACGCCTATTCATCAGTTAGTGGTGACACAAGCTCCTTCGTGGAAGGCTTCCTTAAAGATGACTATGCCTATTCATATGCAGATCTGTCCAGCTATGCTGACTCATATTATGACATAACTGGCTACAGATATCTCTGGACTGATGGTGATTTCGACACATATGCATCTGTTTATAGGGATGCAGCCTACGTCAAGTCCAATCCACAAAGGGTAACTGCTACAGGGTACATAACCGATGCTGCGTATGATGCTGTAGCCAGGCAGGCTGGCATAAAGACAGAGTCTTCTGCGGATACGGTCAATGTGGCTTCTGGCGCTCATGTCCTCAATAGAGGTAGCTTCTATTCCGAAGTTTATCCGTGGGAGAATTTTGCTGAGTACTACGACGGATACATAGAAGCTTGGACTGACATTCACAATTCTCAGGAGGGACCTAAGTTCATTCTATCAGCGACCATGTTAGACGATAGTGGATCTTACATAAGGCTTGAGAACCTTGATAACAGAGTGACAATCGGGACAACAGAAGTAGGCTTGAATATCGATGATATCGATTTCATGAACTGGATCGAGGGATCGTCACTTGTCAACAATATGTATCCCGTAAGTCAGGATTGGACCACTACCTTTAGCACGGTGCCTGCATCACAATATTATGAGGACTACGACAGGTATTTCGATAACACCGGTACGTATACCAGGTATAGCTCCTCAGAAATTGAGGCCGATATTTGGACCTAAGTTCCAATCTGAAAAACCCTTTTTTTTTGCATAACACAACATTAAGTTTCAGATTGCATTGTAATATGGTTATCTATTTCTTGTATGTGTTTAGCTTTCTCGAATTGTTTGCTCGATTTCGACCAGAGATGAGGTATCCAATAACAACTTTCGCCGGAATAAAATCTGAATAGCTTGTATTGACAAAAACATATGGCATCGGGGGGTCGATAGTTTTCTTGAGGAACTCAGATTTCATCCAACTCCTTTGCTACCCTCTATCCTTTGAAGCTGACAAAAGGATAAGAGGCACAATCTTTATCATGTGGGCCAGCAGAACACCGGTCTATGAATCGCCTATCAATTGCATGCTTATTGGTGGTCATTATAATAGTTCAATGCATTATTCCTTGCTTAGCCAAGCAGGTGTCCGGCGGAAGTGATATATCGATTTATAATTCTGATGAGCAGTATTCCAATACTGATGCAAATCCTCCTGTTTATAACATTAATTATAAAACCATATCTGATGCAAGGGACCCTATTCAATATGATGCTCCAACGCGCGAATATAATCGCCCAGACCAGGATGATGACAATGATGACGATGAGGTCGCGTCAAATGAGACTGGTCTGCTCTCTCGCAATGCCACTCACAGCCTCTACTTCAAGATGACAAGCGATATAAATGGCATTGGGTCTCTCAACAATCTGAGATTAATTGATGCATCTGGAAAATCCAGTTTAAGGCTGACTTCCGGTGTGACAAAAACCGGCAAAATAATTCACAAAGATATAGTATCTCTCATTGATAGGAATCCAGGTGATTATCTAAATATTAGCAGAATAGGTTTGGTGGATCATATTGAATTCAATGGACAAGAAGTTGGTGCGTCCTATCTGGAATCGGTTATATATAATAATAATGGCGATATCATCCATAATCGTTTCAATGTTAAAACTATCTTGAAGGACACGCAATATGATGCGCAGACGTACCGAAATAAAACTAAAAACGAGCTCGATTATCTGATGGATAATGTTACATCTAAATGGAAATCCATGAAATATAAGCTTGATATGGGCTTTACAGGTAAATATGATTTTGAGCAAAATTTCCAGGACACCTCTATTATTTCCGAGAGCTATAATGGTGGATTTGTATTGCATACAAATATTTCAAGTAATGTGTCCTGCAATTTGACTGGCAAAGTAGATCATTGGTTGCCCTGTTGCCAAAACAATTCCAACAATATCTCGATAATTAATCCCGTGGCTTTAGACACCAGCTTATAGCCTTCGCCTTAGACCTGGGACAAAATCTTTTTTTCCCCAATCTTATGTCCTCAAGACTCCAACCATATCTTCTCCACCGCCACACCTAACTCCCTTAGATCGCCATTGCCCAAGAGTTCGTTAGGAACCCAAGACTTCTCCGCTTCCAGGTCAATCCTCAGAGCATCTTCATCAATACCATCCAGTGGAACCTCGAGCACATCCCACTCTGTTCCGATCTTGAACTTCCCAATAGAATTATGATTTACTGATATTTTCAGCGCCAGACCATCAGGCATGGTCAAAGCTCTGAGGCAGAGCTTTCGCAATCCCCTTCCTCCCTTTAAAAAAGCTGTTGCTCTCCGCCCAGTCCATCTGAACCGAGGCGGGGCATTCTCCAGAGCATACCAGCCATCACCCAGCACATCCCAGTCGCTCTCCCCCATGAGGATTTCCGTCCCCAAAAGCTCTAGATCGGGGTCTTTCACAGGGTAATGATCCAGATGCTTCTTTGGCGGTATGTGGCCCCCATGCATGCGCTCCCTGAGCTTGTATAGCCAGGACAATCTTCTGCACTCCATCAATCGAAAGGCTTCCCGCGCCAGCTCTTCTACATCCTGTGGCGACAATCCGCAACCTTCCATAATATACCTGCTCAGGCCATATCCATCAAAACCGGATTTGATAAGTCCCTTCTTCTGGGCAACTTCATATAGCTGGCTCCCAGGATATGGAGTTGCAATCGCAAAGCCATAGAAGTCCGGATTCAGCTTTAGGGCAAAATCTATGGTCTCCTCAACAGTCTTCCTGTCCTCACCAAGGTTTCCTATCATGAATGAGGCATAGGTCTTTATGCCCGCTTTTTTTGTCAGCTTAAAAGCTCTCTCTATCTCATCTTTCTTCAGGTTCTTCTTGACCGAGTCCAAAATCTGCTGACTTCCGCTCTCAACTCCATAGAATATCATCCAAAATCCAGCTTGCTTGGCCAGCTTAAGCATATCTCTGTCCACAAGCATCTCATTTGCCCGAAAGGGGGCTCGAAATACCATTTTATTATTCAGGCCTCTCTCAATAAGCCCGCTACAAATGGCTTCGAACCAATCTCTTTTCATGTTGAAGGTATCGTCCTGAAAGAATACCTCTCTGATCCTGTAGTCCTTCCAAAGGCCCTCAATCTCATCCAGAATCGACTCAGGACTTCTAAGGCGGAGCCGCCTCCCCCAGACGGCATTACTGCAGAAAGTGCAATGGAAGGGACAACCTCGTGAAGCCATAAGCTGGATGGTGGGCCTTGCTCCCACCGGGTACGATCCAGGGTACCGCCTTATAGGCATTGCCAGATCAAGGGCAGGCCTGGGCAAAGAGTCAAGATCTTCGATAGGCTCCCTCGGAGGGTTGACTATCACATTCATACCCTCCCTAAAACACAGCCCATTAATTCCTTTCAGGCTGCGCTCATCCTCAATCGCCCTCACCAACTCCATGGCTGTAATTTCGCCCTCTCCATACACCACGACATCGATCGAGCTGCAACTCTTTAGGATATCATCTTTAAGGGCTGAAGGATGAGGGCCTCCCACCACGATCACAGTTCCTTCAGCTACCCTCTTTATCATCTCCGCTGTCTCAATTGTCGACCTAAATTGGAGCGTGCTCATGGTTATGCCCACTACCTGTGGGGCAAATGTTTTAATTGTTTGCTGGATGTATTCAGGTCTGATCTCATCTATGTCGGCATCTATAAACCTAACCTCGTGTCCAGCTTTTCGCAAAATGGCACATATGGAGAGAATACCCAATGGTGGGTAGACGGTGAGTGCTGTTCCATGGTGTCTAGTACTTGGATTTATAAACAATACTCTAGCCATTCCAAATACCTCATGATATCTCTATCTTATGGACTGCAATCCCTAGCTCTCTCGCATCCTCATTCATTCCTTGATCTCTAGGGACAAAGGTCCTATCCACAACCAACTTGAGTTCAGTGAGTCCTGGCTTCAATCGTTCTTCAATCTTGCCTGAGACCTCGGTTACCGCTTGATCTTGGAGATGAAGTTCCATCACATGGCGGCCTGCAAGGTAGAGCCCAACTTTAACTGGCCTGCTAGCTATATCAGGATTCATTGCGTTTAATTTTATTTTTATCTGGCTGTAACCTTGAGGAACCTCTATAAAGAGGCTTGCGGTCTGACCTGTCCAGCGATAGCTATTAAGCTCCGGCTCATAAAATCCATCGTTTATGCAGAGCCCATCGTATATTCCCAGGTCTATAGTGGATGATGCATTTATCATATCAAGATAAGGCCTATCCTGGCGAATTGTCTTCGCAGTCTTTGGATCCGCGAAAGCTATACACCAAAGTTGATCTGCTAGAAAATTCCTTAAGCGGAGGGTTTCTGCCCATCTGGATATTGCAGTTCCCGATAAGTATTTGAACTCTCCCCAGATAACTGGTTGGAGATTGAATCTCTCCAAGATCTTTCTCAGGCTTCCTGGTGAGTGGTATCTCACGTGAAGGTATTCGTAATCCGGATTCACAAGCTGGGCATGATGATCCACCAATCCGAAGGTAGCCATTTTCATAAGCTGAGTGAGAGCAAGAATATTCTGCGTGGGCGAAGTATGGATTACCAGCCAACCGTCTGGGGACAATAACCTTGCACAATCTTTTACAAGGGTACTGAGAGTTTTATCATTCACATGTTCTACCACATCGGAAAGGATGATGGAATCGAAGGTGGCATCCTTAAAGGGCAGCCTTTCGCCATCGAATTCAAAGAGGTTGACTGTCACCTCTTCCTTTTTGCATCTTTCAGCACTGAGTTGAAGAGCATCCTTCGATACATCTACCCCGAAAACCTCAGCACCCTGCTTTGCACACCTTGCAGCTATTTCGCCAGGGCCACAACCGAGATCCAGAACTCTTTTATTTTTTCCCGGCTGTACGAGCCCTAAGATTCTGGCCAGTCGATAGCTAGAGTAGTCATAAAGGGATGAGTTAAAGTAATCCTTAGTATAAAACCTGGCATAATCTGTATCTGCGCCATTTCCTATACTGAAGAAACCATCTTTGTACCTCAAGGAGTAACCGCAGCTGCAGCAAATATCTTTTCCTCTTGCAGTCATATCTCCTTGGCATCGCGGGCAGCAGACTATCTGTGAGAGTTCACTCATTGCTGAACTACCATCCAGCTGCCATCTACCGAGAAAATGCCCAGATCTCTCATTTGATTATGGACGTTGAAGGAGTAGAGACGATTATGCCAATCATACTGCGTTTTATAATCAGAGGATGCCACAGCAACAGTTACTTCGAACTCCCCTGCTATCAATGGCAGCTTTTCCACGATGAAATCCACATAGCCTCTACCATAGACTAGCCCGGCATCACATCCCTTAAATTCAGTAGTTGTGCCATAACAGTAAGTGTCCTGATAATAAAAGATTATCCCAAAGACAGGTGAATTAATCTTCTCGTGGGACTCATAGAATATCCTTACCGTCAAGGGATCGGAGGAGATGAAGTTATCATTGTATTTTTTATTTTTATCAATAAACTTCACATCGGTAATTTCTATGTCCTTGTTACCCCATCGTGTATCGCTCTTGCCTGTTGGCTGATCTTTTGCTTCATCTGGACGGTAAATATATTCATCAATCACACTATTTGTATCACAAAAAAGCTCTTTCTCCCCATTTCGCAAAAGCAAGGTTTTATCGCAAAATCTCCTCACAGCTCCAAGATCATGAGATACTAAGAGTATCGTAACTCCTTCTCTCTTGTACTTGCTGAAGGTCTCGAAGCACTTCTGTTGGAACTCTTTATCCCCAACCGCAAGGACTTCGTCCACTAGAAGCACATCTGGATCCGTCTGTATCGCTGTAGAAAAGGCAAGTCTTACCTGCATACCTGACGAGAGGTTCTTTAGCTTGGTATCCCTAAAATTGGTAAGCCCTGCAAAATCGATTACCTCATCTATACTATTCTTGATCTCCCTTTTAGATATCCCCATGATGGCAGCGTATACTCCTACGTTCTCCTGGACAGTTAGGTCCGACTGAAAGCCCACGCCCAGCTCCAGGAACGGAGTCATCTTTCCCGTTATTCTTACGTTGCCCTTAGTTGGTCGTAGAATGTTGGCTATTATTTTGAGCAGTGTACTTTTTCCTGAGCCGTTATCACCTATTATACCGATGCATTCGCCCTCATCCACCTCAAAGCTGATATCCTTTAGTACCGTGTAAGTCTCATAATGGTTCGGCCTAATCATACCCACTATATTCTCAAATAGTGTTGTCCGTCGCTCATGAGGTATCTGGAATGACTTCCAGAGGTGCTCCACCTCTATCACCATTAGATAGCCTCCGCGAACTTTGGTTCCAACCGATCAAATATAAAGTAGCCGAGAAGAAGCACAAATAAAGTGGACAGGGCTATATATGTCAAGTTTAGCGGTTCAGGAGGAATCCCGTACAAGGTGCAGTCTCGCGTTAAAGTTAAGATCTGTGCCATGGGATTAAGCATCACTATCCATCGTACATTTTCAGGAAATATAGTTATGGGATATAAAATTGGCGTAGCGAAGAATCCTACTTGAACTATGAGCCGCCATATAAACTGCACGTCTCTAAAATAAACATTGAGCGCTGATAGTGCTGCCGATAGGCCCACAATTATTAGAAACTCAAATATAAATAGAATTGGGAAGTAAACTATGGATATCTCCGGCATGACTCTAAAGATGGCCATGAAGGTTATGAATACTGTGAACTCTAATGCAGTCATCATTAGCGCAGTAATGCAAGTGGATAATACGAGAATATCCCGGGGGAAGTAAACCTTCTGCACAAGGCTTGGCTTTCCAACTATCCCCCAGATGCTCATTGATGTTCCCCTGTCCAGAAAGTTCCAGAGAATGATTCCCAGAAGCAGAAAGAGCTGGTAGTGCTCAACCTGTATGCGCATCAAGTTGCTAAACACAATATAGAGGATAACAAGCATCAAAAGAGGCTCCAAGAGAGACCAGAAGAAACCCAATGCTGAGTTCTTGTATCTCAGCTTGAAGTCACTCCAGGCAAGCCGAAGTATCAATTCCCTGTACATCCATAGTTCACGAATATGACTCGAAGTCAGCAATGTGAATCCCTGCAATAATCTATATCCAAAGCCTCTTTGTATGTCCCTGAGTTACTAGATATCATTTTCGCCGTCACACCTAGCCTGCCCTTTCCTATACATTAGCAGGCCCATTCAGCCTCGCCGGATTGTCTCCTTAATGCATCATTCGTTGCCGCTATAATTGGCTTTCTGTTGGCCATGGCGTCTGCAAGGCATTAGCTCGAAGCCCTCGTTTCGCTTCGTGCATATTAAACCTTTGGTATGTGTTCGGCTGACTGGTGCTTCATCTCGCCACCGGCAGGGAAGGCTGGGATGGATGCTATTAGCGATGAACCGAAACGTTTAAGCGAATGAATCTTCTTGAATTTGATTTATCCTGGCGGCTCACCCAGCAGTAGTTTGATTTGAGTCAAAGCTAAGATATTGTGGGAGCTGTAAGGCATTCCTCTCCGGCTGGTTTATATAAAAGGTATTTATCAATGGAAGAAATGTAGAACAAGTAATGATATGGTGCAAGGCGAGTCTGAAGAAAAATATGGTACACTAATCCAGGAAATGAATCGAAAAAGTGGTCAAAAATGTATTCACCAGAAGCAGGAAGCGAAGAGAAGATACCCAAGCAGGAAGCGAAGAAGGATCCTCAATTCGCAAAGTCTGATATGATTGGTGCTGGAACGCGTTATGGCAAACAATTATATTCGCTTACGGTTCGTGCCGACACGTTTAGGCGATGCATTAAAGAAAGAGACAAACGCATCAGTGAGCTCGAGGATCTGCTCAGAAGTTCAAACGAGAGGGCAGATGAACTGGAACGCATGATAGTCGACATGCAACAAAGCCTTTTATGGCAGCTATTAAATAGATATCAATCTGGCTTTGTAGAGAGGATGTTACCACGTGGCACAGGGAGGAGAGAAAAGTACGATTTTGCCCAAGAAGGTGGAAGGATTCTGTTCAATAAGGGTTGGAGAGCCTTTTACAGGAGTTTCATTAATCCTCGTAGTATGGAGAGCGGTTTTAATTCGGAGCATTTAGGAAAAGAGGCCTATTTGCTTAAGGAGAGAAACGGACAAAACGAATATAATTTAAAAAAGTATATCCTTTTAAAAAACGCAGAAATCAGAGCAGATAAGAATTCTGTGAAGACTGAATTAGAAAATATAATAAAAATGTTAAATGCTGAGATCTGATATGGAAAAGCTTGTATCGATAATTGCAGTCAATTATAATGGGAAAGATTATCTGGAAGATTTTTGTAATTCTATATTAAATACAAACATGGATGATTTTACTTGTGAGATTATTATCGTAGATAATTCATCTAAAGATGATTCTGTGAATTTTTTGGAAACAAACTATCCAAAGATAAAAGTTATTGAGAATAAAATAAAAAATTATGCGAAGGCAATAAACCATGGCATCAAGAATGCAAAGGGACAATACATTGCTATCCTGAATAGTAATACCGTCGTTGAGAATAATTGGCTGAAAGGGCTCATGGATATAATAGACCAAGATGAAAAGATTGGGGTTGTACAGAGCAAAATGCTTTTTTCAGATGAAGAGATGATTAAAAGCGCAGGCGTTGAAGAGATAGCGGATTTTTATTTCAGCGATATTGGGTTTGGCGGGAGGGATGTGGGCAAATATAGTGATATACGAGAGCTTGACTATTTTGCCCGCGATTCCATCTTACTAAAGAGAAAATGCGTGGACGAAGTGGGGAAGTTCGATGAGGATTTTTTAATGTATATGGAGGACGTAGATTATAGTATTAGATGCAAAGATTTGGGATGGAAAATATTTTATTCTCCGAATAGCGTGGTTTACTGTAAATACCATAGCATTACGTCATCCGCCAAATGCAAATATCTCCGATCGAGAAACAGATTGCTCCTTATAAGCAAACATTTTCCACAAAAATTGGCAGAAAGTATCGAGACGTCTCATTTTTATATTAAAAGAGAGCATGAGAGTCTATATCGCTCATCGATTCAGGCGGTAAAGAAGTTAGCAGAAAATAACGACACCAAAACAGTCAATCGAACCCTAAAGGAGTTAGCTGATGTTATACCAGAGATTTTTGGAGCGCAAAAAGCTCTGAACTTTTTTTCCCAGCTCGAAGTTGCATTGGATTTGAGGAAAATTAGGGTAGGAATCTATGACCACGCGTTTCATTTCGCGGGAGGGGGCCAGAGATATGTCGCAGAGCTCGCACAGATACTCCAAGATAGATATGATATTACATACATCGTCAATAAAGATATCAGTCTGGAAAAGTACCGCGAATGGTTCGACATTGACCTATCCAAATGCAAGCTAAAGATAATAAAAATACCCTTTTACGAGGAAAGAGATATCTACAGCATAGATGAAGGCATGATAGTTCATCAAGACGAAAATCCTTTCGATGTTATAAAAAAAGAAAGTATTAATTATGATATATTTATAAACGCAAATATGCTTACAAAAGTAAGACCTTTATCCGTCCTATCTGCATTTATATGCCACTTTCCAGATAAAGATAAAGGTAAGTTTTTCAACGTAGATAAATATGATTATGTGATAACAAATAGCAGCTATACCACTCATTGGTTAAAACAAAAATGGGGACTTGACTGCACATTGCGCCTATATCCACCAGTCAACATGTTCAATGATACAAGTGACCTTGGTGAGAAAGAGAAAATGATTCTGTCTGTGGCCAGATTTGAGACAGGCGGAAGCAAAAAGCAGTTGGAAATGATTGACGCATTCGTAGACCTATGCAAAAAAGATAAACGTATAAAAAAGGAATGGAAACTGGTCCTCGCTGGCGGTACGCCAAAAGTAAATCCATACTATGATAAAGTCAAGCAAAGGGCGAAAGGAATGCGTAATATCGAAATTGCCATAAATTTAAATAATTATGAAATTAAACAATTGTATAGCAAAGCATCCATCTTCTGGCACGCGTGTGGTCTTGATGAAAATGACCCTCACCTGATAGAGCACTTTGGCATGACTACAGTGGAAGCGATGCAAAATTATTGTGTGCCGGTTGTAATCGATGGCGGGGGGCAGAAGGAAATTGTCGAGCATGGAATCAGCGGGTTTAGGTTTACATCAAAAGAGGAACTTAAGTCGTATACATTGAAGCTGATCAACGAAGATTATCTCCGCGAGAAGATGGCAAAAAATGCGTATAATAGAAGCAAAAAATTCACCAAAGAGGAATTTGAGAAGAAAGCTTTAGAGTTCTTCTCAGATATCGAGAATAGATTAAGGGGTGGAGAGCCCATGGAAGTGAATCGTTAAGCTTGCCACCTGTCATCAAGATACAAAAGCTCCTTCGGGCTCTGGTGCATCTAGCATAAGCCTGCTAAAAACTTAATAATACTGCATAACATTTCTGCGTGGGTATAAACACCAATTTTAAATACCCCCTGGAGTAATTCACTTGCGCTTCAAAGATAATTGCATAAATATGAAACCATAAAATATTGCTTCAATATAAAGTAATGTTTCCGGGGGCAAATCTACGATGAGCATATTAGTCACAGGAGGCGCAGGCTTCATAGGTTCTAATCTGACAGAAGATCTCTTGGCGTCGGGAGAAGAGGTGGTTGTCTTAGACAACATGCACACAGGCAGCAAAACCAATCTGGATGATTTGGATGGTCGCCTGAAGGTAGTTCAAGCAAGCTGCAACCAAATTCCCCGTCTGGACCTGAATCCGGAAGAGATCTACCATCTGGGAATACCATCTTCATCCCCCATGTATAAGAAAGATCCCTTCTTGGTTGGTGAAGCGATCAATGGAACTACTGCTATCTTTGAGTTGGCCCGCAGGACGGGTGCTAGAGTTATCTACGCATCGTCCTCATCCCTCTACAACGGCCTTCTTCCTCCCCATCGTGAAGATATGGTCATTGGGGTGACCGACTACTACACCGAGGCCCGGCTGGCAATAGAGAGGATAGCGGAGCTCTACAAGCGACTCTTCGATGTTAACTCTGTGGGCATGAGGTTCTTTTCTGTATACGGACCAAAGGAGAGGACCAAAAAACAGTACGCCAACATGGTCACTCAGTTCCTGTGGGAGATGCAGGAGGGCCGGTCCCCAGTGATATTCGGAGATGGATCCCAGACCCGAGACTTCACCTACGTCAAAGACATTGTAAGAGCCCTTCAACTGGCCATGGACTCAAATTATCACGGAGTTCTCAACGCAGGAACTGGGAAGGCATATAGCTTCAACGAAGTAATAAGAATGCTAAACCAGAAGCTTGAGTCTGCCATAAAGCCCAAGTATACGGAAAACCCGATTAAAAATTACGTGCGTCATACGCTGGCTGATACGTCCAAGTGCAGAGAGATCCTGAAGTTTGAGGCACAATTTACGTTGGAAGAAGGGATAAGCAAGCTGGTGGATTATTATTGAGGATTGGATATGTGTTTAAATAATAAAAATATTTTGATAACTGGTATCAGCGGATTCGTCGGGTCCTATATAGCCAAAACACTCATTGATCAAGGGGCAAAAGTCTATGGGGTTTTAAGACGAAGGGCAGATGGGCGCTGTGCCGAACAACCTGAAAAGGCTTGGCATAGCCCGCGGGGTTCACCTCCTGGTGGGGGATCTCGAAAATATATCCAGCCTAGGGAGCGCGCTTTCTGTCAGCCGCCCGGATATAGTCTTTCACCTTGGCGCACAGTCTTTCGTTCCCCGATCCTTCATAGATCCCCTGGAGACCATGAGTGGGAACTGCGGTGGTACAGCAAATCTCCTCGAAGCCATTAGGATCAAGGACATGGATCCTGTAGTTGTTTTTGCAGGGAGCAGTGAAGAATATGGCCTGGTAATCTCTTCGAAAGATCAGTACAAACGTGCCCTTGAAAAATATGGAACAGTTTTTCCTGAGCCGCAGATGATTCCAGAGGTTCCCATATCTGAAGCAAATCCCCTCCGACCGATGTCACCCTACGCGGTGAGCAAGGTCTACGGTGATTTCCTCATGAGAAACTACTGGCACTCTTATGGTATTAAAACGGTAGTCTCCAGGGCATTCAACCATGAGGGCGCAGGACGCGGAATCATGTTCGTCACTTCAGTTGCGACGAGCCAGGTGATGAAACTAAAACTTGGAGAGACTGATTCCATAACTATTGGAAATGTCAATGCCTTCAGGGATTGGAGCCATGTCTCAGACATAGCCGATGGGTACATGCTCTTGGCGGAGAATGGCAAATATGGAGAGGTATACAACCAGGGATCGATGAGGACCAACTCTGTCTTGAGCTACCTGCTGATGAGCCTGGCAGAAGCGGGCTATCCTGTCAGCAAAATCGAGACTCTAAAAGGAGACAAAGTGGTAGAGGATCCAATCGCGTCGGACACCAAAGAGATTTTCGGCATAAGCTTCGAGAAGACTAAGGTCGATGACATGATGCTTCGCGGAAATCTTGAGTTCACGCTGGAGGACGGTGGTATCGTGGCTTATGCGGATTCAGAGAGAATAAAAATAGCCTTTGATCCTAATAGATTCAGGCCGGCAGAGGTTCCGATTCTCCTATCGGACACTACGAAGATCGAGAATCTGGGCTTCAATGCGAAATGCAGTCTAAAGGATGTTGTGAACGACCAGCTAAACCATTACCTATCTGAGATGGAGCGCAAGGGCTAGACGTTGAAGATCGCTATTATAGCTTGCATCGGGGATAATGGGCATACGTATTCAACATAAGTTTGAATCAACTTAACCTGTTCTAACTTCATTCGGCAGCGCCTTGGATGCCCCGCAGCTTCCTGCGCGGGTGCGCCGCCGCAGTTCCACTGCCGGATCACGTTTTCTGCAGACGAAGCTTGCGAGCTATTTGGCTCTCCTAACGATCTGCTAACACATTCGTCCCCTGGGCCGTTCCGTTTTTCATGCCGGAAGTGTTTCATTTCTTGCTCTTTCTGATGTCTGTCGCGCACACATCCCTGGCCTTTAAATTCGCGCCACGGGCCAGGTTGCACCTTGACCGGGCCGAGCTAAGCCCCCAAAAGCTTCCCTGCCCCCCCTTTCTTCGCGAGAATTATTCACATAATAGAAGAGTAGGCTTGCCATCATGCTAAATCATACCAGAATGTGGATCTCGTACGGCTGGGCTTAATAAACCCCTGT
>Ga0209722_1001936_pt1 | contig 17086 bp, 12 predicted proteins | sample BioC12SIPDNA_2_FD_185745 | JGI IMG/M metagenome (GOLD analysis project Ga0209722, IMG submission 185745) | Anaerobic biogas reactor microbial communites from Washington, USA - Biogas_R1_A C12 SIP DNA (SPAdes) (version 2) | ecosystem: Engineered > Bioreactor > Anaerobic > Unclassified | place... | reverse complement strand
TATCTCCTTGATGAAAGACCAGGTGGACGCCCTGCGCGCCAACGGCGTCAGGGCGGCGGCCTACAACTCGTCCCTGGAGCCCGGGGAGGCCCGCCGCGTGTTGGCCGAGCTGATGGCGGGGCGATTGGACCTGCTGTACGTGTCTCCCGAACGAATGATGAGCGAGGGATTCCTGGACCGGCTGGCCGGGCTCAGGGCCGCGCCTAACCCTGGGCCTAGCGCCGGTTCTCGCGACGCGTCCCACGCTGGGTTCGGCAGCGCGCTCAGCGCAGGGTCAGACGACGCGCCCGGGGTCGCCCTGGTGGCCGTGGATGAGGCGCACTGTATCTCCCAGTGGGGTCACGATTTCCGGCCGGAATACGTAGAACTCGGGCGCCTGCGCGGGCGTTTGCCCGGAGTGCCCCTGATAGCCCTGACCGCGACCGCCGACCCGCACACCCGCGCGGACATAGTCCATCAGCTGGGGCTGGGCGGATCGGCCTGTTTCGTCTCCAGTTTCGACAGGCCCAATATCCGGCTCCAAGTGGTCGAGAAGCGCAACCCTCAGTCTCAGCTTCAGAAGTTCTTGGCGGCCCACGAGGGCGAGGCGGGCATCATCTACTGCTCCACCCGCAAGCGAACGGAAGACTTGGTCTCGCACCTCTGCGGGCGCGGCATCGCGGCCGGCGCCTACCACGCGGGTCTGCCTGCGGAGGAACGGAACCGTGTCCAAGAGTCGTTCATTTTCGACCGGATACAGATGGTAGTGGCGACGGTCGCATTCGGCATGGGGATCGACAAGACGAACGTCCGGTTCGTGGTGCACTGGGACCTCCCACAGAACCTCGAGGGCTACTACCAGGAGATCGGCCGCTCGGGGCGGGACGGCCTGCCCGCGGAGGCGCTCATGCTCTTCGGGTGGGAAGACGTCGCCAGGGTGCGGTCTCTTATCGATAAAGGTGGGAACCAGGGGCGGATCGCGGTGGAACAGCATAAGCTGGGAGCCCTGGTGGGTTTCGCCCAGGAACGGACCTGCCGGCGGCGGGCCCTCTTGGGCTATCTGGGGGAGGACATGGCGCAGGACTGCGGCAATTGCGACGTGTGTCTCGATCCGCCCGAGGTGTACGACGCTACCGAGGATGCGCGGAAGGCCATCTCGTGTGTTTATCGGTTGGGAGGGCGCTTCGGGGTGGGGCATGTAGTCGATGTGCTGAGGGGCTCGCAGAACCGTCGCATCGTCGATCTGGGACACGACCGTCTTTCCACCTACGGGATCGGTGCCGACCGAAGTACTGAGGAGTGGCGGAGCCTGCTGCGGCAACTGGTGCATCTGGGGTATCTGCGGCAGGACATGGGCGAGTACCCGGTGTTGAGGCCGGCTCCGGCCGCCGGTCCTCTGCTGCGGGGGGAGATGGAGCTGAAGCTGGCCCGGCCCAGGGTGAGAGTGGCGGTGAAAGAAGCGGCGCCCAAGGCGGGACGGCGCGCGAAGCCACAGCCGACGGCGCCGGCGGGAGACGGGGAGGAGGCGCTTTTTGAGGAGTTGCGGGCGCTGCGCAGGCAGATCGCAGACCGGGAGCACCTGCCGGCCTACGTCATCTTCCACGACGCCACGCTGCGAGAGATGGCGGCTCTAAGACCCACGACCGCCGGTGGGTTACTCGCCGTCAACGGCGTCGGCGTGAAGAAACTGGAGAAATACGGGGAGGAGTTCCTGCGGGTCCTCCTCCGAGCATCTACTCCTTCGGTCCGTCCAACCCCCAGCGCCCGAAGTACTCTTCGTAGAACGGGGGACTGCTTGAAGCCGGGCTGCATGGAGACGGCGAAACGACGGTAGCACAGGCCGATCTCCTCGAAGTGATAGACCCCGTCCATCAGCTCCTGGAGTCTGCCGACAGGCACGCTCAGCACCATCTCGCACTCCGCGGCGGCGGCCCGCTCGAAATCGCCGGGATCGGGCACGGTCACCTGGCACTCTCCCTTGAGGGATCGAGGGGACCCGCCGGCCGGTCTTGCCCTGACGGCCTCACTCAGGCGGTCCAGCTCAAGCGTCGACGCAACCCGTCCGATTGAAGTTGTAGACTATAAGAAGTCCTGCATGACCAGAGCCCGCAAGGGGGGGATTGACCACGCCTGATGAGACTCGAGTCCCGCGTGTAGTATCTCGCGCCGGTTCAGGCATGGATAGCCCGAGCCTCGCCCAAGGAGGGGCTCTCGCCCCCTGCGGGTAGCACGGGGCGGTGACCGAGTTCCTGCCCCTGGAGCAGCATGTACTTCTTGAGTCGCTCTCCGTCCGGCATGAGCGCGTCATGGGTATGCTCCCCGACGGCCTGCAGATCGCGGCGTGGCGCGGCGAATATGAGATCCTGGGCAGCTCAGAGGTGGGCATGTGCGTGTGGCCATCGCGGTACCGGTCGGTGCGGACGAGGGTGTCTTCGATCTGGAAGCGGAGTTGTCCGCTTGGCTTTGTTCTGCCGGAGGTATTGGGCCCACCATGTCCTGGATGACTCGACTCGAGGTTGTTGAAGAACTGCCCAGAACCAGCAACGGATCCGGAGCGAACCGAGGTAGGCATGGCTCCGGTAAAGGGGGCCAGATTGCAGTCCTATGGACGTCTCTCGACGAAGAAGAAGGTTGGACCAAGCCAACCGTGGGCGAGGTCGAAATGGTTGAGGCTGCTCTCCTAGCATCCCAGCGTGATGAGTATGCGGACTTGGCAATCCTGGGAGCCAAGGCCATTCCCGTGATCAAGCTCAACAAAGCGTATCCGTATCTAAAGAAATACCTGGAAAAGGGCGTGTTGTCTCTTACCGATGGCGGACCGGAAGCCGCCAAGGGGAGGTACGCTGTCGGAGTGGGAGTTGCTCTGACCCTGCTGGACGAGGGCATACGAAAACGCCAGGATGCAGAAGGCTCGCCGAACGAGTCATGGATACTGGCCTCGCAGCAGGCACTGGCCCGCGGCGTATTGAGCATGAGGCCGTCATTCGATGAACTGGCCCGAGAGACTGGGGTCGAGGACTAGTCTGCTCCAGAGTTGTTGTGGGACACCAGGTGGGTTGTGGGTGTCATGCAGAAAGTCCCCACCGGCGAGGAGTCACTCGAACCGCAGACTCATGAGTCGCCGAGTATTCTCCGGACCTCGAGCGCGATATGCCGCGCCAGCTCCGGCGGCACGGCGTTGCCGACCTGTCTCGCCACGGAGATTCTAGACCCGACCCATTGGAAGCTGTCCGGGAAGGTCTGAAGGCGCATGGCCTCCCTATGCGTGATCGGACGATCGGCCTGGGGGTGTAGATAGCGGCCCTTCTCCGGCTTGAAGAACTCAGTTCTGATGGTCAGCGCTGGCTTGTCCCATTCCAAGCGGCCGAAGACATCTGTGGACCCCGTTACTTTCTCAATCCAGCACCTGGGCGCGAGGGCTCGGCCTTCCTCGGTCCTCGTGAGGTCAAATCGATTGCCTCCTGGCGGCACTAAACGGTACCGAAGCAGCGACTCCGGTCTGGGATTGCGGCCTATGTGCCAGTCGTGCTCAGTGGGCTGCAGCGGAAGATCGCCGATTGCATCCCGAACTGTCGCCCAGGTGCCGTTTGGGCTCGGAAGCTGCGGCCGGCCTTTTCTGGTGGCGATAATGATGCCGCGTCGGCGTTTCTGGGGAACTCCGTACTTGGAGGCGTCGAGTACATCGTGTGTCACGGAGTAGCCTCGTTCCTCACCAAGCGCGATCAAACGTGCTCCCTCAGCTGAGCGAAGGAACTCGGGAACGTTCTCCACAACGAATGCCATGGGTTCGCACATGTCAACGATCCGAAGATATTGGCGCCAGAGCTGGTTCATCTCCGCGTGCTCGTCCCGTGGGCTCATCTTCCCCAGCGGCGAGAATCCCTGGCAGGGCGGACCGCCAATGATGATGTCGGCGCGGACCGGAAGAGACTCGACCTTTTCAATGGGCCCTTTGAATACCGGGTGCCCGAAGTTCAGCTCGTAGGTATCCGCCGCGTCGGAGTCGATCTCTACAGCCCAGACCGACTTGAACCCGGCCTGCTCGAATCCGAGTGCGAGTCCTCCTGCGCCCGAAAACAGATCTATGAAAGTAAGCTCCGCCATCCCCTACATGATAGTAGGTCCTGCGGACGGATGTCTGGTGCCTCAGAAGAGCGCCAGCGTCGGTGCCAGGTCTTGGAAGTCGCGCAACCTGCCCTGGTCCAGTAGTTCGCCCAGACACTCGAGTTGTCCGGGATCGTCGTACTCGGCGACCGCCTTCTCCAACTCCGGCAGTGCAATGTGATAGACGGCATCCACCTCTCCGGTTCCACGTGCGATCGCCGCAAGTCGGCTGGGGAGGGGTTCGGCGGTCACGGCGACGATGTGGGGCTGGCGACCTCTGCGGTGGCGGGTCAAGATGGTGCCTTCGTGGCGGATGTTCTGCACCCTATCGGATCTGATCGTCCACTTGCAGGAGACGGCGGCGTGCAGGAACGGAAGCCCGGTCCCGATGGCGAGCCCGACGGTTACATCAGGCGAGATCAGGTAGTCGGCACCGATCTCGACGCGTAGCAGGCCGGTCTCGTCGGCATCCATAACCCTCTTCAGGTGACCTAGGTGCTCGTACTGGAGGAAGTCACTGATTTGCTTCTTACCGTTTTTCCCGAACACGACCCACGGACGATCGGGTGCGATGAGCGGCAGTTCCTTCTCTAGGTGGCCTGCGACTCTCTTCTCGAACTCGGATCCTGCACTCTGCCCCGTATGCGATCCACTGGCAGTGATACCAAGCTCGGTCAGGACGCCTGCAGCGATGGCGACGCTCGCGACACTGTCTTTGTCGGCGCAGTTCGGACATCCGGTCTTGGCATTGATTGCCAGCAGCTCATTCGCAAACGGCGCAGCCATCGTGGGCCTCCTTCAGGTATTTGCAGCGCTTGGCAAGTGGACATTCGTCGTGCCGCGGCTTTCTCTGACGGCAGATCTGCGATCCGATATCCAGTAGGGCAAGGTTGAAGCTTCGCGGGTCGTCTTCGGGGACCTCCGCGTCCAAAGATGTGATCAAGCTCCGATCAGTGTGCGGCCTGGCCTTCGCGCTCAAGAAGCCCCATGCCCTGTTGGCAACGCGGTACGAATTGGGGTCAAGCATGATGTAGGGGCGGCCGAAGGCCATGCACATGACGCTCCTTGCCGAGTACTGACCCAGGCCCGGCAACCTGTCCAGCGCTTCCAGCGTGTCGGGCACAGTACCTCCGTGTTCGCTCTCGATGGCCTTGACCAAGCCTAGCATCTGAGGTAGACGGTTTAGCCTACCCAGTGCGTGGAGGAGGCTCGACAGCTCGGTTGGGTCCGCCCTGCTCAGCGCGTCGAATTTCGGGTAGCGGGCGATGAACGACGGGTAGACGTTCATTACCTGTGACACCCCGGTTCTCTGCAGCATAAACGCCGCGATCAGAACCAGGTATGGGTCTTTGGTTACACGCCAGGGATATGATCGGCCGTGTTCCGCATACCACGTGAGCAGAACCTCTTGGTCTGTTCTGTCTAACATCGCTTCATCGGAGGCTCTTGGGTTGGCAAGAACTCAGGCCGATCGGCCGACTGCAGAACGGTGCACGCGCTGTCTTCCACGCCAAACGTTCTATAGGCAGCACCGGCAACCTTCGGCCTTGCTGCCGTTGCCATGCCGTTGTACACAGACGGAAGGGTGGACAACTGTCCCGACCCATCCAGGGTATTGATGTTTCCCTGCCGCGGTCTCCCTCCTGCGGGTATCTTGGCAGCGATCTCGTCCGCAGCTATGGGACCGCCGCCTGTGTGGAACAGAATGTCTCTCGGTTTTCATCACTCGTCTCGATGGTTGGCGGTGCCAGGATGCTGCTCTGTCGGTGTAGGCGGCAGAACGCACCCAATGCTACCCTAGATGGTGCCTGTCGCGGGCACGCTGGGAGAGGCATGGGGGAATCCAAGGGTTACATAGCAATCACTGATCCAAACTGGTACCGACACCTGTCCGGCCGGCCGAGGCTTGACGAGGTCAACTTCTGGCAACCTCACGGTGGTCATGCGTTCCGGGCCCTATCCCCGGGCGCTCCCTTCTTCTTCAAGCTACGTGGTCCGCAGAAATCTATCGCCGGTTTCGGTTTCTTCCAGCGCTGGGAGTCCATGACCGCGTGCTACGCCTGGGACTGCTTCGGCGATGCCAACGGCGCTCCGACCTTCGAGGCCATGCTCGACCGGCTGGCGAGGCTTCGCAAGGAGGCGACTCCACCGACCGGAGGATTCCAGATCGGCTGCATCATGATCGCCGCGCCGGTGTTCTTTGTGCCTGACGAGTGGGTGCGCCCGCCGGCCGACTGGGCGAAGAGCGGCATTCAGCAAGGCAAGACCTACGATCTTAGCTGCGGCGAGGGCAACCGCATCCTGCGCGAATGCATGGACCGGGCTACCGGCGGACTCCACTACTGGAACATCGATGCCGACCCACGCCTCGTGGCCGACAACTTCGCCCGCTATGGGGCCGCAGTCGAGGTGCGTCCGCGCCTGGGCCAGGGCCTGTTCAGCCTAGCCGTTCGCGACGCCTACCAAGGCGCCTGCGCCGTCACCGGCGAGCACTCATTGCCGGCTCTTGAGGCGGCTCACATTCTGCCCTACGGCCAGGGTGGAGAACATCGTGTGGACAACGGCCTGCTCCTACGCAGCGACCTCCATCGCCTGTACGACCGCGGCTACGTGACGGTGACGCCCGATTACGTCTTCCGCGTCAGCGACCGCCTGCGCGACGAATTCCACAATGGGCGCAGCTACTACGGGCTGGATAGGGCGAAGATCACGGTGCCGGACCGGGAGTTGTGGCGGCCGAAGCGGGAGTTCTTAGAGTGGCACGAAAAGCGTCTCTTCCGGGGCTGACGCGATTACGCAGGCTGGTTAAAGCGAAAGACCAGATAGATCGTTACCATTTCTAAGATTTCGACAGCGACTCCGGCGAGCCGCATCCTCCCACCAGGGAACGAGAGTGTGCCTGCCCTCGTGCCAGCCCTGTGACGACCGGCTCAGCGCGTCGTAGCCCTCGCGGGTATCTTCGATCACCTTCTCGAGACTGATGAAGCGGCCGACTCCGTAGCCCGCCTGATAGAGCAACAACAGAGTCAGAAGCCGGGACATGCGGCCGTTGCCGTCGAGAAACGGGTGGATGCAGAGGAAGTCGAGAACGTAGGCAGAGAGGACGAGCAGCGGTTCCAACCGGCCCTCGCTCCGCGCCGTGGCGAAGCCCCTGTGCAGGCTCTCCGTGGCTTCGGCCGTGAGGAAAGCCGGTACGGGCTCGAATCTCACCGCAATGGTGCCGTCGGGGGTGGCGCTCGGTGATCTGGTTGTCGGTCATCTTCCACTCACCGTCGCGGGCGGCCGTGTACCGAAAGAGGTCTCGGTGCAACTGGCGGACAAGCCCGGGGCCCAGGGACATCTGGGCGTGGTTCGCGTGGATGGTGTTGAGAACGTCGCGGTATCCCGCGATCTCTTGCTCGGGGCGGTTTCCAGGAGTGGCTCGGTTCTTGGCCAATTGGACCACGCGGTCGCGTGGCGCGGTCACTCCCTCCAACCTGTTGGACGATTCTGTGCTCTCGATGATGGCCTCGTCTCGCAGAGCCTTCAGCACCTGGGGTGATGTCGTGATATATCCGCTGGCGGGTGATTGTCGCCGACTGGGGAGGTAGATCAGGGGTCATGCGGCCGAGGATAACGGAACCGAGGACGAGGCTTTGGCTTATCACCGGAGTGTTTGTGAGCCTTTTCGCTCTGCTCCCGCTGGGTGTCGTGCTGCTGACTTCGGGCCCGGACGAGCGTGCCTACGTCTGCCGGGTCGAGACGGAGTCCGTGCTCGGAAGCACCCTGGGCGGCCAGTTGCAGTTTCTGCCGGCACGGACCCTAGATGGGCGGGCGCCGGGTTCTGAGTTCGTCATCAACGTTGACCACGCGTACACCCGGGGTGTGGACCGTGAAGTGGCGCCCGGTGAGGTGCTCTGGGTGGAGGGCACTCTGATGGATCCCGATGCCTACTTTGGCGAACAGTATCTTTTCTTCGGCCTTCCTCAGATCTATGTCAGCCAGATCAAGACCGGGGTCTTCTGGCCCGACCAGCGAAGAGATCTGGTGACGCTCTATGGTTCACCGGTGAGTGCAGTTCCGGCCTTGTATCTTGCCTGGGCGTTCCCCCTCATGGAGGAGTTCACTCCGATGGCCTGGGCCCTGACGCTCGCCCGCTTCGTTCTTGTGTGCGCGTTGGTGGTTCTGGTGGTCGTCTGGCGGCGGCGGCCGGAACGGTTGGTCGCGGTCGTGGGTGTATACGTCCTCGTGGCGTTAGGATTGGCGGCTGCCGGGCTGTGAGGACGGCCGCTCCGTTTACGAGCCGGCTGAAGGGCCTTCTTCTCCCGCCAAACGCGAGCGGATGAAGCCGCCGATCTCCTCCAGCGCCTCACGCGCCTCCGGAACCTCCGGTGCGAATCTTGGGCGCTCTCACGACTATCCCTTCACGCCGGCTTCCTCCTCACACAGGTCGGCTCGCGTGTGATTTAGAGGTGCCCTCCGTTGATTGTACGCGACGACCACCCGCAGATGCTGCCGGTGGAGGCACGTGCCGCTAAGTGTAGAATTTCTGAGAAGTAGCACTCTTATCTGTATCACCAGGAGGAGCTTCGTGCGTCGCATCTTAGTGCGTCCGTTTTCGGCACCGGTGCTGATAGTGATACTGGTTTCAGCGCTGGTGCTGTCCGCCGTTGTGCTGGTTGTTCTGCCCGGGGCGTCGCCGGCCGGCGCCGAGACGGTGGCGCCGGGCGACAGCCAGGTCGCATCACCGGTGCAACGCGCCCAGACGGTCTCGCCGATGGCCGGCCCCGAGGTCGAGTTGACCGCAGCGCCTGAGCCGATGCGGACGGAGACGGTCACCGTCTCTGTTGATCGCGCCACCACCATCACTTTCGCCGAACCGGCCGAACATGTGGCCGCGTACTGGCAAGATGGCCCGGAGGCACGCGTGACCCTGGCCTTCTCCACGGACGGTGTCCATTTCGGCGAGCCCATCGACGCGGGCCGCGACGACGCTGAAGGCGATCCTCGGTCCCGCATGACCTACGGTGCCATCTCGGCGGCCGGGGGAGCGACGGTGGTGCGGATCGGCACCGATACTCCACTCACTCAGCTCAGCGTCATAGGCATGTCTCCCGGTGAGAGCGCGTCGCTGTCCACCTCTCCGGCGGCCCTGTCGGCTGCTGCGGACCCCGGTGGACCGGCCATCATCTCTCGCTCTGGTTGGGGCGCGAATCCCACCTACTTAAACTGGTCGCCGCAGTTCTACCCGCCCACGAAGGTGATCATCCATCACACCGCGGACGGCACGTTTCCGGAAGGGACTCCCGAGTCCTACGCCAAGCTGGTGCGATCGATCTACTACTACCACGCGGTCACACGTGACTGGGGCGACATCGCCTACAACTTCCTCATCGACCCCTTGGGCAACATCTACGAGGGTAGGTACTCAGACGACAACCCCGACACAGTGCCGGGTGAGGACGCCTATGGCAATGGGGTTCGTGGGGGGCATGCCTACAACTACAATTCCGCCACGCTGGGGATAGCTGTGCTGGGAACCTACTCAAAACAGACCATCAGTGCCGCCGCCCAAGCCTCGTTGGAAGAGCTATTGGCCTGGATGGTCGAAAGACACGGAATCGACCCCGTGGGCTTCGGCCCCTACTACAGTCCCTACGATCCTGCGTGCAACAAGCAATCCTGGAATATCACCGGTCATCGTGACTACGGATCCACCTCCTGCCCGGGCGATGCCTTTTACAATACGTTGCCTCTCATCCGTCAGAACGTATTCGCTCTCACCGGCCCCGTGACTGCGCCGACACCCTCGCCCACGTACATGAGACTGGCGATAATCCCAGAGCATCCGGTGATGGGCCAGGACGTGACCGTTAAAGCCACGTTGGTCGAGGACTCTTCGCGCCAAGCTGTCTCCGGGGTGTCCGTCTCATTCTCCACCGGAGGGATAGCCACGGCGCAGACATCCGTGGGTACGGCGACCACCGATTCCTCCGGCGTGGCGAGCGTGCAGATGATGTTTACGGCCGCGGGTATGCGCTGGGTGACCGCCGATTTCAACCCGGGGACAGAGGGCAATGCCGGGACTGAGGGGGTCTCCGGGACTACGGGCGCCCACCGTGGGTCGACTACATCCGCCGAGGTCAACGTCGCGCCGACCGGTCTCGTTGCGGTTCCAGGCATGGCCATGGTGCAACTCTCTTGGACGTCTTCACCGGATGCGGAGGGCTATAACGTCTATCGAGACGGCACCAAGATCAACTCTGCAGTACTCACATCACCCGGCTATCTCGATGGGGGTCTCACCAATGGCGTTGCTCATTCTTACCAGGTGACGGCCATCGTGTACGGCCGGGAGAGTGCGCGATCACCGGCAGTTAGCGCTATCCCGAAGCTCGGCTTTGTCGATGTTACTGCCGATCATGCCTACTACCGGGCCGTCATGAGCCTGGCCGCTGCCGGCGTCGTCAACGGCAAGGATGAGGGCAGGTTCTACCCCGATGACCTGGTTATGCGCCAGCAGTTCGCCAAGATGATTGTGTTGGGATGTGAGTATCCCGTGGCAGAGAGTGACAGGTGCCTCTTCAAGGACGTCACCAAGAGTGGTACCTCGTCGCTCTATCCCGACAACTATGTGGCTGTGTGCGCGGCTCGTGAGATTACCGTGGGGAAGAACGATGTTGAGTTCGACCCCTACAGTCCTATCACCCGGGCTCAGGTGGCAACCATGGTGGTGCGGGCCGCTCAAGACTACAAGCCGCCGGCCGTCGAAGAACCACCGACGGGCTGGAGGGGGGAGCTGTCGGCGTCCGATCCGACTCACGGGGCGAATATCGCCTGCGCCGAGTACAGTGGACTGTTGGCCGGCATCGACCTCTCGACGTTCGCAACCGCCGGCTTTGCTACTCGGGGAGAGATCGCCCAGATCATCTGTAATCTGAGGGAGAAATAGTAGCCGCCTCTTCGGCAGCACGAAAAGACGGCGCCCCCGGTGATGATAGTGCCGCCGATGTGCAGCATGGTTCTCGCGGCCACCCCATCATCTCCTCTAAATCCCGGAGCACCGTGCGCCTCACCGTCACTCGCTTATTCCAGCGCCACGCCCTAAGTCGATGCTATGGTGGTCAGATCCGGGATCCCTCCGGAAGGAGTGCGCGTGTCGTTGACGGCAGCGATCGATCGACCTCGCTGGGTAGTGGCCGCCCGCTGCGCCGTGGGTGCGGCGGTGCTCGCAGGCGTGTACCTGACCAGCCTCTACAGCTACAACCTGTTTCACGGGCTGGCTGAGCTCTTCAGCGTGGTGGTCCAGGCGGCGGTATTTGTTATCGCTTGGAACGCGCGTCGCTACTTTGTCAACAACTACGTGCTCTGTCTCGGTATTGCCCTGCTTTTTGTGGCCGGAGTGGACGTGCTACACACCCTCGCCTACCAGGGACTGAACGTTTTCCCCGGCTACACGGCCAATCTGGCCACGCAGCTCTGGATCGTCGCTCGCGGCCTGCAAACGCTTGCCTTGGTCGCAGCGCCGCTTCTCATGCGCTATCGCTTCCGTGCGGGATGGTATCTCGTTGGGTTCGGCGCGCTCTGGGGGACACTCCTGATCCTGGTCTTCACGCGCATCTTCCCTGATGCCTTCTTGCCTGAGAGCGGTCTCACGACTTTCAAGATCGCGGGTGAGTACGTCATCTGTACGTTCCTGCTGGGGGCGTTGGGCCTGCTCGTGTGGCGGAGACGGGCCTTCGAGACCCCCGTCTTCCGCGGGCTGGCGGCGGCCATCCTCGTGACCATCGTCTCCGAACTCCTCTTCACTCTCTACGACTCTCCCTTCGGCCCGGCCAACATGGGTGGCCACCTGCTCAAGATCGTGGCGTTCTATCTCGTCTACAAGGCGGTGGTCCATACGGCGCTGGCCCGCCCCTACAGCCTGCTCTTTCGGGAGCTGAAACAGAACGAGGAGGCCTTGAGGCAGCAGGAAGAAGAGCAACGGCAGATCGCGGATGTCCTGCAGGAGGCCCTGCTCACCATGCCCAAGAACCTGCCGGGCATCACCTTTGGACACCTCTACCGGCCGGCCACCATCGCGGCCCGGGTAGGAGGCGATTTCCGGGAGATCTTCGTACTTCCCCACCAGGCGGTCGGACTGCTGATAGGAGACGTTTGCGGGCACGGCCTGGAAGCCGCCACCCTCATGGCGGTGGCCAAGAACACCGTCAAGGCCTTCGCCTTCGATGATCAGAGCCCGGTGGCCGTTTTGCACAAGGCCAACCTGGTGACCATGCGCAGCACCTCAGCGCGCGCGGGCGACACCGTTAGTTTTGTGACTGCGTTCTATGGGGTGCTGGACACCGTAAGCGGCCGTCTGCGCTTCTCCAGCGCGGGACATCCTCCCGGGATAGTCAGGCGGGCCTCCGGCAAGGTCCACCTCCTGGCGGCGGGTTCCCCCGTGTTGGGAGTGTTCCCCGAGGTCCACTACAGGGAGTCAGAGGACCGGCTGGCACCCGGCGACCTGCTGCTGCTCTACACCGACGGTCTCACCGATGTGCGCTGGGGTTCGGAGGTCCTGGGCGAAGAGCGACTCCTGGCTATGGTAGCTTCTTTGGGCGATGTCGAGGCGTCCGAGTTTCCCGAAGCCCTTTTCGCGCGGGTGATGGAGTTCGCGAAACACGGGCTTTCGGACGATGTGGCCATGCTTGCAGTGTCGCTGGGGTAGCCGGCGGGGCTCAAGGCCCCGGCTCGCCAAGCTACACCCTTCGTATGACCACCGTCCTGGGTTATGCGGGTAGTCTTGCGATATGGCCAGCAGGCCCCGTCCGTCGTTCGGGTGCGTTGATTTGTACGGCTACTTGAGCCACGACTTCCTGCCCCTCCCCAATGAGAGGCTGAAGCTGTTCTTTCCGATGGCTGACCTCGACCGGTTGTTTCTCAGGCAGTAGCCTGCCGCGTCCGATTGGAACCGGGGATGCTGTCCTGTTGCCGCTCTGATGCGGGCGAATCTTGACCTAGCCAGTCGCTCAGATGAGTCGCGAGTGGTCTTGTATGCAGAGTCCGCACTCACGTACGACAATTTCCACGGTGCGGCATAGCCGGGTTGATTGCCTGACGAACACCTGTTTCGAGCGCAAGGCCAAGCCTAGTCCGAGACGCAGAGGGGGGTACTGTTCGCGTCCGTGAACGTGTCAGAGTGAGAGCTTAGATGGCGATTGTCACCTACGAGGAGCTTGGTTTGCTCGCATAACATCTGGTCACCCCACCTTTTTCGGTATTGCCTTCGGCCTCATTCCTTGCACGGCTACTTCCGGCCGATAGACCTCCGCCGCGACGTTCGGCTGCTTGCGAGCTGGTTTGACCGAGCGTTGTGCCAGTACCTCCTCCAGATCGAACACCTCCTCGGCCACGATGGCCAGCCCCCGCTTGTGGTTGTTCTGCAATCGCCCTCGCACGAGGAAGTAGCTGGCCCGAGCGACCACCGGGGCGATCTTCGCGAGCTTCGACTCGAAACAGACGCATTCGTAGAGGCCGTAGGCATCTTCCAGGGTGAGGAACATGGTCCGTTTCCCCGAACGCATCCAGGGGTTTTGAGCCCGTTCGTAGACGCCGGCCACTGTCACCGGTACCTCGTCTCCCATGGCGGGCAGCTCGTAGCTCATGGTGACGCCCATCCGGCGTAGTTCCTCCTCGCAGAGGGATAGGGGGTGGCAGCTGACGGTAAGGCCCAAAAGCTCAAGCTCAGATCGAACTTTGTCCTTGGGGGTCCAGGCCCGTTCCAGCCCCGCTCGGCTGGGCGGGCTGAAGAACGCCCGCAGTTGGCCGCGCCTCTGTCCGGACGAGCCGGCGAGCGCCTCCCGGCGGTCATGCAGAAGTGGCAATCTCCACAGCAGTTCGGTGCGATCGGGCTCAAGGGTGTCGAAAGCGCCCACCCGGATGAGGTTCTCGGCCACCGGGTAGTCGATGCGGGTGCGCAGGTAGAAGTCCTCGAAGCTGGTGAAAGGGCCGTGGCGGCGCTCTTCCTCGATGCGGTTGAGGGAGCGGTCGCCCATCTGTTTGAGGTACTTGAAGCCCACCCTGAGTGCCCGGCCGGCGTCGGGGGCAATGCCGCAGCGCGCAGTGCAGGGCGCTTCGCGCCCGGCAGGGGGTGGATCGGCCCCCGTGGCCGGACTCGCGGTCGGTGTCTCGGCGCCACCCGTCGAAACAGTGCAAGGATTTGCCCCAGCTTCTCGGTGCTTCTCCGGCGTATGCGTCTGCTCCAGCGCCGCCCGCAGGGCCTCGACATAGGCCGCTTCACCCTCCTGCTCGGCGGCCAGTTCAGTCAGATCGGTCTCGGTGAGCCCCCAATCATGCTCGGCGGTCCAGGCTTGGGCGAAGGGATCGTAGGGCGTCGCCTCGCCGGCGGGGGCGTGCGCCCCGAAGGTTGGCGTCGCCGCCCCGTCTCCCGGCGCTCCGCTGGTCTCCCACACCGCCGGCGGCTCGGCGTCCTCCACCGTGAACCCCCGCCCCGATAGGTTGATATCGAGCGGCCGCACCTCTAGGCCGAAGCGACGGGCGTCGTTCAGTACCGTGCGGGGGGTGTAGAAGCCCATGGGTTGGTTATTGAGCACGGCGCACAGGAACTCCGCCGGGTAGTGGGCCTTGAGCCAAGCTGTGGCGTAGCTGATGACCGCGAAGCACACCGAGTGGCTCTTGTTGAACCCGTAGGCGGCGAACCCCTCCAGCTGACGGAAGACCTCCCGGGCCGCCTCCAGCGGTACTCCTCGGGCGAGGGCGTGGGCGACGAAGGTCTCGCCGATCTTGGCCATCTCCGCGCGGCTGCGGTCCCGGGTCATGGCTCGGCGGAGCGAATCGGCATCGGCCGGATCGAACCCGGCCACGGCCTGCGCTATGCGGAGCACCTGCTCCTGGTAAACGATGACCCCGTAGGTATCGGCCACCGCCTCGGCCATGGCGGGGTGGGGGAGGGTGACCGGCTCCAGACCCCAGCGGCGGTCTATGAAGGGGCCGATCATCTCGGCTTCCAGCGGCCCGGGACGGTAGAGGGCGATGGCCGCGATAACGTCGTCGAAGTCCCGCTCCTGGAGGCGGCCGGCGAGGTTGCGCTGGCCGGCGGATTCCAACTGGAACAGGCCGATGGAGCCACCGTTGCTGATGATCTCGTAGGCGGCGGGATCGTCGGGCGGCAGGTCGTAGGGGCGAATGCGGCGTCCGGTGCGCTGCCGGATGATGTGCACGCACTCCGAGACGGCCGAATGGGTGCGGAGACCAAGGATGTCCATCTTGACCAGGCCCAGGGCGGCAACATCATCTTTGTTGAATTGGATCACCACCACCCCTTTCGCCGCCCACTGGAGCGGGGCGTAGTAGGTGATGGGCCTGTCGGCGATGACGAACCCCCCCAAGTGTGTGCCCAGGTGTAGGGGGAAGGAGTCGAGACGCTCGACCAGGTCGAGGAAGCGGGCGTAGCGGCCTTCGGGGGTTGCGGGACGACCGGGCGTGACGCCTCCCTTGCCGTCGGCCTTCGGCGGCAAGGCCGGTGAGGAGTGGGCGCCATCCTGCAGCGGCGAGTCGCGCAGTTCCGGCCAAGCGCCGGCCAGGTACTCCCGTATTCGCGCCGCGTCCCCGTGGTGGGGCACATTCTTGGCCAAGGCGTTGATCTCGGTAGGGGCGAATCCCAGGGCTTCGGCCACGATGCGTACCGCCGAGCGGGGGCTCATGGTGTTGACATTGGCCACCACAGCCACGTTCTCGTTTCCGAAAGTCTTATAGATGTGGTCTATCACCTCGTCCCGGCGCGACGAACAGAAGTCCACGTCGATGTCGGGCATCTCCCGGCGGTTGAGGTTGAGGAACCGCTCGAACAGCAGGTTGTGCCGGATAGGCTCGCTGGCCGTGATGTCGAGTGCGTGACACACGACGGAGTTGCCGGCGCTCCCCCGCCCGCTGCACGCGATGCCGCTGGCCCGGGCCCACCTCACGATATCGTGTACCACCAGGAAATAATGGGCGAACCCCATTTCTTGGATCATACGGAGCTCCTTCTCGAGAAGCTCCACTGCTCGAGGTGGCACCGGCTTGTACTTCCGGGCGATCCCTCGGAAACAGCGCTTGGTCAAGAGCGAATAGGCCGTTTCATCGGTCGGCACGTCGACACGCGGGAAGTGAAAAGTGCTCAGGTCGAGATCGACGTCGCACCTTTGCGCGATCTGCCACGTGGCTGCGAGAGGTGACGACCGGGCTGTGGCGGGAGCTGCATCGTGGAGACTTTGCCCATGAGTACTACTCCTCATAAATGAAATATTTCTTGCATCCTCCTGCATATGCATTTCCTCGGAGGCGGCATCCATGACAGCAGGTCTCGGCCCAGCCTCAATCAGCCCTAACAGAGGCGCCGTCAAACTCTCTAGTTTAGCCTTAGATTGAAGGCAACGAACCCCGGGAACAGGGTCAGGATGGGCGGACAATGGTTCATCACGCCCGGCGGCGCGGCAGACTAGATGAAGAGCGCGATCATTTTCCCCTGCATAATGTGCATTGGTAGTGATGACTGTGGGGAGATCGCACGCTATGGCCAGATGAGCGAGACGTTCGCAGTAGGTGAGGCAGGATAGTCGCCAAGGTCGGCCATCGCGATGAAAACCGATGTCGTAGTCGGCCGGATTGAGTCTTTGAGGAGTACCGCGGGGGAGGTCGGGGCGGGCCTGACAAGGGACCGGTGAGGTAACGGACATCGTATCTTGGGGAAACAGGGGAGGCAAACGATACTCCCAAGTTGCAAGATATGTTGCGGCAGAGTGTGAATGCAATAGAGGAGGGGAGGCAGTGAGCGGGGGGGCTTGACCGGCGGTCTCGTGGCGAAGCCGGTTGCCTTCCATGGGGATCTTGCGGCAGATAGTCACACCGTGTTGCCCCGGGTGGGCTTCTTGGTGGGGCTCGTAGCCGAAATACTGAAGTTCGAGGTAGAGATGGTCCGGCCCGAAGATGTCGCGGAGTTGGAGGAGGGCATTGCGGGCGTCGTGGTCGCGGCCGGCGTCCA
>Ga0209722_1001933_pt1 | contig 17103 bp, 11 predicted proteins | sample BioC12SIPDNA_2_FD_185745 | JGI IMG/M metagenome (GOLD analysis project Ga0209722, IMG submission 185745) | Anaerobic biogas reactor microbial communites from Washington, USA - Biogas_R1_A C12 SIP DNA (SPAdes) (version 2) | ecosystem: Engineered > Bioreactor > Anaerobic > Unclassified | place... | reverse complement strand
GCGCGAGCGGTTCGTGATCGTTTCCCCACCTGCTGAGGAGCGACTGGAGGTAGACACCGAGGAAGGCGCAGAAGAGGCCTCCGATCGTGGCGAAGATGATGTATTTCACGCCGGCATCGGCCGCTATGGGGAACCCGGAGACCTCGCTGCTGATCGAGAGGATGTAGATGCTTGCCCCGTAGGCAATGGCCCCGATCGCCAGCACGAAGAACGGCAGGGCGACCACCCGCCGGATCGCCTCCCTCTCGTTTAAGAAGACATCGATGATCTTGCCCCCCGACGCGATGAGGCCTGCAGCGGTGAACCAGGTGATGGCGCCGTAGATGAACGCGAGCACCTGGAAGAAGATCCCTGCGGATGTGTAGTAGTCGAGGAGGCTTACGAGCCCGAGGAAGATCCCGACGATGCCGAGCAGTATGGCCGTGATGTAGGAGACGAAGGTGAACCTGCCGCCGTGCAGCGAGGTCTTCATCGATGTGATCAGGTAGCCGAATATCTCATCGATACCGACGCCCTTAAAGAGCAGGTAGGTGCCGACGACGCCGACGACGACGATGGTTGCGCCTTCCGGGTACCCGAGCAGGTATCCCACGGCGTAGAGGAGCATGGCAAGACCGACCGGCACGAGCACGATCTTTGAGACCTTCGGGTCGTCGAGGAGGCGCCTGAGGATGTAGTACGTCCCCTCGAGGTTCGGCATCTGGTTGACCACGACCCTGCGCACGCTGCTGACCGGCACCCGGGACTGGATGATCGGGAGGACGTACTCGTCCTCGGCACCGTCCGTCACCAGGATAGAGGCCGTAGAGTTTGTCGCCGAGAGAATGGCGTCGAGGCTCGCGGCTATCCGTCGATCCCCTTCGAGCAGGTTCATGTGGTTGCCGCATATGACGGCGACGGCGACCTCTTCGCCGCGGGCGACGAGGTCGTCGTATATCTTGATCGTCTCAAAGATTGCGTTGATGTCGGAGTCTTCGGAGTCGGCGAGACCGAGGGTGACCGCCGCATGGAGGCATGCCTCTCTGCCCACGATGGGACCATCGATCCGGGCTTTAAACCCGAGATCGTCATCGCGATCGACACAGAGGACGAGCGTTCGCTCTTTTGCCATGCAATAGAACATCTCCTCAGATCTATTAAATAATTTGCAGGGAAGGTGGAAAAAAGTATTAAATGAGTTTTGCACGCTGAAGCAGGAGCAGGTCGTCGGTCGTGAGCTTCTCTCCGCCGCGGAACTGCTGGAAGATACGTTCCGCCTCTTTCCGGACGGCTTTCTGCTCTTTGGTGACCTTGGTCTTCCGGGTCTTCTTGCGCAGGCCCGATATCACCTTATCGTAATCGCGAAGCTCCTTCTGGCAGGTGATGAACTGCTTGTGCTCCTCATCCGCCGCTTCCTGAGCCTCGACGAACTGCTGGTGAGCCTTGTCCGCATCCTCGCGGGACCGGTCGGCCTTCCGGTAAGACTCCACCATCAGGTCGTGATGCTGCTGGGCGGCCTCGGCCTTCTCGGTGACATCCTTGTGGATATCTGAGGCGAGCCTCCGAAACTCACGGGCTTCGGCGAGCTTCGTCCGCATCTCCTTGTTCTGCTCAAGCTCGGCCTCCTGATCCTTTGCCGCCGCCTTGAGCTGCTTGATCTTCTCGATCAGTTCACGCTCTTTGTCGGTGCTGTAGACCTCGGTCTGCTGTTTGAACTCCAGGTGCTCGATCTGCTTCTGCAGCTCTTTGATGCCCCGGTTCTTGAGGTTGCCGTGCTCCTTCTTGAAAGACTCTATCTCTTCAAAGAGCACGTTCGCCTTATCGTTGTAATCGTTCCTCTGGTCTTTCAGCGCCTGGACTTCCTCGTTGATCGCATCCCGCTGCTCTTTATGCTGCTGCGCCTCCTCGACAAACTCGCGGGTCTGGGTATTCAAGGTGTTGCGTTCCCGGGCATTTTTGCTGGCGAGTGCATTCAACTCGTTACGCCGGTCTTTGTGCTGCTCAGACTCCGCAAGGACTTTCTTTCTCTTTTCAATCAGATCGTTCAGCATTCTTTACCAATCCTCGACATTCGGTACCCGTCTTACACCCCGCCAGGAGCACACTCCCATGTGCAGAGGGATGCCGGAGGCTTATGTAGCGGCTACACCACAAGAAAAGACATTTTCCGGACTCGCGATCGAGGCCGTCATTCATCAGTCTGCTCATGTGTTCAACCCCGGTACTCGGCAACCGCAGACCCGAAGGTTCTGCGCCCTGCACAATACACCCCGTGCTGGAGGGATTATACAAGAACGTCTATATTTCAAACGTCTTCCGGACTATTAAGTATTTCGCAGGTGCTCCGGAAGCATGCTATCTGGCGCAATCGCAGTGAAAAAATGCGTGAAAGAGGGTGTTGGGGATCAGAGGAAATCGATGAGGTTGCCCCCGCTCATCAGGTTATCCTTCCCCATCCGCCTGCCGGCAGGCGCGCTGGCACGTTGCGTCACCGGTTCGTAGGCACGATGGCTCCCGAGGATCTGTGCACTTTTCACGCCGGTCATGACCGCCATGACACGGACTCTCCCCTCATAGTCGCTGTTCACCCGCGCTCCCCAGATGACGTCCGCGTGAGGATCGAGTTCATAGGTCAGGGAACTGGCTATCTCTTCGGCATCCTGGAGGGTCAGGTCGTTGCCGCCCGTGATGTGGATGAGGCTCCCTGTTGCTCCGCGGTAATCGATGTCCAGCAGGGGGTGGTTCAGGCACTCGTGGACGACGCTCTCGGCCTTGTTCTGCTGCTTGCTCTCTCCGACGAGCATCACGGCGACGCCGCCCTTGCTCATGATGGCACGCACGTCTGCGTAGTCGATATTGATGAGCGAGGGTTCCGTGATCGTTTCGCTGATACCCTTGACGGTCTCCGCGATGAGCTGATCCATGACCGAGAACGCCTGGCCGAGCGGCAGGTTCGGCACGAACTTGATGAGACGGTTGTTGTCGAGGACGATGACCGAGTCGGCAGTGGTCGAGAGCTGCTCAAGCCCCTCTTCCGCGCGGAGGAGTCGGGCTTTCTCGACCTGGAAGGGATAGCTGACCATGCCGACGACGATTGCCCCCTGCTCTTTTGCTATCTGCGCAACGACCGGCGCCGTCCCCGTACCGGTCCCGCCGCCCATGCCGGCCGTGATGAAGACAAGGTCCGCATCACAGAGCAGGCCTTCAAGGGTCGGCCGGGCCATCTCGGCTGCGCGCCTGCCGACGTCCGGGAACCCGCCGGCCCCAAGGCCTTTGGTGAGCGATTTTCCGACAAGCACCCTCTTGTCGGCCTGGATCATGTCCAGGTGCTGTTTGTCCGTGTTGATCGCGATCGTCTCTGCACCACTGACCTGCATGTGGTAAAGGCGGTTGACGGTATTGTTGCCTGCCCCGCCGCATCCTACGATGACAATCCGTGGCTGGCCGAGGAGATCGTCCTCTGCCTCGCCTGAGTCCGTCTTCAGGTATTTTTCTCGTTCTGCATGTTTTAATGCCTCGTTGATGATCGTCTGCATCTGACAATACCTCCTAAACCTGGAATGAAATTTGATCGGCCTCGCGTAAGGCACGGTTGCCATGCCTTTCGAGAAGCGCCCTGACCGAATACCGCACAGCCTCCGATACTGTGGGGAATTCGCCGGCCTCCACCAACCTCTCGAGCATTTCAACCTGCTGCCGGGGCAATCTGATAGTTATCCGATCCATCATCTCAATCACTCATATCTGACATATGGCAGCTCTACGTCTGCCATTTGTCAGACAATCGTAATCTTCTTGTCTGACTGTATCAGATATGGCATAATAACATCGGTATGATATAAATACCTTCTGAAATGAGTCCAGACCCGTCACAACGGTTTTATGGATAGCAGCAGACAACGTACCTTCACAGGATTGCCACGATCATGAGAGAAAACCTCCCTGAAAGGATGGAACACGGCGGCCGGGTACGCTGGCACTGCATGCGAGAGGGTGGCGAGCTGATCGATTTCAGTGCTAACATAAATCCATATCCCCCTATCATCCCCTGGACACCGGACCCTTCGGCACTGAAAGACTACCCCGACGACCGTTATGAGGCGCTCAAAGAGGTGATCGGCAGCACGTTCGGGCGCGATGCGGCTGAGATCACCGTGGGCAACGGATCTGTCGAACTTATCCGCGCGTTCTGCTCCGCCGTGCTCGGCGAGGGGGATACCGCCTGCATCCAGCCGCCGACATTTGCCGAGTACGAGATGGCGGCGAGGCTCGCCGGCGCCCGGTGTACGGCCGATGAGAGCGGTGCCGCCGTCCGGTTCCTCTGTAACCCGAACAACCCGACAGGCAGGCTCTCTACCCGCCCCGAGATCCTCGGGGCGCTTGATGAGACGGCGAATGAGGGAGGGTATCTCTTCGTCGATGAGGCGTTCATCGAACTCGCCGACCCGCGCCAGAGCGTCGTCGACGTCTCCCACGAGCACCTCTTTACCTTGCGCTCCCTGACGAAGAGCTTCACCGTGCCGGGCATCCGGTTCGGATACGGGTTCGGCACGCCCGAACTCATCGAGCGGGTGGAGACCATGCGCCTCCCCTGGACGGTGAATGCGTTTGCCGAGGCCTTCGCCATCGAGGCGTTCCGGCACTACGATCTGCTCGAACATTCGCGGGAGCAGATTGCCCGGGAACGCGAATGGCTCTGCGGCCGTCTTACGGACCTCGGTCTCGCATACGAACCCCCATCTGCGAACTACGTCCTGATGGAGGTCCCGCTGGAGGCAGGGGTGCTTGTCGCGCGGCTCCTCTCCCACGGCATCCTCGCCAGGGATTGCCGGTCGTTCGGGCTACCCCGCCACATCCGTGTAGCGGTGCGGACCCGCGAGGAGAACCGGCAACTCATCGAGGCATTCGAAGCATGCTTGCCCTGATCATGGCCGGGGGGCAGGGCTCCCGTCTCCGGATGGGCGAGAAACCGCTCGTCACCATCTGCGGAAAACCCATGCTCGCCTACGTCATCGACGCCTTCGCATCCGCAGGGCACGAGGTGGTCGTGGTCGCCTCGCACCGGGCGCCGTTTACCAAAAACTGGTGCCGGGCGCAGGGGATTGTCCTGTATGAGGCCGAAGGGCTCGGCTACGTCGAGGATATCTGTGCGGCGGCGGATGACCTCGGAGAAGCAGGAACGCCCTTCTTCACCTGCGTCTCCGACCTGCCCTGTCTTGCCCCCGATATCATCGCCGGCGTCGAGGAGGCCTGGCGCCGGGCAAAAACGCCGGCATGCTCCACGTGGGTGCCGCGCAGTCTCTGCGAAGAGCATGGCTGCCGCACGCAATATACGGAGACGGTCGACGGCGTGCCGGCCTGCCCGGCAGGGATCAATATACTGACGGCGGGCGGCTTTGATGGCCTTGAGGAGGAGCTCTGCCTTCTCCTGCACGATCGCCGGCTCGCCTTCAACGTCAACACGCGCGAGGAGCTGGCGCTGGTGCAGGGGTACCTCTGCCAGAAGCGGGTCCCCTAACCTCCGGCGGACGGCCGCACAGAAAAGCCTCCGGTCTTCCCGAACTTCGCTCCACGGGAGCATCTCTCCCGAACAATCGTTTTTTGGGAGAAACTCTCTTATCGGACCATCGCTGATCTCTTTATATGGAGTCATGCCGGGAGATCGAACTCGAGGGGCATATCATCGATTCGGGCATTATGACCCTCGTGTTTGACAGGATCATGGATATGGGTGGGGAGTTTGAGATCCTCACGTTCAACGTCGGGAAGCAGAAGACGGATACGAGTTACGCGCGGCTGCGCGTGACGGCACCCACCGGGCGGCAACTCGACGCCATCCTCTCCGAGCTGCACCGGCTCGGCGCACGCACCCCCGAGATCAGCGACGTCACCCTTGTACCGGCAGAGGGCGACCGGATCCTCCCGAAGGGGTTCTACTCGACCACCAATCATCCGACGTTCGTGAAGTACCGGGATGAATGGCTGCCGGTCGAGCATATCGAGATGGACTGCCACATCGTGATCGATGAGGCGGAGAAGCGGGCCTTTTGCAGGCCGATAGCGAAGATAAAGGCCGGTGATGCCGTCGTCGTGAGCGAGGCCGGGGTGCGCGTGGTCTACCCCGAGCGGCCGCGGAAGGTCAGCACGTTTGAGTTCATGCACGGGACCGTCTCGTCGGAACGGCCGAGCGAGGCGATCATCGCCAAGATCGCGCGCGAGGTCCTTGCGATGAAGGAGGAGGGGGGAAAGATCGCGCTCGTCGGCGGCCCGGCGATTGTCCACACCGGGGCGGCCGGGGCCCTTGCGGCGATGATCCGCAAGGGCTACATCGACGTGCTCTTCGCGGGGAACGCTCTTGCGACGCATGATATCGAGTCCAACCTCTTTGGCACGTCGCTCGGGATGGACGTCAGGACGGGGACGCTCGTCACCGGCGGGCACCGGCACCACATCCACACCATCAGCGAGATCATGCGGGCGGGATCCATCAAAGAGGCGGTCGACAGGGGGATCGTGACCGGGGGGATCATGTACGAGTGCGTGAAGCGGAATGTCCCGTTCGTCCTCGCCGGTTCTATCCGGGACGACGGGCCGCTCCCCGATACGATCACGGATGTCGTCGTGGCGCAGGACGCCATGCGCTGCCACATCCGCGACATCGGGATGGTGCTGATGGTCGGGACGCTCCTCCACTCGATTGCGGTCGGGAACTGCCTCCCCTCGTACGTCAAGACGGTCTGCGTCGATATCAACCCCGCGTCGGTGACGAAACTGATGGACCGGGGCACGACGCAGGCGATCGGCGTCGTGAGCGATGCCGGGACGTTCCTCCCGCTGCTCCTCGAGCAGCTGGAGGAGCAGGAGACGTGTTAGCGGGCAATCTCGGGGTGGGGGTGCCGGCAGCCCCCGCATGCTCTTTTGTGTGAGCCGGGGGCGCGTGGATGCCGGTGAAGAACCGGGGCCGGGCTTGTCTCTGCCGGCAAATCGGCGCCAACATTGCTCCTCCAATATGACTTCCCACCAGATATACGCCCGGGCATTGTCCCCAGGCAGGGGCGGAGCGGGGGACGCCAAGACATACGGTGGTTGGAGTGTGGGAGACAGGGGAGGGGGAACAAGTTCCTCCTCCCCGTCAGCCCCTCCCCCCGTGGCGATATCCACACGGTCCACAGCGTGGGGAGATCCTGGAGAAGAGCCGGATACGGCTGCTCCCCTGATATACGCCCGGGCACAGACCCTGCCCCCGGCAGAAGTGCATGGGTATCCCCTACCGAAGGCGCGGGCGGGGTGGGGGTGCCGACAGAAGTGTATGCTTAACCGGCAGGAAGGCGCGGGCCAGGGATGCCGGCAAGAAGTAAGATGGTTGGAGTGTGGGAGACAGGGGAGGGGGAACAAGTTCCCCCTCCCCGTCAGCCCCACCCCCCGTGGCGATATCCCCACGGTCCACAGCATGGGGAGATCCTGGAGAAGAGCCGGATACGGCTGCTCCCCTGATATCGCCACGCACGGACCCCGCCCCCGGGAGGGGGCGGGGGAGGAGCGCCGAAGGCACGGGCGGGGTGGGGGGTGCCCGGCAGAAGCGCATGGGTATCCCTGCGAAGGCGCGGGTGGGGTGGAGGAGGCCGGCGTATAGGTATCCCCTGTGCGGGCGACTGCGGTAACCATTACGCTCCTCGGCCCGGGTTCTCCCCCGGGCTCCGGAACCGGTATCGCCGGAACCCGGCGGACTACCGGGTGAGCGGCATACAGAACGGTTCTTCCCGGTCGAGCACGAACATCCACTCCTCCTTGCACCCGCAGTCCGTCTCCGCGAGGGCGCGCAGGAGCTCGACGTCGCCGGTCAGCGAGTAGTCGCCGATCCCCTTCACGATCGGGCCGTCGCAGGCGCCGCAGTTATGCGGCCCCCGGGTCTGCCCGCCGCCGACGGGGTCGCAGAGGATATGGACCGGGGATTTGATCAGCACATCGAGGACGCTCCAGAGGTAGGGAGGGCGGTATGCGTGCTCTCTCCAGAGGCGTTCGACCTCGGTCCTGCTCTGGACGGTGCAGAGGTTCATGGAGATGCTGTCCGCAACGGATGCGACATCCCTGATGGAGCGCACCATGTCGTCGCACGCCTCGCGCTCGGTCAAAAACGACGGTTTCATCAGGAGGTAAGCCTTCACGCCGGCGCCGGCGGCGTGCGCGATCCCTGCGGCGCGGAGGAAATCGGCGTAGGTGAACCCTTTATCGATGCTCTTCTCCCGGATAGCATCGTTCGTGGTCTCAAGCCCCACGGCGACGGAGAGCGGCCGCGACCAGACGCCGGTATCGATACCCTCGAGAAACTCACGGAGCGCGTCCGATTCAACGTATTCGGGCCTTGTCTCGGCGATGACGGCCTTACCACGGAACGCTTCCGCAACGGCGCGCCGGACGGCAGGGGGAACCTCGTCGGGATCGAAGAAGCTCCCCGACGTGAATATCTTGAGCACCTGGTAGTCCTCGTCGCAGAAGTTCTCTTTCACCCAGCGAACCTGGCGGATCAACCGGTCGGCAAGGTCGTCCTGCGGCAGATCAGGGTAGCGCTCGTGCCGGTAGCCGCACATACGGCACCGGTTCCAGGAACACCCGCCGCTCCTGAAGATAACCGTCAGCGTATCGAGGACCTGCCCTTCGTAGAGGTCTTTCCCCCGCCAGGACGCGAGCGGCTTCTCAATCGATTTGGATACCATTATACCTCATATTCGTTGATGTACTGGTATGAAAAGGATCGCATGGCTGACGCTCATCGCTGCGATGCTGCTCGTCAGCGCGGCATCAGCCGCGTATGTTTCAATCAGTGCTCCAAAAGAGGTATACGTCGGTGACCGGCTCGTTGTCGCCGGCACATCGGTTGCCGGAGAATTCGCACAGCCTTCGCTCAAACCGGGGTTCAGCACGGACGTCATCCTGTACTACGCCAAGGGCACGAAGAGCGAGGTAGCCCGAAAGACCATCGTCGTTCAGGAGAATGGTTTGTTCTCAGCGACGTTCGATACTGCCGGTCTTGCTGCGGGAACCTACTCGATCGAGATCGTCGATCCCACGCAGACCACATTCGGGGGCAGTTCGAAGGTCCAGCAGATGGTCGAGCTTATCGACCGCTCCAAGGATATCGTGGTAGATTCCCCGCTCACCCAGGAGTTCGACGGCACGCTCGACCTCCGGGGCACGGTCAGCGGGATCGGCGATGCAGGCGTTCAGGTCCGGGTCGAGCATGATGCCGCCGTCATATACGGGCCGAAGTACATTCGCACCGATGCAAACGGAGCATTCTCCGAAGAAGTGCCCATCCCTGACGGCGGCACCTACGGGGTCACATTCTCCGACACCAAAGGTTTCATCAGCACCGTGACGTTCGTGATCTCGGGTAAGCCCGCTCCCACGTCGACGCCGGCGATGATATCCGCGAACGCCCCCGCCACGCGCTCCGCCCCGGCCTACTTCGAGGTCGACACGAAGAGCGGTACGGTGACGATCACGACATCGGTCGGGATCGACTGGGTGATCGAGTACATCGATGAGGATGGGGGATCTCACAAAGTCAACGACAAAGGCCAGCTCGAACCTGAGACCGCGGAGTTTGTCGCACGGGGCGGCACCGTCTACGTCAAGGTCTACCCCATGAGTTACAGCGATCGTGGAACGGTGCAGGTCTCGGCCGCGAACGCCGACTCGATCAGGGTGAGCCAGGCTGCGCCCGGACTCTTCGGGGATGCGGTGCCCACCACCGCCCAGGCCACGCCGCTCCCGGCGTTCCTCGCGCTCCTTGCACTCATTGTTGTGGTCGTCCTCGCGCGCCGGGGATGAACAACCTTTTTTCGTCCGGCGGCCAATAGGTATAGGCGGGCCGGGATAGTCTAGTCCGGGAAGGCGGCGGCCTTGAAAGCCGCTGGTGCCTGGCACCTCGGGAGTTCAAATCTCCCTCCCGGCGTCCTTTGTTCTGTTCATATCCGTAACGGTTGTTGCGCCCGATCTGTACATCCGATCGCACTCACCGGCGCCAGAACCCTGGAGGAACTATACCAGTAAGCGATGCCCCGGAGCGATAGAGTACCTTCGTGCCTTATAGGGAGAGGGCGGGATCGTGACCGGGAGTGCGGTCACGGCTCAAAATCCATCACGACCGCGGAGTGGTCGCTTAAACCCTGCCCCCGGAGGTCGTGCAGGTACCAGCACGCCGTCGGGTTGAGGCGCGCAGATGCAAATATGTGATCGTAGCGCTTGCACTTCGGGACATCCTCGGGCCCGCGGTCAGGGCACCAGCTGTACTCCCTTGCCCGGTAGCCGTGCAGTTTCCGGAAGACATCGGGGAGGTCGTACTCCGCAAGGCCGGATATGACGTTCATCTCGGCGTTATACCACCACCTTCTCGGCCGCCCGAGGTACTCATCGCTCTCGGAAGCCGTCGTGTAGGTCCGGTCAGGGATGATATCGCGGTAGAAGGGGACGATCGTCCCGTCGGGAAGTTCCGCCTCCGGTATGTGAAGGTCGCCGCAGAGGATCCGTGGCCTCGCTGGCCTGACGGCAAGGTGTCGGTAGATCCCGACCAGTGTCTCGGCCTTCACGATCTCGTTCCTCCGGCTGCCTATCGCCGTGGGAACGTGGACGTTATGCACCTCGAACTCGCCCGTGGGTGCACTGACGACGGCCGAGACCACCCGCTGTTTCCACGGGATATCGAAGTCGAGCGGATTTAATGGCGCAAGGGGGTACCTGCTTGCGATCAGGCATCCGGCGTCCTTTGTCTCGCCGGCCGGCGAGCACTGTTCGGAGAGACGCGAGATACTGTACGCGAACTGGAAGGGATCGTTTGTGTTGCGCGCACGGAGATCGTTCAACCGCTCGGCCATGTAGGCCACCCGGGCAATCTCCACCAGAGCAAGGCTGTCGACGAAATGAGTTAACCCGAAGTTCTCCAATCCCTCACGAAAGAGCGGCAGATCCCGATCCGTCACCTCCTGGAAGGCGACGATATCCGGCGAGTGCTGGCAGACTGCTTCGACTTTCTTCTCCACGCTCCTCAAACCGGAGCGGAAGAGATCCACGTTCCATGAAATGAGCCGCATAGTTCTGGTACATTGCGCGTTGGCCCTGCATGCACATTAACACATCGAGTTGAGAGCGGCAGCGCGGCGCCGGCGCTGTCCATGACAGCGCTCGATCCCGCGGGCCACTGCATGCCCGGCAATCCCTCCCCTATGGTGCTCACAGTACCACGGGCAGCGACCGACGACGGGGGATACCGGGATCGAGCCTCGCGAAAAGGCGCAAAACTCATGACGCAACGGTGATCTGCCTCACGTGCCCCCGAATAAGGCGATCAGGCCCACTACCTTCGCCATGTACGGGCTTTACAGGTTCTTGTGCGGACCCCTCCTCCAAAAAAGGGATGATTGAGAGACGAGGCCTTACAGGGAGCCTCCCGCGCAGGTTGTCACCCCGGCGCCGCCCCCTTTCAGTCTCACCCCGCCTCTCCTCATCTACGGGCGGCGGCTATTCTGCTTCCGGCGTCGTCGTCGCCTCCGGTGCCGCCGTTGCTTCTTCTTCCGGTGTCACCGTCGCCTCGGGTGTCACCGTCACCTCAGGTGTCGGGGTCACCTCTGCGGCCAGCGGCACGAGCCCCGCGTTCCAATTCAGCTGCTCCTCGTTCGGGCCGATCTCGAACTGCTCCGTCGTACCGCTCCCGGGATCGACGGTGCTGTCCTGGCCGGCGGGGCTGAAGGTGTAGCCCTCCGGCAGCGTGAAGCTCACGGAGTAGGTTCCCATGACGACATCGGTGAACCGGTAGGCGCCGTCGCCGTCTGTCGTCGCCGTCCTGGCTGTCGTACCATCCGCGCCGATGAGGGCCACCGCAACGCCCGACACCCCGGTCTCACCGGCATCCCGGGCGCCGTCAGCGTTCGTGTCGTTCCAGGCAAACCCGCCGATGGTGTTGTACCTGGCTCCGGGTGAGAATTTCGTCAGCCCCGCATCCTGCGTGAGGTCGTCGCCCACGAGCGTGAAGGGTCCGGTTCGGCCGGTCTTGAACCCGACGTCGCTGTCCCGCGTATCGTCGCCGGCGTTCATCAAGACGAAGAAGAGCCCATCGGGCGCCACGACCTCGACGATGTAGGTCGTGCCGACGATGCCCTTGAGGGCGTAGCGGCCGTCTGCCCCCGTCGTTGTCTCGACGACGGTTTCGGCCGCGCCCGGGACCGGGTAACCGTTCTCGTTCAGGAGCCGGACGGTGACCCCGGGCACGCCGGGTTCGCCCTCGTCCTGGAGAGCGTTGCCGTTCGTGTCGTTCCAGACGAAGTCGCCGATGGTGGCGGTTTGTGCCGCCGTCAGGTTCGCCCCGGCGTCCCAGGTGAGTTGCGTGTCATTATCAGCGAGCGTGATGGTCGCCGTCCTGCCGGTCGCCGGGTCGGCGTCGCTGTCCCGTGCGTCGTCGGTCCCCCGGTCGGCCGGCGTGAAGTTGTAGCCTTCCGGCAGCCCAAAGATCAGGTAATAATCGCCCGCGGGGAGGGCGCTGAAGAGGTAGGCCCCATCCGCATCCGTCGTCGTGGAGTTGACGAGGGTCTCGTTTGCATGGTAGAGCTCGACGGCGGCGCCGGCGATGCCTCCCTCAACCCTGTCCTGGATGCCGTTGCCGTTCGTGTCGTTCCAGACGAGGTCGCCGATGGTGCTGTTTGCGGTTGCGGTCACCACTGTCGGAGGCCGGTTGAGCCCGATGTTCAGTGTGATCCGGGTATCGTTCTTCACGATGTTGATCGGGCCCGCAGTGCCGGTCTCGGGATCGAACTCGCTCCCCTCTCCGGGGATGGTGAAGGCGTAGCCTTCCGGCGGATCGAACACGAGATAGTACTCTCCAATAGTGAGGTTCGTGAAGGTATAGGTGCCGTTCTCATCGGTTGTGGTTTCGTTGACGGCGGTCAGATTGCCTGCATCCGCCAGGGCCGCGAATGATATTCTGTCGGTTCTGTCATCGTCGCGCAAGGTTATTCCGCTGGTTTCACGTCCGGAAGCGCTGGAACGCGTACCTGCTTCGGGGGTGCTTTCTCCCGGCGTCGGTCCGGCAAGAAGCGTCACTCCGACCCCCGGAACGCCGGACTCGCCCCCGTCCAGGATACCGTTGCCGTTCTGGTCGTTGAACGTGACGCCGACGATGGAACCCTGTCCCTGGGGAGGGGGACTTATCGTCGTCTGCGGTAAAAAGATCAATCCGGCATCCCAATTGAGCTGCTTCTGGTTATCCTGCAGCGTAATCTTATCCGTTCTCCCGATCATGCTTGCATCGCTGTCTACGTCGTCTTTTGTGTTGGCATCGACATTCTGTTTCGTGAATTTCGCTTCTCTCTGCGCTGCCTTGTGCCCGAAAACCACGTAGTAGTCTCCCGCCGTCAGATCGGTGAACAGGTACTTCCCGTTTGCATCGGTGGCTGTCGTGTAGATATGCATGAATTGATCGTCCATCAAGTTCACCGAAACGCCCGGAACCCCTTTCTCGCCTCCATCCTGAATCCCGTTCTCATTTTCGTCTTCCCAGACCAGGTCCCCGATCTGGCCCGTGCCCTGCATCGCATGGTTATAAAAGCCGGCGTCCCAGTTGAGCTGTACCAGTGCTCCCTCTTTGATGACGATGATGCCGGTTCGGCCTGATATTCCGGGATCGCTGTCCAGATCATCGTCATTTTGGACGTTATCCATCGGGCTGTGGATCCAGTTCCCCTGAGGGGGGTCAAACCTGACCCTGTACTTCCCTTCTACGAGGTTGTCGAATACGTATTTTCCATCCTCTTTTGTGGTGACCCGCCTGGGCTGTCCGTTCTCACCGTTGATCGGGTTGTCATTCTCATCGAGCAATGCCACGGATACGCCGGCAAGGCCTTTCTCACCTGAATCCTGCTTTCCATTCTGGTTTCTGTCGTTCCATACAAAATCCCCTATCGAACCCTTGCCCTCTGGCTGCGGGGGTGCTTCCACTGTTACTTTTTTCACGATCTCGCAGGTTACACCGTTACTGAGCGTCACCCGGAGTTTAACGTCATAGGTTCTGGCCGCCGCAAATGTGTGCGTCGGGTTCTGGCCGAGGTCCTGCCACCCTTTTCCATCCCCGAAGTCCCACTCCCACGTAGTCGGTGCCACGCCGGCAGGGCAACCGGTTGTTTGGACGCTCCCCTGGAAATGATAGACTCTCAATGATAACGGATCGGGATTTTGCACTCCGGCAGGAGGAGCTCGATTTGTGGTAGAGAAGGTGAAATCCGCTGTGCAGGCACACCCGCCTCCTGCGGTTGAACTCGTGTAGTGGCTGAGATCGGTTGCCGTCACCGGCTTTGCGGTCTGATCGTCTGCCGTGACCGTGACGGTGTTCTTATAGGAACCGCCCGGCATGCCGCTCGTGTCCTTTGCCGTGTCGTCTTTCGTGTAGACCCATGTCTCGCCGGGGTCGAGTTTGCCGTCACCGTTGGCGTCGCCCGCGGGCGGTCCTGCGATCGGGCCGGCCTTATCGTCCGTCACCTTGACGTTGGCGAGCGGGCTCGATCCGGGATTCGTCACCTCGTAGGTCCACGTCACCTTATCGCCGACCTTGATCGTCGGCCCCGGGGGGTTCTTGGCAGCCTGGCCGTTGGTCTTTTTGACGACGGCGATCTGGCCCGCTCCCCTGACCAGCCCGGCATCCCACTGGAGCTGCTTCTCCCCTGCCTTGAGGGTGATCTTTGCGGTCCTGCCGGTCGTCGGATCGGCATCGCTATCTTTCGCGTCGTCGCCAGCATCTTTCCTGGTGAACGTGTAATCCTTCGGAAGACCGAACTCGACGATGTAATCCCCTGCCGCGAGGTTATCGAAGAGGTACTTGCCGTTTCCATCGGTCTTTACCTCCCGCGGTTTTCCGGCGGCATCGTCGATCGGTTTGCCGGTTCCATCCAGGAGTTTAACCGTGACGTCTTTCAGGCCCGCCTCGTCCCCATCCTGGAGGCCGTTTCCGTTCTTGTCCTCCCAGACGAAGTCGCCGATCTGCCCGGTCCCCGGTGCCGCTCCCCTGACCATCCCGGCATCCCACTGGAGCTGCTTCTCCCCTGCCTTGAGGGTGATCTTTGCGGTCCTGCCGGTCGCCGGGTCGGCGTCGCTGTCTTTTGCGTCATCGCCGGCATCTTTCCTGGTGAACGTGTAGTCTTTCGGGAGGCTGAACTCGATGTAATACTCGCCGGGCTGCAGACCGCTGAAGAGGTACGTGCCCCGGGAATCGGTTTTTGTCTGCTTTACCACAGTCTTGCCGTCGGATCCGAGCAGTTCCACACCGACGCCCTTGATGCCGTTCTCACCCTTATCCTGTATGCCGTTTTTGTTGGTATCGTTCCAGACGAGATCGCCGATACTGCCGGTCTGCGGTTTTTGGGTTACCGGCGGCTTCGGCGTGGGAGGCGGGCACTGTCCGGGACAGACATTCGGCGGTTTCGGGGGTTTTGGTGGCGGCTTTATAATCGTCTTCGGCTTCGCTGCCAGTTTTACGACCCAGGCATCGGCATCGGGCGTACCGCCCTTCTTTGTGCTGTTGAAGGTCCCGGCAAAGACGTACTCGGACGCTGTCGTCTGGATGACCGACGCCGCCCGGTCGCCCGGGTTCCTGCCCCCGATCGTCAGGTCGCCCTCGACGGCCCCCTCGCCGTCGAGCTTCACGATCCAGGCGTCGTTATCGAGCGGAGACTCTCCGGTCCTGCCGGCAAAGAGGTATCCGCCGTCGCGAGTGGCGATGATCGATTCGGCCGACTCGTTCTCATCCGCGTTCCCGTAGGTCCAGTTCCAGGCGACCTTCCCGTCCGGTCTCATCCTGACGACCAGGGCATCGTCGTCTGTCCTTCCGGAAGCAGTCCTGCTCATGTAACTCCCTGCAAAGACAAAACCTCCGTCCGGCGCAAGGACGATCGACCGGGCAGTATCGTTCTCCGCGCCGCCGAAGGTCACGTTCCAGGTCTCGTTCCCGGACGAGTCGATCTTCTGGACGAACGCATCGGCCGCAAACGCTCCAAACGACTCCGTACTCCCCGCAATACCGATATCACCGGACGGTGCCGCGACGACCGCGTACGCCGTATCGTTCAGCCCCGGTTCTCCGAAGGTACGGCTCCACTCCTCCGACCCGGAACGGTTGAGCTTGATCACCAGCGCATCGGTGTCCGGCTCTCCCCAGAATGCCGTTTTTCCGGCAACGATGTAACCCCTGTCCGCCGTCTCGGCGACCGCGTATGCCGTGGCGTTGTCCTCAGGCCCGCCGAACGTCTCGTTCCATATGATATCGCCCGTCGGGCTGAACTTCACGACCAGAACATCGGTATCTTTCCGGTCTTCCCCCATTATGTAGGTGAACGCCCCCACGAAGAGGTAGTTCCCGTCCGATGTGTTGATCACCGATCGGGCCGTATCCATACCGCGATCACCGTAAGTCCTGTTCCACCGTTCGTCGCCCGAACGGGAGAGATCGACCACCCAGGCGTCTGCTTCTCCGGCGCCGAACGATTCGGTCTCGCCGGAAAAGACGTATCCCCTATCTCCCGGAATCTGGATGATCGAGTATGCTGAATCGTTCGCACCAGGTTTGCCGTAGGTCTTATTCCATACAACGGAGAGGTCCACCGCAGCGGCACCGGCGACGGTCGCCAGTGCGCAGGTTAACAGTATGAAAGCCAGAATGCTCTCTCTTCTCATCTCCTCAACTCCTCAAGCAGTCCTTTCCCGCAGGAAGGTGCTCCGGAGCGATGAGATCCTTGAGGCGTTTTACGTTCCGCCGGGTGAAGGGAAGAGATGACCGTGGTAGATCGTGTGGCACTTTTCGGGATGATATGCTGATGCCCGAACAAGATTTACCGCCAGCCGGTCTTCTGCGAATCAGCGATGGAGTAGTCGATGCACCCTCGATCTGCGTCGAGAGCACAATATCTGTAATAATATATTAATTTCTCCATATACCCGGATGAACCTGAGGCGATCTCCACCTTGCCGGATATCCTGCCGTCACTTCCCCTTCCGGGTAGTCCTGTGCCAGTGGAGCGGGGTCAGGCCCGGTACAGCGGTGGGAAACGTCCCTTCGGCCGCGCGTCGGACGTCTTCAATCGAGTAGAA
>Ga0209722_1001922_pt1 | contig 17184 bp, 12 predicted proteins | sample BioC12SIPDNA_2_FD_185745 | JGI IMG/M metagenome (GOLD analysis project Ga0209722, IMG submission 185745) | Anaerobic biogas reactor microbial communites from Washington, USA - Biogas_R1_A C12 SIP DNA (SPAdes) (version 2) | ecosystem: Engineered > Bioreactor > Anaerobic > Unclassified | place... | reverse complement strand
AAGTGCCTTGCAGACGAATTCGGCCCCATTCCCGCGGGCAGGGTGCTTGGGTCGGGGAAGGGGCTCGGCGACAGGGAGAGCGATATCCCCAACCTTCTGCGGGCGGTGCTGGTGGAGACCCCGGACAACGGCGAAGAGGACAGATTCCGGAGGGACAGGGGCGTCGTCCTGGAGACGAACATCGACGACATGAATCCCCAGTACTACGGTCCGGTGATGCAGATGCTCTTCGCGGAGGGAGCCCTGGACGTGTGGGCGACGCCCATGATCATGAAGAAGGGGCGCCCCGCGGTGACGCTGAGCTGCCTGTGTCTTCCCGAGAAAGAGGAGGAACTGGCCGCCATCCTGCTTCGGGAGACGACCACCCTGGGGCTGCGGAAGTACCCGGTGGATCGACTCAAGACAGATCACGAGATCGTGGAGCGGGAAACGTCATGGGGCATGGTGCGCTTCAAGGTAGCCCGGCTTGGAGGAGAGGTACTCCGGGCGAACCCCGAGTTCGAGGACGTGAGGCGGCTCTCCCGGGAGTTTGGTATTCCCCTGCCGGAGATGCGTGAACGCCTGCTGGGGGACTTCCTCCTGTAGTTCGGAAGTAACGGCCTATTTTCCCCGGCGTTTCCTTGCCGGCGGAGCTTTCTTCCTGACCGGTTCAGATGCGGGAGCCCTCATTGTTATCAGGGGGCTCTTTTTTATGTAGGCAGCGTACTTCTTGTGGACTGTGGGGAAGCCCTTCAGGATCGTACCCTTCAGCATATCAAAGGGGATCACCGCGTGGCGGCCGAAGGGAGAGTTCCTGGGATTATACAGGAGTGTTCCCGTAACGTTCTCAAATGAGACCCGGGTCTCGCCCCGCATCTCTGTCTTCACCACATCCAGGGAGACGAGGAGCCCGATCTGCCGCTCCAGCCGATCCTGCCCCGAGAGAAAGTTTCCCAGGGAGTAGATCACCAGCGTGCTCCCGACCATTTTCACCGGCTGGACCACGTGGGGGTGGTGCCCAATGACGAGGTTCACTCCGAGGGAGGCAAGATGCGCGGCTATCTGTATCTGCTCCGGGGTGGGATCGAAGACGTATTCGCTGCCCCAGTGCATGGAGACGATCACCACGTCGGCCTTTCCCCGGGCCCTTTTTATGTCAGCCTCAACCCTCCCGGGGGTGTAGACAGACACGTAATGCCCGCTGCCCTTAGGCGCCCGAAGACCATTGGTGGCCGTGGTGTAGGCGAAGAAGGCGCAGGTTATGCCGTTCACTTTCACCGTCCGCAGCTCTTCCGCCTCCTTCCCGGTGGCGAAGCTGCCCGAGGAAAAGGCCTGATTCTTCCCCTTCCAGTATTCCAGGGAACGGAGCACCCCCTTCTCTCCACGGTCGAGGGTGTGGTTGTTGGCGAGGGAGACGAGGTTGAACCCCGCGTCGAGGAAAGCGTCGCCCACTTCCCGGGGCGAGTTGAACCTCGGGTAGGTGGAGAGGCCGAGTTCCTTGCCTCCAAGGAGGGTCTCCTGGTTGTAGAAGGCCAGGTCATGGGCAGATATCCTGCTTTTCACCAGGCGGAGCATGGGCCGGAAGTCGTAGGAGCCGTCCTTTTTCCGGGCGGCCGTGTAGACCTTCTTGTGGATAAGGGCATCCCCCGCTGCCGCGAGGGAGAAACGGCGGGGGACCGCTCCCTCTCCTGGACACGGAACAAGAAGAAGCAGCAGCAAAACGGCAAAGCCCAAAAGACGGTCACGGGTCATGGAATTCCCCCTTATCCTTGTGTACGGAGCCGTCCCGATCAGGGAGCGTCCGGAAGTACGGTTTCTTGCGGAATAACGAAACAGGATGTATTCTATTCCTGCCTGTGATCTGCGGGATCTTCAGCTCCGGCGGGACGGACCTGCGCCGGTTTTCGGCACTTCCCGCACCCGTGGCACCCCTTGTAGCACGGCCTGAACCGGCTGGAGCCGGCAAAAAGGGGTATACAGGCGATGACGGCTATAATGGTGAGGGCTATCCACTTCAGGATATCCACCTCCTGTAAATAATTCGATCCAAGTATACCTCACTTTTCTCCGAAAGGATGTGGAGGAATGGTTCCAGGCGGAGTAAACAGGCGGGCTTTATGCCCGGCGAAGGGGAGGCGGATGTTGTGAAGTGCCTCGCCACATTCGGTACCACGAGCATGACCCTGCTCTTCGAGCGGACCTGCAGGAAGAACGGCATATCTGCGAAGGTCGTTCCCGTTCCCCGAAAGCTCTCGGCAAGCTGCGGGCTGGCATGCGAGTTCCCCTGCGAGGCCGGCGACCGGGTACGGGAACTGTGCGCCGGGAAGAATATCGACGTGGAATCGTTCCATGAGATCGGAGACGACTGGACATAAACCGCCCGAAATAATACCATAGGTGGTATGGCATAAATCCATTCAGGGAGGGGTATTCGTTCATGGAGAGGAAAAAGGTTCTCATCATCGGAGGAGTGGCCTGCGGGGCAAAGACCGCCGCACGGCTTGCGCGCATTGCGCCCGGCTGCGATATAACCATTCTGGAGCGGGGAGAGCACCTGAGCTTCGCGGGGTGCGGCTTTCCCTACTTCGTGGGGGACGTGGTGAAGGAGTACAAGGACCTGGTCTGCACCCCGCTGGGGATCATCCGGGACGCGAACTTCTTCCGTACGGTGAAGAACATAACCGTCCATACCGGGTGTCTCGCCACGAAGATCGACCGGCAGAAGAAGTGCGTTGTCACCTCGGACTCGGCCACCGGCTCCGAAAAGACCTTTCCCTACGACGAACTGGTCCTGGCCACCGGAGCATCCTCCATCCGTCCTCCCATTCCCGGCGTTGACCTGAACCACGTATTCACCCTCTGGACCATGCCCGACGCACTGGCTATGAAGTCGGCCCTCGCCTCCGGCTCCATTAAGTCCGCTGTGATCATCGGCGCAGGGCTTATCGGCATGGAGGTTGTGGAAGCACTCACCGAGCGGGGTGTAAAGGTCTCGGTGGTAGATTTCCTGCCCACTCCCCTTCCCGCCCTGGTGGGCGAGGACTTCGGCCTTCGGGTCACAAAGGCTGTCAAAACAAAGGGAGTGGACTTCTACGGCGGCGAGAAGGTCACGGAGATCATCGGCGAAGGCGGCGTCGTCACTTCGGTGAAGACCGACAGGCGCACCCTGGATGCAGATATGGTGCTCCTCGCCGTGGGCATCCGGCCGAACACGGCCCTTGCGAAGGAAGCAGGCCTGGAACTGGCCCCCAACGGAACACTCATCGTTGATGATCACCTCCGCACAAGCGATCCGTCCATATACGCGGGGGGCGACTGCGTGATGTCGAAAAATCTCATTACCGGGAAGCCCGCGTGGCAGCCCATGGGCTCGACGGCAAACCGGCAGGGCCGGGTTATCGCGGACAATATCGCGGGGCTGTCCACGAAGTTCCCGGGAGTGCTGGGAACGGGCATCCTGAAGCTGTTTGACCTCACTATCGGGAAGACGGGGCTGAACGAGGCCCAGGCAAGGGAAGCGGGATTCGACCCCGTGAGCATCGTTGTGGAAGAGGCGGACCGGCCCCACTTCATGCCCGGAATGGGGGGAATGACAATCCGCCTTGTGGCGGACAGGCCCAGCCGAAGGCTGCTCGGTGCCCAGATCATGGGGACGGGTGTGGTGGACAAGCGCCTTGATTCCCTCGTATCGGCCATCACGTGCGGCATGACGGTGGATCTGCTTGCGGACAGCGATTTCGCCTATGCGCCCCCCTTCTCTACCGCCCTTGATCCGAACACCCACGCGGCGAACGCCCTGCGAAACAAAATGGACGGCCTGATAAAGTGCTACCAGGCAAAGGAACTGAAGGAGCGTATGGATCAGCCTGATGCTCCGCTGCTGCTGGACGTCAGGTCGCCTGGTGAGCTGGACGTGCAGGGACGCCTTCCCTACGAATTCGTGAACATTCCCCTTGGGAAGCTCCGTGAACGGGTGAACGAGCTGCCGAAGGACCGGGAGATCGTCACGTTCTGCAAGATCTCCGTTCGCGGGTGGGACGCCGTTGCCGCTATGCGGAGTGCAGGATACGAGAACATCGCCCTCCTCGAGGGCGGCGTCATGTCCTGGCCCTACGAACTGAAGTAGCAGCCGGAAACATATTAAAAGAGCGCCGGGGGATCCCCGGCGCTCTTTTTTATTCAATTCTATCCGGCGACCTCGGCAAGCTCCACGAGTGCCTTGGCCATGATCCGGGCGTTCTTCATGATATCCTCCACGGACCACCGCTCGTCCTCCTCGTGGATCGTGTAGTCCTGCCCGGGGAAGACGGGGCCGAAGGCCACCACGTTGGGCATGGTCTTTGCGTAGGTTCCGCCGCCGATGGCAAGCAGCGTGGCATCCTCGCCCGTTTCCTCCTTGTAGACCTTCTGAAGGCACTGGATAAGACGGGATTCAGGAGGCATGTAGAGGGGATCGGCAACCCTCTTTTCCACCACTTCAAGGCCATTCTTCCTGAAGATCTCTTCAATGGGACCGGTGACATCCTCTCCCCCGGCCGTGACGGGATACCGCATGTTTATGGTGAAGGAGACCCTGCCGTTCTCGGCCTTCACAACGCCCACGCAGGCCGTGAGCGGCCCGGAAACGTCGTCTGACATGGCAACGCCCAGGGATTTTCCGTCTGTCTCGAAGCCGACCATGCGGGAGAAGGTCGAAAAGAACTCCCCCTGCTCTCCCTTGAACTTCAGCCCGGCCATAAAGTCAGCGAGGCAGGAGAGGGCGTTGACGCCCTTTTCAGGGGTACTGCCGTGGGCGGGGTGGCCCTTCATGACGAGGACGACCCTGTTCCCGTCCTCATCGGCGGAGAGGCTGCTGCCCTTCGGCCCCTGCCATGAGGACGCGGCATCGAGCACGCGCTGCCTGCACTCGGCCCGGGGATCCTCGATCTCGGCCCTGACTTCGGCCATGACCACGTTGGCGGCGACTCCCCCCTCGAGGGAGGTGATCTTCATATCGCCGGAAGGGGCAAAAGGAGTGGATACTGTGTAGGTGATAATGCCCTTTTCGGCGTGGATGATCGGGTACTCGGCGTCAGGAGTGAAGCCGGCTGCGGGAAGTTCTTCCCCAAGCTCCACGTAACGCTTCATGCACTTGCTGCCCTGTTCCTCGTTGGTGCCGAATATGATCCGGACCCGCCTCTTCAGCCTGATCCCGGAGTCGAATACGGCCTTCGCCGCGAAGAGACCGATCATGACCGGGCCCTTGTTGTCCAGTACGCCCCGGCCCCAGATCATGCCGTCCTTCAGCTCGCCGCCCCATGGGTCGACGGTCCATCCCTTTCCCTCGGGGACCACGTCGAGATGACCGAGGACTGCGACCATCTCGTCGCCTTCTCCCATCTCGGCCCAGCCGGCGGCGTTGTCCACGTTCTTCGTCCTGAAGCCCATCTTCTCTGCGAATGCGAGGGTCCAGTCGAGGCACTTCCTCGGGCCCTCCCCGTACGGGGCGCCTTCGGCGGGCTCGCTCCCCACGCTGGGAATGCGAACGACCTGCTGTATTGCGGCTGTAAGGTCATCTTTCATGGCGTCGAGTGTTTTCTCAAGCAAAACGATTCCTCCCTGAAAAGTAGTGTGAGCGGGTCATTCCCCGCCGGTTTTCTTCAACAGTTCCCTGCCCGCGATCTGCACCGGGTCCCACGCCATGGAGAACGGGGGTGCGTATCCCAGGTCGAGATCCACGAGATCGTTCACGGTCATGCCGGCGGCGAGGGCCGCGGCGATTATGTCGACCCGTTTCGCAGCCCCCTGGCCGCCCACGATCTGGCCGCCGAGGAGCCTTCCGGTGCCGTCCTCACCCACGAGCTTGACGTGCATGGGCTCGGCGCCGGGGTAATACCCTGCACGGGTCTTCGTCTTGATGACCGAGGAGCTGAAAGCGAGACCGAGTTCGGCGGCCTCCTTTTCGGAGAGCCCCGTTCGGGCAACTTCGTAGTCGCAGTGCTTGCTCATGGCTGTTCCCAGGACGCCCCGCAGGGAGGCACTGCCGCCGCCCATGGAGATGCCTGCCACGCGGCCCATTTTGTTGGCCACGGTGCCGAGGGCGACCCAGAAGGGCTTTCCGCTTACGAGGTGGATGGTGGAAGCGCAGTCTCCCGCGGCCCACACCGCCGGGTGGGACGTTCCCATGGTCTCGTCGGCGAGGATGGAGTCCCTCACCGAGAGCTTCAGCCCGGCCTCCCCGGCCAGGGATGAATTGGGCCGGACGCCCAGCCCCATGATGACCATGTCGGCGGGGATCTCGCCGTTTTCGGTGAGAACGGAGCTGACCCGTCCGTCCCGGCTGGTGAATCCCGTGAGCCCCTCGCCGAGACGAAGCTCCGTTCCGATGCTCCGGATGGCATTGCCGATGAGTTCAGCCATGTCGGGGTCAAAGGTGTTCATCACCTGTGGGGACTTGTCGAGAAGGGTCACCTTCATTCCGCGGACGCAGGCGAAGGCCTCGGCCATCTCAAGGCCGATGTATCCTCCACCGACCACCACGGCGTGTTCGGGCCGGTGATCATCGATAAACCTGCGGGCTTCTATCCCCGTCTCAAGGGTGCCGAGGCTGAAGATCCCCGCGGCATCGGCTCCTTCCACAGGGGGGACCACGGGGCTCGCCCCGGTGGCGATGAGGAGTTTGTCGAAGGAGTCGGTGAACTCGCGGCCGGTTTCGAGGGCGTGCACGGTGATTTTGCCCCCATCCGGGTCGATTGCAGTCACCTCGTGGCGGATATGCACTTCTATGTTCTGCTTCTCCCGGAATTCCTCCGGCGTGCGGACAACGAGCCGGGTCTCGGGCTCAACCAGGCCCGCCACGTAGTAGGGGATGCCGCAGGCGGAGTAGGACGTAAAACCGCTTCGTTCATACACGACGATGTCCGCATCGGGCTTGCGCTTCCGGATCTGGCCGGCCGCGGACATACCCGCGGCGTCGCCGCCGATGATGAGTATCCGTTCCTTTACCATTTCTTTCACCTCCGCTTGTGTAGGTGCACGGGGATGTTCTCCGGTACTTTTTTCATTATACCCCAGTTCTGAGGGGCCCCCGGTTCAGAGAAGATTTTTCTTTCGGTACACCGGCTCCGAGAGGGCCCACATGGAGGGCCAGGCTCGAAGAAGAAGGAAACCGATGGCCACGCTTATGATCCCTCCCATAAGGAGGGTGAAGGGTGCCCCGAGGCGTGATGCTATCCATCCGGCGTTGAGGCTGCCCAGGGGTGTGATCCCCATGGCGGAGACAATGAAGAGGCTCATGACACGATTCCTCTTGTCCTCGTCAACGAGGGTCTGGACCAGGGTGTTGCACGACACGAGGGTGGAGACCATGAAGAATCCGAGGCACGCCATGAGGACAAGGGAAAGGGCGAATATCTTCGAGAGTGAGAAGGCCGTCATGGAGAGGCCCAGTAGAATACATGACACCGCCATGATCTTCCCGAGCCCGACGGGGGATTTCCGCAGCGCCAGGCGAATTGAGCCCGCAAGGGCTCCAAGACCTGTGGCGCCCATGAGGAACCCGAGAGTGCTGGGTCCTCCGCCGAGGATCTCCCGGGCGAATACGGGAAGCAGCACCATGTAGGGGAATGCGAAGAAACTCACCAGGGCGATGGCACCCAGGTAGTTCCGGAGCGGAGGAAAGCTTCCCACGTACCTGAGCCCCTCCTTCATCCCCTCAAGCACGCTCTTCCTGGCCTCTTCCGATACGAGGGATTTTTTGAAGCGCATGAGGAACAGGGCGGTGAGGGTGGCCGAGTAGGCCATGCCGTTCATAAGGAAGCAGATGCCCTCCCCTACCACGGCGATGACCATGCCCGCTATGGACGGGCCGACAAGACGGGTGACGTTGAAGAGGGTGGACGTGAGGGCGATGCCGTTGCCGAGGTCCTTTTCATCCTCCACGAGCCGTATGGTGAACCCCTGGCGGGCGGGAACCTCGAAGGAGTCGGAGGTGCCGATGATGCCGGCGAGGATGAGGATATGCCAGTACTCCACCACTCCGGTCAGGGTGAGGAGAGCGAGGGTGAACGCATGAAGCATGCTGATCGTCTGGCAGATCATGATGACCCTCCGCAGGTTGCGTCCTTCGAGAAACGCACCTGTAAATGAGCCGAAGAGCAGCACGGGGATCTGGGTCATGAAGTCGACCGTCCCCAGCAGCAGGGGGGAGCCGGTGATCCTGTAGACCAGCCAGTTCATGGCCACCCTCTGCATCCACAGCCCCGACAGGGAGACGATCTGCCCCATGTAGAACAGGCGGAAGTTCCTGTGCCGGAAGGCGCGGAAGAGGGTGCTTTTTTCCCAGTCGTGCATGTGCCTATCCCTTCCAGGCGGCGCGGTACTTCTTCAGGAAACGGACTGGATTGTAGGACTCCTTTGCCTTCCTGACTCCTTCTTCGCCCATGTCCTGCTCCCTGTTCGCCCAGGTGAAGCCGGCGCAGGCGTGCTCGAGGAAGGTCTGGTTGATGGCCTGGTAGACGCCCTTGTAATCCGCGAGCCCCTTCTCGAAGTGGACCACCACCATGTCATCGGTCATGGGCTCGCCCACTGAATAGGCGACCATGTTGCCGTCGGCATGGAGGGCACCGCAGAGGAGGCCGGGGAAACGGTCCCAGTTCTTCAGTACCCTTGAGATGGCGTGGTTCTCCGCCCGGAGGCCGGGGATGTCGTCGCAGCTTTTCCACTCGCACCAGAGCTGCTGCATCTCGAGGATCTCATCCACGTCGTCCCGCCCGATCTGCCGGTATTCGGAGTCGTAGAGCTTGTGGAACTGCTTCCAGAGGTTCTTCTTCTTGTGGAAGCGGTTGCCCTTCAGGGAGATGAGTTCATCAACGGAATAGATGTACTCCCATTCGGACCGCTGGTCTTCAAAGGAGAATCTGTCTCCCAGCCGCTCCGACCAGAGAGTCATCAGCTCCTCGGGGACCCTGTCGAAGACCGCACCTTCGGGGAAAAGATCTGTCAGGACATTTTCCCAGTCGGCCTCCTCCCAGTTTCCCACGGGAGCCCACAGGGACGGCGCCGGATTATTGATCTTCGGCCAGAAGAGTCCGTGGGAGTGCGCCAGTTCGTATTTCCGTTCGTCGGACCAGGCCCAGAAGTTCACGAACGTGTAGTCCGACGTTTTGCCGGAGCAGAGATCAAAGTGTGCGCAATAGTCGCCGCGCATATCTATGGTCAAGGGGACATATTGTAATGGCATGGGTCACCTCCAAAAATGAATCTGCATAGTATACCTGCAAAAAAGCCTGCGGGCAATCGCCCGCAGGCTGATCTATGATGAACCGGCCACACAGGCCGGGGCAGGTTTTGCGTGCCTCCGCCGGAGGCTTTTTCAGACCCCTCAGCACCCGCCTCCGCCGGTGCCGTCAACGAACTCGGCGTCCACAACGTTGTCGTCGTCCTTTGCCGATGACGCCGGCTGGGGCTCGGAACCTTCCGCCGACGAAGACGAAAGTATCTGGATCATCTGCTTCACGTCAGACGCTGCCACCTTTAGGGACTCGAGGGTGCTGTCGGACTTTCCGAGGGTGGACTTCCCCTCCTCCACCAGGGACCTCGCCCTGGCCTTTTCGTTTTCGGGAACGTTGGGGCCGCCCTGGTCGAGCATCTTCTCGAGCTGGTAGACCGAGGCCTCTAGGTCGTTCCTGGCCTCTGCGAACTCCTTTTTCTTCCTGTCGTCCGCGGAGTGCTCCTGGGCCTCCCGGATCATCCGCTCCACCTCTGACTTGTCAAGGTTGGTGGACCCGTTGATGGTGATCCGCTGTTCCTTCCCCGTGTCCCTGTCCTTTGCCCCCACGTTAAGGATCCCGTTGGCGTCCACGTCGAAAGTCACTTCGATCTGGGGGATCCCCCGGGGCGCCTGGCGTATCCCCTCGAGCTTGAAGTTGCCGAGGATCCTGTTGTCCGACGCCATTTCGCGCTCTCCCTGCAGCACCACGATGTCCACAGCGGGCTGGTTGTCCGCTGCCGTGGAGAAGGTTTCGGTCTTTTTGCACGGGATGGTCGCGTTCTTTTCGATGAGTTTCGTCATCACTCCGCCCATGGTCTCCACGCCGAGGGACAGGGGAATAACGTCGAGGAGAAGCACGTCCTTCATCTCGCCGCTGATTATGCCGGCCTGCACGGCAGCTCCCACCGCCACTACCTCGTCGGGGTTTACGGACATGTTGGGCTGCTTGCCGCCGGTGAGCTTCTTCACCATATCCTGGACCGCCGGGATACGGGTGGATCCGCCCACGAGGACAACTTCGTCGATTTCCTTCTCGGTGAGCTTCGCTGCCGAAAGAGCGTCCTTCACGGGAGCCACACAGCGTTCCACGAGGGGGGCCGTAAGCTGGTCGAACTTCGCACGGGTAATGGCCATGTTGAGGTGCTTCGGCCCGTTGGCGTCGGCAGTGATGAAGGGCAGGCTGATTTCGGTGGATGCCCTGGATGAGAGTTCGCACTTGGCCTTCTCCGCTCCCTCGTAGAGCCTCTGGAGAGCCTGCTTGTCCTTCCTTAGGTCGATGCCGTTCTCCTTGCGGAACTCATCGGCGACCCAGTCCACGATGACCTTGTCGAAGTCGTCGCCGCCCAGGTGGGTATCGCCTGACGTTGAGAGTACTTCCACCACACCGTCGCCGATGTCGAGGATGGACACGTCGAAAGTGCCGCCGCCAAGGTCGAATACCATGATCTTCTGCTCTTTCTGTTTCTCGAGCCCGTAGGCAAGAGCCGCCGCCGTGGGTTCGTTGACCACCCGCAGCACGTTCAGGCCGGCAATGGTGCCGGCGTCCTTGGTGGCCTGGCGCTGGGCATCGTTGAAGTAGGCAGGCACGGTGATGACCACATCGGTGATCTTCTCGCCCAGGTAGGAGGAGGCGTCACTTACGAGCTTTTTCAGCACCGATGCGCTGATCTCCTCGGGAGCATATTCTTTCCCGCTCACCGAGAAGCGCACTGCGCCGTTGGGCCCCTCGATGACCTTGTACGGGACGATCTTCAGCTCGGAGCCCACCTCGCTGTACTTTCTGCCGATGAACCGTTTCACCGAGAAAAGGGTACCGTCGGGATTGAGGGTCGCCTGGCGCTTGGCCAGGGTTCCCACGAGCCGCTCTCCGTCCTTGGTGAAGGCCGCCACCGACGGGGTGGTGCGTCCTCCCTCGGCGTTGGCGATGACTTCGGGCGAACCGCCCTCTATAACTGCTATAACCGAATTCGTTGTTCCAAGATCTATTCCAACCGCTTTTTTCATGGAAAATTCCTCCCCAAAAATTACTGACCTATGCTGACTAAAGAAATTATAGCGGCTTTTTGTATCTTGTCAAGATTGGTCAGAAATAAATTGCATCTTTTTTGAGAGGCCCTGATGTTTACGGTAAGGGTGTCAATTCAATCGAAGGGGAGGGATCCGTGTTTTCTGACGTCCTGAGCGAAAACGAATGTTTCATGTCATTCTGAGCCCCGTTTTTCAGGGCGAAGAATCTGGTTTTACGGCCTCAGGATGACACCCCTTCTGTCATCCTGAGCGGAGCGAAGGATCCGGTTATTGTCATCCTGAACAAAGGAAGGACCTGGGTTTAAGGCCTCGGAATCACAACCAGATTCTTCGTCGCCTTCGACTCCTCAGAATGACAGGGTTTGGGTGTCGTCCTGAGCAACGCGAAGGACCTGGTTTTCGGCCTCAGGATGACAGGGAAATGTGGTTTTTCAGTATTGCGGGCGAGACGCTTCCATGGGAAACGGCGAGGGGCAGTCTATTTTCTTTTGCCTGATTTTTCCCGTTCCACCCTTGCGGGGAAGTACTTGCACTCCATCATGTAAAAGACCCGTTCGCCGATGTTGATCACGTGGTCGCCCGCCCGTTCGAGATGGCGTGCAGCCCACAGTTCAAGGACACCGAGTTCCACCTCTTCATGGTTTCCCCTTGCGCCCGTGATTGCCATTTCCAGAAACCGGTCGTAGCACATGGCATATATTGCATCCACCTCGTCATCACGCTTCCAGAGAAAGGAGGCCGCCTCCTTGTCACCGGTACGGAAGGCCTCGAGTGCAAGTCGGAACATTGCGAGGACCGCGGCAAGCATGTTCAGGATGCATTCTTTTTTCGGAAAAGGCGACGGGGTCTTCATCTTGAGTACTTTCTCTGCTATGGCAACAGCCTGGTCCCCGATCCGCTCGAGGTCGGTTATGATCTTGAGCACACCGAAGACAAAACAGAGCTCACTTTTCTCGGGGCTTCTCATGGCGATGGACCCGAGGCATTCCTGGTCGACCGTCTCCTCGAGGCGGTCGATAAAGTCATCGTTTAGGATCACCTTCTGGGCGGCCACGCAGTCCCTGTTCAGCAGCGCATGTACCGAATTTTCCAGCGCTTCGGCAGCCATCTCTCCCATCCGGATGACCGTGCTGACAATGCGTTTCCTGTCCTCGGCGTAGAGGAACTCCTGAATGGAATGCACCTTGTTTTCATTGGTCACTGGGACGATCCACCTCCCCGGTTTACTGCCGTGTTCCCTCCATGTAGGCCTCTCCCCGGGCTATTTCCAGGGAGGTCTTCACGAGAAGGAATATCTGGGAAAGAAAGTCGAGAAGAGGCGCAAGCTCACGCCGGTTGAGGGCGTCCGCACCGAGGCGCAGACGGATCCTCCTGTCGAGGTTCTCGAACTCCCGCTCGTAGCGGCCGGCCACGGCCGCAAAGTCCACATCCGCCAGGGCAAAGGCTCGAAGGGCAAGGCGAATGTCGGTCATGGCCACCCGGGAGAGCTCCACCCACGTGTTGGCGCCGAGTTCGCGGGCAAGCTGGGACGCCACTCCCGCCTCGGCGAGAAGCCTCAGCTCCCCGGACAGAATTTTAGCCATCTGTCTGAAGGATACCATAGAATAGGAAACTTTTGAGTAGCTTTCCCTCAACACATCGTCATCGGTGGGAATGTGGATCCCGTACATGTACTCCTCGCATGTCTCCGAGAGCTCACGTATGGCTCCGGGAAGCTCTTCGAACCCCTTCGCGTCCTGCCCGGGAAGGAAGAGTATCTGGCAGTACATCTCAATGTAGTTCGCGAGCCGTATCATCTCCTTTGAAAGCAGGAGGATGGCCAGTGAGGGAACGTCCAGCAGGTCGTCATCGAGGTATACGGGGGCGGAGAGCCTCTCTCTGCCTGTCTTTTCGGCAACTGCCCCGCAGAAGGCCGCGAGGTAGTCGGCCAATGGATAGAAAACCAGGGCGTTGAAGAGTGTGACCCCAACCTGGGCGAGAACGATCTTGGCCGCGAGGGTTCCGGGTGCATCGGCCAGAAGCTCCTGGAGCCACGGGAGCGCCGGGATGAGTAAGAGGACGCCGAGTACCTTGTAGACGAAGGTGCTGATGCCGAGCTTCCGTGCATTCTGTCTTCCCGAAAGGCCGGCGAGAAGCACGGTGACCGAGGATCCGGCATGTGCTCCCAGAATGACCGGCAGCACAGCGGTGACGGGCATTGCGCCGGATGTGGCAAGGGTGACCGACAGGGCCATGACCGCCGAACTGCTCTGAAGCACCGCCGTGGCTGCGAAGGCGGCAAGGCCGGTGATCAGCCCGTTGGATCCCGCATGGGATGCGAGCTCCGCAAACCCCGGGGTGGCAAGGAACGGCCCCACTCCCAGCTTCAGTATGAACATGCCCAGGAGGACGAGGGAAAGGCCGCGGACCATGTTGCCGATCCGGTAGGTCTTGCCCCGGCCGAAGCGGATCATGATGAGGCTCGCAGCAAAGAGAAGGGGCGAGAAAGCGGCGATATCGAGGCTGAGCAGGAAGGTGACGAAGGTGCCTCCCACGCTGGCGCCCATCATGACCACCACGGAGCCGGCGAAGGAGAGCATTCCCACGTCCACGAAGCCTATGGCGAAGGACGTGGCCACGGTGCTCCCCTGGGCGACGGCTGAAAGGACCATGCCGAACAGGAAGGCAAGAGGCTTCCTCCTGGTGAAGCGGACCATGATGTCCTTTGACCTTCCCCCGAAGCTGGAGCCGAAAGCGGCGGTGGTCTCCTCAACGCCGTAGAGGAAGACCGCCAGGCCGCCCAGTATGTTGATGCATGCGAAATAAAGCGGGTTCACTGCCGCCTCCGGAGCGATGCGCGCCGTTCACGGACAAGAGGAACGGCCACGGATGCGAGTGCGAGAAGGAGCAGGGAAAGGGACAGGGGCCTCGAGAGGAAGAGGGAGTATCCCCCCATCATGAGCGTGGCCCGCAGGTTCTTCTCGATCATGGTGCCGAGGATCATGCCGAGCACCACGGGCGAGACGGGAAATTTGGCCCTGGTGAGGAGCCATCCGATCAGCCCGAAAGCAAGGCAGACTCCCACGTCGAATACCGATGAGCGCACCGCGTAGCTTCCGATGAAGGAGAAGGCGAAGATGAGCGGATAGAGCAGGCGCTTCGGTATGAGGGCGGCCTTGATCCAGATCCTGGCCCCCAGGAGACCCAGGGCCAGTATGATGACATTTGCCACGAGAAGGCTCGAGAAGAGTGTATAGACGATCTCGGGGTGCTTGGTGAAAAGTTCGGGCCCCGGCTGCAGATTGTGGATCATGAGGGCGCCGATGAGCACCGCCGCAGACGAGCTTCCGGGGATGCCCAGGGTGAGGAGGGGGACAAGGGCGCCGCCGACGGAAGAGCTGTTGGAGGCTTCCGCCGCCGCCACCCCTGCCGGGGCCCCTTTACCGAACTCGTCCGGGTTTTTGCTCAGGCGCTTCTCCACGTCATAGGCGATGAACGACGCGATGGTTCCGCCGGCCCCGGGGAATATGCCTATCACCGTACCGAGGACACCGGCGCGGAGCATGGAATACTTGAGTTTCAGATAGTCCCTTACGGAAGGCCACGGCGAACTCCCACTGTCCGGCTCCACGGGCGGCCGGACGGTCTCGCCCGATTCGATCCCGTTGAACACCTCGCTGAGGGCGAAAAGCCCTATGAGGACCGGAATGAAGGAGAAGCCATCGTAGAGCCGCATCACGTCGAATGTGTACCGGCTCACGCCGCTGAGCGGGTCAAGTCCTATGGTGTTGAGCAGCAGGCCGAGAAGGACGGCGATGAATGACTCGAGCCACCGGCCTCCCCCCAGGGACGCGATGGTGGAGAGACCCAGTATGGCGAGGGCAAAATACTCCGCAGGCCAGAACTTCAGGGCGAACCTCGCCAGGGGAGCCGAGAAGAGCACAAGGATGAAGATACCGATAAATCCGCCCATAACGGAAGCGATGAGTGATATGCCAAGGGCGGTGCCGGCTTTTCCCTGTCGTGTCAGGGGATAGCCGTCGAAGGAGGTCACAACGGCGGAGGGAGTGCCCGGGGTGTTGATCATTACAGCTGTAATAGACCCTCCGTAGTTGGCCGCGAGATAGATGGCGCACAGCATGACCAGCCCCATGGACGGTGACATGCCGAAGGTGAAGGGAAGAAGGAGCGCCACGGCCATGGACGGTGAGATTCCCGGCATGGCTCCGCCGAGGATCCCCACACACACCCCCGCAAGAATGACGAGCAGAGGTATGGGTCCCATGAGAGCTCCCAGGCCTTCAGAAAGATGAGAGATAGTGTCCATTCCTGCATTCCCCCGCTGTCAAAAGAATATTCCCTCGGGGAGATTCAGGTTCAGCAGGCGTGAGAAGACCGCCCATGAGAAGAGAATCCATCCCCCCGCCAGGGAGAGAGAGACCACCGGTCTGCGCTCGCCCAGCAGCAGGGAGAGCAGAAGAAGCATAACACCGGTGGAGATATAATACCCGGCTATGTCCATGCCCCAGAGGGCAAGGGCGACGACGCCCGCTGTGAGGAAAACCCTCGGAATGTCCCCCTTTTCGGGGTCCCGGGGCGAACGGCCTGTGAAGATCCGCCGGAGCTGGTCGAGGGTAAAAAGAGCGAGTCCCGCAGACCAGAGCCGGGGCGCCGTACGGGCGCTGCTGCCGACAGCCTCGATCTCCTCGAGGCCGAAGGATAAAAAGAAAAAAACGAAGGAGAGGTACAGGAGTCCCGTGCAGATGAGGATACGCAGCCGAAAGGGAGCGTATCTCCCATTGCCGACTGCGGCTCCTGCGAGGAGAAGCACTCCGGGGAGCCCTGCGATCCAGACGTACAAACCCGTTCCTCCCCCGAGAACGACAAGCAGATTTTCCACTGTTTCCACCTCCGGGGCGGTTTTCGCCCCCGGCATCCGGGAGCCGTATCTATAAATGCGAGGCGCCGCCGGATGGGGCGCCCCGCAGAGACCCTTCAGATACTGTCAGGGCATTCCGTTTATTTTATCAGACCGTACTGCTTCAGGTAATGGGTGGAATCCTCCAGGTCCTTCTTAATCTGGGCGGTGAACTCGGGACGGCCGTGATCCACCACGTCGATACCGTCCTTCTCGAGGAACTCACGCCACTCCGGATCGGCCGCGACCTTCTTGAGCAGATCTTCCCACCAGACCATGGCTTCCTCCGGGGACCCCTTCTTCATGGCGAACCCGCGCCACATGGCCTGATCCTCAAGCCCCTCGATTCCGAGCTCTGTGAATGTGGGTGCATCGGGGAAAACCTTGCTGCGCTCCGCCCTCGCCATGGCGACGATGGTGAACCCTTCCCGGCCTCCGATGTCGGCAGCGTTGCCCACGTACACCGCGCCCTGTCCGCTCAGGAGGCCCATCATTGCTTCGGGCCCCGTGCTGTAGGGGATCCACTTGGCGCTCATTCCGGACTTCTCCCACACCTTCATGGCCATGAGGTGATCATTCCCTCCAGCGGCCGGACCTACCCAGATCTGGTTTCCGCCCTTTTCCTTCGCGTCTTTCAGGACGGCTTCCCACGTATTGAGGGGGCTCTCCTTGGCCGCGATAAGGCACTCGGGATCCTTCATGAGCATGGCGATCCACTCGAAGCCCCAGATGAACTGGTCGACATCCTTCTTCGAAGTAAGGACCTTGGCGATATTGGACGTGGTGGCGGCGAAAACGGTGTACCCGTCGGCCGGCTGCTCCAGGACGGCCTGCATACCCACGAGGCCCCCGGCACCCTGCTTGTTTTCAACTACAAAGGTAGCGTCGGTGAACTTCCTGGCTATGGAGACGAACTTTCGGCTCGTAACATCCATGAGGCCGCCCGGGCCCACGTAGTTGACGACCCGTATGGGCTTCTCCGGATAGGCCGCGAAGGCCGCCGATGCGAAAAGCCCCGCAAGGCAGACGA
>Ga0209722_1001896_pt1 | contig 17356 bp, 20 predicted proteins | sample BioC12SIPDNA_2_FD_185745 | JGI IMG/M metagenome (GOLD analysis project Ga0209722, IMG submission 185745) | Anaerobic biogas reactor microbial communites from Washington, USA - Biogas_R1_A C12 SIP DNA (SPAdes) (version 2) | ecosystem: Engineered > Bioreactor > Anaerobic > Unclassified | place... | reverse complement strand
CTCACGGGGCCTGCGTTTACGCGACGCAGGCCCTTTTTGTGATTCTCCCTCTCGCCCGCCAGAGGACCTTCCATGGCCGTTCTGAAGCAGGAACGTCCGAATTTGTTGCGGCTACCTCTCTTGGCAGGCCCTTTATGGGGCCCAAAGGGCGAATTTGAGCATCCTCGGGAGGGGCTCGGCAAATATGCCTGAAGTTGCGTCACCGGTCTGCTAAACCCGGCGACCTCGAAGGCCGATACTGACGGTGTAGTTGGCTCACCGGACTGTCGTTGAAGTCCGCACGATGATGCGGGTTGGACGCCGCAGGGCAAACACACGGAGGATGGGTCCTAACCGAATTGGCCTTCGATGGCTGGGGTCGAGAGACTTCCAGTCGGGCAGGAGGGTACTATCGTTTTCGACGTGACATTGAAGGACTATCTCAAGGAGATAGACGAAGCGTCGTTGTTGACCTGGGAAGAGGAGTACGAGCTGGGTACCAAGGTCGTTGAAGACAACGATCCGTGGGCCCGCGAGATGCTGGTCCGCAGCAACCTGAGGCTGGTGGTGAACATCGCGAAGAAGTACGCCGGACGCGGCATGAGCCTGGGCGATCTGATCGAGGAAGGAAACCTCGGCCTGATCAAGGCGGTGGACTATTTCGATCCGGAGCGGGGCACGCGGTTCAGCACGTACGCGGCGTGGTGGATCAAGCAGAGCATCAAGCGGGCTCTGCTGGAGAACATTCAGCCGGTGCATGTCCCCACTTATATGGTCACGCTGATCAACCAGTGGCGTCACACGGCCTCGGAGGCCGAGAGTCGGATGGGACGCAAGCTGGCCGTCGAGGAAATGGCCGCCCTGATGCATCTTCCGCTTCGCAAGGCCAAGGTGATCCATCGCATTGTCGAGGTGCTTGGCAGTGCGAGCGACAGTCTCAACGGCGATGACTCGGACGAGGGGCACGGGATGGAGTTGACTCTGGAAGACGAGCATGCCGGCCGGCCCGAAGACCCGCTCGTGGAATATGAGCAGAAGCTCAAGGCGCTGCAACTGCTCGATGAAATCGACCCGCGTGAAGCCGACGTGTTGAAGCTCCACTACGGTCTGGGCGGACGTCGGGCGCTGACCCTCAAGGAGATCGGCAAGAAGATGGGTCTGACGCGCGAGCGGATTCGGCAGATTCGGCGTGATGCCCTGACTCGGCTCTACGAGTACATGGAAGGCGAATAGAACCGGACAGGATTTCGGTTTACGGTCTGCGGATCACGAGGTACCATCGGTGCATGGAATCGGTTGCCGACGTGCCGTCGTGGCGACCGGAAATCGGACCGATGGGCAATAGACGCCTGTCTCTTTGGATTGCGAGGGAACGCATGGAGTTGGCGCGGTACATCCGTGACATCCCGGACTGGCCGAAGCCGGGGATTTTATTTCGTGACATCACGCCGCTGCTGGGCAATCCGCAGGCATTGCGGGCGGCGGTCGACGCCATGTGCGCTCCGTTCAAGGACGTGGGCATCGCGCACGTCGCGGCCGTTGAGGCCCGGGGGTTCATCTTCGGAACGGCGGTGGCCGCCCGGCTCAATGCCGGCTTCGTGCCGATTCGCAAGAAGGGCAAGCTGCCCTTTGAGACCGAGCGCATCACCTACGATCTGGAGTACGGCACCGACACGCTCGAAATCCATCGCGACGCGGTGCCTGCCGGCGCCAAGGTCCTGATGGTCGATGATCTGCTCGCCACCGGCGGCACGATGAAGGCCGCTTGCGACCTCATCGAGAAGGTCGCCGGCGACATCGTGGGCATCACCTGTCTGATCGAATTGACCGACCTGCCGGGTCGCAAGGTCCTCGCTCCTCACGCCATCCACACCGTGATCTCATACTGACCCATCGGAGAGCAACGGGCCGGCGTCTTCACCGTCGCCCGTTCTGCGGGCGATGACGATGCGGTCCTGGTTCTGGTGGTCTTTCTCAATGGCGATAGTGGCAAACAGGGCGGTTCGTTCGAGCAGGTCGCGCACGGCGGGGCCTTGGGAATAGCCGATCTCCAACAGCAGGGCGCCGTCGGGTTTGAGGAAGCGGTCGATCTGCTCGGCGATGCGCCGGTAGAGGTCCAGGCCGTCGGCGCCGGCCAGCAGCGCCGTCGGTGGTTCATAGTCCTTGACGTTCTTGTCGAGTGTCTCATACTCGGCGGCACTGACGTAGGGCGGGTTGCACACGATCAGGTCCCATTGTGTTGCGTCGAGCTGCGGCACGAGCGGGTCGAACAAATCGCCGCAGAGCAGTTCCACTCGCTCCTGGAGGCCATGTTTAGCGACGTTCTGCGCGGCCACGGCAAGGGCCTTATCGCAGAGGTCCGTAGCCACCAAGCGGGCGTTGGGGCAGCCCTTGGCGATGGCGATGGCGATGCAGCCGCACCCGGTGCACAGATCGCAGACATGCTGCTGTCCCTCACGCGTGCGCAGGAATTCGATTGCCCGCTGCACGAGCAGTTCGGTCTCCGGCCGGGGGATCAGGCAGTCGGCGGTGACCTCCATTTCGAGCGAATAGAATCCCGTCCGACCGATTAGATATGCAACAGGCTCATGAAGGCCCGCCCGCTTGACCAGATCGTGCAACCGGTCGAGCGCGTCTTTCTCAACGACGCGGTCGAACTGCGTATACAGCTCGATCCGCTTGAGACCGAGCACGTGGCTCAAAAGCATCTCGGCGCTCAGACGTGGGGCATCGACTCCGTTCTTCGTCAGGTACTCGGTGATCCACGCCAGCAGTCTCTGGATTGTCCACGCTATCATGTGTGCGGCCTCGCAACGAGCAGACCGTTTTCGTGGGCCACACGAATGGCGAAGTGGTACCGGTTGACGTCGAGCGCCATCTCGCAGTCTTCGGGGTGGAAGTGCGGCTGGGCGGGGTCGTAGAACTTGCCGACCTGGCCGCTGGCCTGTACGAGTTGTCGCAGGGCGCCGGGGTCGGGGTCGCGGCCTTCCAGCAGGTTGCGCAGGTAGAGGGCGCAGAGTTCGTCTTCGTCGGTCCGCAGGTCGGCGTTCCATCCCATTGCGACGATTGTCACCAGCGATGGGTTGTCCCGCAGGATCGCGCGGGCGGTGGCCCTGGCGACAACGAACGATGCGGTGTAGACCGCCGATGCCTCCGTTGCAGCCGCGACGCCTGTGGTGCCGGCCCGTGTCGATTGGATGACGATCTTGCCTTCGAGGTCTGCACCGGCCATCTCGAAAGGGGAGTTGCCGAAGTCGAAACCTTCGGGCTGGATGCCGTTGACCTCGCCCACGCACAGATCCCCAAGGCCGCGGGCCTTCAAAGCCAGCGCCTCGTCGGGCTCGGCAACCATGATGATCCTGGCCGCCCCGCGTGAGAATGCGACCGCCGCCGTGGTGAACGCTCGGAACACATCCACGATCACCACCGTCCCCCGCGCCCGCCGGGCCCCTTCGAGCAAGCTGTCAATCCTGATTTCCATAAGACCCCTATCCTGATACCCACATCGAGCCAGAGCATACCGCAGCCGCACGCCACAGGCAAAACGAATTCAGACTCGACCCCGTGTCGTCGGGCCCCCAGGTCGCAGGCTACACTCCTCATAGCAGAGTCTGCCAATGCGCAGGCGGGTTCCTCTCCTGGTCCGATCCTGGCTTGTTGCCCGAAGACACCGCCGTTGTTGGCTTGCAGGGCCGCTTGGCACTGTGGTATGCTGGCCGCGAGGCCAAGCCAGTATACGCGGCACAGAGTGGAGGGCCGATGTGTGTTGAAGATCGACTTCCGAGAACAATGAGGAGGATGGCATGGTCCCGTTTCGCAAGTGGGCTGTGGTTGTTGGGCCGGTGATGTGGATTGCCGTGGTGATTGCACGAACCGGTTGGGCTGTCGCTGATCCACCGCCGTCGATCCACGCGCTCGTCGAGGCTGCCGGCATGGGCGCCGCCATTGAACTGCCGGTCGGCACATTCGAGCTGGACCGCCCGTTGGTCATCGACAAGCCCCTGACGCTGGTCGGCCGGGGCAAGGACCGGACCGTGTTGCGTTCGACCGCCGGCGAGGCTGGCCCGATGCTGATCGTCCGGAACGTCTCGAACGTTCGCCTGGCCCGCTTCACGCTCGATGGGGCCGGCAATCGCTGCGTTTCACAGGGCATCGTCATGTCCAACGGCAGTGGCCATCGGCTGGAGGAACTGTGTATCCGCGACATCCCCGGCTCCGGTGAGTTCGGGCCACACGGCATCTACGCCAGCGCCAACGTGACCGACAGCGTCTTCGCGCTCCTGGAAATCCGCAACATCGGCCGCGATTCGGAGTGGGGGGCGGGTATCCGCATCGGTAAGGGCGGACAGGGCAACGCGATCGTGGACAACGACCTGAGCGGCTTCGGTCGCGGTGGCATTCTCACCACGCACGGCAGCACCGATACGCAGATCCTGCAGAACCGCGTCCGTGAGTTCGGCTTCGCCGGACCCGGCCTGGGCATCGAGGTCTGGGGCAGCGGCCGGTGCGTCGTCATCGAGGACAACAGCGTCGATCACTGGATCAGTGTGGACGGCCAGGAAGACGTCGCCGTTCGACGCAACACGATCACCGGCGCCGAGGACACTGCCCGCATCGGCAGTTACGTTCTCGAACTGGTCAACAGCCGACGCGTCGTGATGACCGACAACGTCGCCTCCGGCGGCAACCAGATCGGCATCTCCGTCTCCAACCGCGCCCGCAAGGACCTCGCCTACTGGGCCCGCAACCGCATGGCCGGCTGCCAGACCTGGGGCGCTCAGATCCAGGGCGAGGAGGGCGGCGCGCATCGCATGTACTTCCATCGAAACGTCTTCGAGCAGACCCGCAAGTCCGACCGGTCGCTCTACCCCGGCGCCGCCGGACATGGCTTTCGTTTCAACGGCAACGCATTCGGGATGGTCCTGCACGCCAATCGGATCGTCGGCAACCGTGGCGCCGGCATCCAGTTGGGCGGACCGAACCTCGACCGCCTGACGTTCATCGAGAACGTCATCCAGGATAATGCCGGCCCGGCCATAGCCGGTGTCTTTCGCGGCGACCATCTTTTCTGGCAGGCCAACGACGTCTCGGGCAACCAGGGCGGTGACAACGCCCTGACGAGCAAGGGTTTGGATGAGGGGTCGCTGCCCGATCTGGCGATCCGGATATCCGCCAACCCAACCACTGGCCGGCCGGTGACGTTCGAACTGGAAGGCTTCGACCCGGCCCGTTTCAGCGAAGTCCTCTGGGACCTCGGCCACGGCGTCCCGCGCACCGGCCGCACCGTCGAGCACACCTACGACCGCCCCGGCCCATACCGCATCGCCGCCATCGCCTGGACCGTAGACGGCCAAGCCACCCTCGCCGAAGCCACCCGAACCGTCAGCGACTGACGGCCGCGCGCAAGCAGCACCCCACGCTCAGAGCCAACACCATCCCCAAGCCCTGCCGGCCTTGAGGCTGCCACCGGCGGTGCGACAGCCTCTCGTCAGATGTAGACTTGGTCCATCATGCGGGGAAAGGGAATGTGTTTTTCTTCGGTGATCCAAGCGCGGGTGCGTTTGCACCTGCAGATGTGAAGACACAACGTCTTGACGGAGAGGGTCTGTTCGTATAGAGATGCGCAGAAATGGGGCTGGTCCTCGGTCCTGTTTGCCTGTAGGAGGCATCGCCGATGGAAGACGTTCACGTAGTTGACACGAACGCAGATAACATCCTCGAATATGGGGTGTGCGGGTACAAGAACATCCAACGCGCGGGATTCTCGGAGAAGGTCGCGTGGCTGAAGGCTCGCTGGCCCGAAGGGCTGAAGGTCAAGACCCTGTTTTCAGACAAGGATGGTACGCAGGGCATGATCGAATACCTTCCGGGCGAATACTGCTGGCGACCGGTAGATGCCGGCGGATACATGTTCATTCACTGCATCTTCGTGGGTTTCAAGAGGGCCTACAAAGGGAAAGGCTATGGTTCGCTTCTGCTCCAGGCGTGCCTGGAGGAGGCAAAGAAGCGGAAGATGCACGGCGTCGCGGCGGTGACCCGAAAAGGTTCCTTCATGGCGGGCAAGGCCATCTTCGCCAAACACGGCTTCACGGTGGTCGACACCGCGCCGCCTGACTTCGAGTTGGTCGTGACTCGCTTCTGCAAAAATGCCCCTGTGCCAAAGTTCAAGGGCGACGAGGCGAAAAGGCTGAGTCCTTACCGCCGGGGACTCACGATCATTCGCGCCGATCAGTGCCCCTATTCCGTGAAGAACGTCGCGGAGATGGCCGGGACGGCCAGGACGGTTTTCGGCCTCCAGCCCCGTATCGTTACGTTAGGCAGTTGTGAGGAAGCTCAGAACAGCCCGTGTCCTTTCGGGACCTTCTGCATCGTCCACGACGGCAAGGTGGTCGCCTGTCACCCCATCAGCAACACTCGATTCACGAACATCATGAAGGGGATACTGCGGTAGTCCGTCTCTCGCCTCTGTTCGAATGTGGACCTTGCCCATGGTGCTCTTTCGTGGTAGGTTGCCAGGTTGGCAGGACGGGCGAAATGGGGTATCGGTCGGTTGGATTCAACCTCCGGTCAAAGGAGAGCATATTCTGTGAAGCTGCCGGAAGGTGACAGAGCCATCATTGACGCAGAGAAGTTGCGCGACTACCTGCTGTCACCCTCGCATCCGGTAGGTCGGTTCAAGGCGGCTTTCTTTGCCTCTCTGGGCTATACACAGGCGAATTGGACGCAATTCTAGATCGACCTTCGTCGGCAGCATCTAACCAAGGACGCCGTATTTCGCCATGAGATTTCGCATGGCAAGAAGTATGAGATTCGTGGTAAGATAGAAGGGCCGACGGGAAAGGCAAGCGAAGTCATCAGCATCTGGATTGTGTTGGTTGGCGAAACGGTTCCACGATTCGTGACCGCGTATCCTGGAGAAAGACGATGAGATTTAAGACCTTAGACACGGTTGTGCTGAACAAGGACGTGTCCGAGTTCGGACTCAAGCAGGGAGATCTGGGGGCCGTGGTGCAGGTCTATGAACCCGACGGGCTGGAGGTCGAGTTCGTGACCGCGGCGGGAAGAACGCAAGCCTTGGTCACGTTGAAAGAGGCGGATGTCCGTCAGGTTGTGGACAGCGATCTTATCGCTGTGCGCTCGCTTCGCAAGACGGCGTGAGCGCCTGGTGCCCGCCTTTGGCAAGGGGTCTCGAATGGACCAAAGCCTGCTTTACAGTCTATCTTACGAAGGGCCGAAAGCTGGGGAGGTGGAGTGGGAGAATTCGCATGGAGCGGAGCGGCGAGAGTGAGACAAATGTGCGCGTGGAGTATCTGCAGAAGACCGAATACTATGCCTGCACCAGACGCCAGGCAGAAGCGGCGTTTGGCGATCTCGGGCTAAAATGGATTGGCCTGGGCTACCCTTCCAGGCATTTTTCTGGTTTCGACCGGCGCACTCAACCTCGTTCGTGCCTAATCGAGCGCGCTGTTGTATGCGAGGCGGCGTACAGTCCACAGCGAGAAGGTCGGTTTTCCGCGTATGCCATGCGCAAGGAGATCTATCCGCCGGAGGCGCGAGAAAGATTCCGAGATTGCGTATTGCCCGAGATGCGTCGATGGTTACAGAAGCAGGCAGCCAAACCCGATACGGCTATCCTTGGCCACGAATTTCTGCTCGCCGAATGGGACGGAACCACGCATCGCTTTCACACCTTCACCTGGCGCTAACATGGCGATGCATAGGGCAACGCCCCTTCTCAATGGTCTCAGATGTAGACCTTGTCCATCATGGGGGGAAGGGGATGCACTGGCGGATGTGCTCTTCGCCGATCATCTAATGGCGCAGGGTCGCCACGAGCGAACGAGTTGCCCATCCTATGCCGGTGTTCGTGGGGGCTATCCTTGTCAGAGATAGCGGCCGATATCGAGGGCTGTGTGGAAGACGCCGAGTATCTCGATCAGGCCGTCGGTGTGGATGAGGTAGGCGATGCGGTAGTGCCCGAAAAGGAGAATCCGAATCTCGCCTTCCGGCTCACAGCGATGTGCATGGCCCAGACGCGGGAAGCGGCGCAGCATCTGGACCTTCTCGTAAATGGAGGTGACGACACGGTGTGCCGCCTGCGGATTGTCTTGCGCGATGTAGCGGTAAATGTCCTCAAGCCAGATGGCGGCCTCTTCGGTCCATCTCAGCTCTGCCATAGCTGGATTCGCTTGCCCATTTCCTCGTTGGAGACCACGCGGCCGTTGCGGATGTCGCACAGACCGCGTTCGACCATGCGCTCGAACGCTAACTCGCGCAGGATTTCATCATAGGACGAATCGTCCGGCTGTGTCTCTATCAACTCTCTGATCTTCTCTTTGGCGGTCATGGTTTCATGCTCCACTGCACTCTGACGGCCCTCAGTATACCACTTCGTGCTCTCGCAATCAACAGCCGCCGTGGAGAATACGCAGTCTCCAGTGCCCCACACGGCTGGACACGCCTGCCTTTGCATTCGTTCAGATGTAGACTTTGTCCATCATGCGGGGGAAGGGGATGCACTGGCGGATATGCTTTTCGCCGGTGATCCAGGCGAGGGTTCGTTCGACGCCGAGGCCGAACCCGCCGTGAGGGACCGAGCCGTATTTGCGCAGATCGAGGTACCAGTTGTAGGTCTCGGGACTGAGCCCCTGTTCGTGAATCTTCGCCAGCAGGCGGTCGTAGTCGTCTTCGCGCACCGAGCCGCCGATGATCTCGCCGAACCCCGCCGGAGCGAGCATGTCGAAATTCTCCACCACCCGCTCGTCGGCCCGGTCGGTCTTCATGTAGAACGCCTTGGCCTCGCGCGGGTAGTGCGTCACGAAGACGGGCTTGTCGTGCATCCGCGAGATGATCGTCTCGTCGGAGCCGCCGAGGTCCTTGCCCCAGGCGAACTCGGCGGCGAGCTGCGCGTGCTTGGGGTTGTTCTCGATTTTGGTCTCGGTCTCCGCCAGCGCGCTCCGCAAGTCGATCAGTTCGGCGGCGATCTTGTCCTTCTGCCACTGCTTGATCTGCCCGCCTTGCTGTTGCTCCAGTTCGGCGATCCGTGCCTCCATCTGCGTCTTTTCGCTCTGAAGGTCGGCCAGGTCGCGGGCCATGAACTCGACGGTCTTCGGGCCTTTGAGGATCTCGACGGCTTCGCTGTAGGTCAGCCGGTAGAAGGGCGGCTGGATCTGTTCGAGCAGCGGGATATCGGCGCCGAGCGCTTCGAGTTCGCTGCGGTTGTCCTCGAGCACGCGGCGGACGATATATGAGACGAAGTTCTCGGCCAACTCCAGCAGGCCGGGCAGGTCGATGAAGGCCACCTCCGGCTCGACCATCCAGAACTCGGTCAGGTGCCGGCGGGTCTTGCTCTTCTCGGCGCGGAACGTGGGCCCGAAGCAATAGACGCGGCCAAAGCTCATCGCCGCCGATTCGAGATAGAGTTGGCCCGTCTGCGTCAGGTGCAGCGGGCTGCCGAAGTAGTCCACCTCGAACAGCGAGGTCTGGTCCTCGCCGACGACCGTCGTGAAGATGGGTGTATCGACCAGGGTGAAGCCGTTGTCGTTGAAGAAGCGGCGGATCGCATCGACCACCGTGTGGCGGACCTTGCCGATGCACCACTGTCGCTGCGAGCGGAAATGCAGGTGGCGGTGGCGCATCAGGAAATCGACGCCGTGGGCCTTGGGCGTGATGGGATAGCCTTCGGCCGGGGCGACGATCTGTGCGTCGGTCACGGCCAGTTCGTGGCCCCCGACGCTGCGCTCGTCGGCGCGGACGACTCCCGTCAGGCTCAGCGACGACTCCTGGCCCAGGTGCTTGATCCGATCGAACAGCTCCTCCGGCACGCTTGCCTTCTCGACGATGCACTGGCACAGCCCGGTGCCGTCCCGCAGGATGACGAACTGGATCTTGCCGCTGGCCCGGCTGTTATACACCCAGCCCCGCAGGGTGACTTCCTTGCCGATGTGGTGCTTCAACTGATCGATGTATACGTTGTTCGTACTGCCCATGGTCTTCTCCTCGCGCCGCGGGTTGATGGCCGTCGGACGCCGGTTTCGTTGCCGGCTCGTATCGTGGAGAAGACTATACAACGAGAACTTCCTGGCGCGAAGGGGGCTTTGAAGATATCCCACCCGCCGTTCGTAGTGACGCCGTAAGGCGTTACTTTCTCTGAGCGGAATATGCCCTAACGGGCACACTACGAACGGCGAAAGCGCGGGGTCGGAGGTTGAAGAGGGGTGGGGCGGGCGGTAAGATGGCGGGCATGCAGACGCACGACAAATATACGGTAGGGCTGATCCAGATGGCGACGACGCCCGATCCGGACGACAACCTCGCCCGGGCCGTCGAACTGGTCGAATTGGCGGCGCGCGATGGTGCGGCGGTCATCTGTCTGCCCGAACTGTTCGGCTCGCCTTATTTCTGCCAGCGGGAGGACCCGGCCCTGTTCGATCTGGCCGAGTCCATCCCCGGCCCATCGACCGAGACGCTGGGCAGAATTGCGAAGTCCCGGCAGGTCACGGTGATCGCGTCGCTGTTCGAGCGCCGTACGGCGGGGCTCTACCACAACAGCGTCGTCGTGCTCGATGCCCAGGGCGAGATGGCGGGGCTCTATCGCAAGATGCACATCCCCGACGATCCGGGCTATTACGAGAAGTATTACTTCACGCCGGGGGACCTCGGGTTCAAGGCGTTCGATACGCCCGTCGGCCGCATCGGGACGCTGATCTGCTGGGACCAGTGGTATCCAGAGGCCGCCCGGCTTACTGCGCTGCAGGGCGCTGAGATTCTGTTCTATCCGACCGCCATCGGCTGGCACCCGCACGAGAAGGATACGTTCGGCGTATCGCAGCACGACGCCTGGCGCACGATCCAGCGGGCCCACGCCATCGCCAACGGCGTGTATGTCGCCGCCGTCAATCGCACGGGACTGGAAAGACCAAGCGAGGACGCGGCCGGCATCGAGTTCTGGGGCGGCACGTTCCTGTGCGACCCGTTCGGCGTGGTGATTGCCGAGGCCGATGCGGGCAGCGAGCAGGTGGTGATCGCCGAGGTGGACCGGGCCCGGATCGAAGACGTGCGGCGGAACTGGCCGTTCCTGCGGGACCGGCGGATCGACGCCTACGGCCGCATCACCGAAAGGTTCAGCGACGAGCCATGAAGACGCACGAGAGTAACACGCCGGCTGCGAGCGGGTTCCGTATGCCCGCCGAATGGGACAAGCACGAGGCGACCTGGCTTGGCTGGCCGCACAATCGCACCGATTGGCCCGGCAAGATCGCTCCAATCCACTGGGTCTACGGCGAGATCGTTCGCAAGATCGCTCCCGGCGAGATCGTCCGCATCCTCGTCAACTCCGAGCAGCATGAGACGCAGGTCCGCCGGATTCTCAAGCGAGTGGGCGTGGACCTCGGTCGCGTCGAGTTCTTCCGCTTCCCGACCAATCGCGGCTGGACGCGCGACTTCGGACCGATTTTCGTTCGCCGGGATGAGCCGAGGGAAGTCGCGATTGCGAGATTTCGTTTCAACGCGTGGGCCAAGTATCCGGATTGGGACCTCGACTGCCATATTGCCGAGCGGGTCGCCGAGACGATGGGCCGGCGAATCTTCCACGTCCGCCACGACGGCGAGGACGTCGTTCTCGAAGGCGGGGCGATCGACGTCAACGGTTGCGGCACGCTGCTGACCACCGAGGAGTGTCTGCTCGACGACAAGGTGCAGGTCCGCAATCCGACGCTGAGCCGGGGCGATATCGAGCAGGTCTGCCGCGACTATCTCGGCGCCGGCCACGTGCTTTGGCTGGCGCGCGGGATCGTGGGCGACGACACGCACGGGCACGTCGACGACCTGTGCCGGTTCGTGTCGCCCGGGACGGTCGTGCTGTGCCAGGAGCCGAACGCGGCCGATGAGAACCATCGAATCCTCGAAGAGAACCGCGAGCGCCTCGAAGGCTACCGGCTCCATGACGGCTCGCGAATCGAGATCGTGCGCCTGCCGATGCCGGAGCCACTGTATCTGGACGGCCAGCGGCTGCCCGCCAGCTATGCGAACTTCTACATCGCCAACAGCGCGGTCCTGGTGCCGACATTCAACGACCCGAACGACCGCATCGCCCTGGGCATCCTGGCCGAACTGTTTGCCGACCGGCCGGTCGTGGGCATCCACGCCGTCGATCTGGTCTGGGGCCTCGGCACCCTCCACTGCCTGACCCAGCAGGAACCCGCCGTCTGATGGTCGACGACCGCTAGTTCGCCATCCCCCAACGCCAAGGCGTTTGAGGCTGCCACCCCGCTCGCGAATTGCCATTACCTAAACCGTTGGCGTAGGGTTCGGTTGCGGATACAATCAGCAAGACATGACGAATCCGGAGATGTGCGTGAACACGCGGGAAATCCAGATCGAGATCTTCAGGAAGATGACGCCTGAGAAGAAGCTCAAGCTGTCCATGAGTCTGTACTGGTCCGCCCGCCGGCTCAAGGCCTCGTGGCTGCGCCAGCAACACCCCGACTGGACCGAAGAACAGGTCCAGAACAAAGTCACGGAGATCTTCCGCAATGCCCGAACCTGACCTTTCTCTTGTTTCTGTCAAACCGTTCCGGCGGGATATTGTGCTTTGGCGATGGTGCGGGCGAGCAAGTCCAAGCAGAAGGAGAGGGATCAGCATTCGGAGGTGAGCATGAGTGAGAATCTGTATCGCGTTCACGTTGTCGTCGATCCGGAGTATGGAGAGCGGCTTCGTGAACTACCGGTTGATGAGCCGGTCTGGGTGGTTGCTTCGGAAGTCAATCGTCTCGTGGTTCAAGCGTTGTGGCGTGAACGCGCCGACGTCACGTCGTTCAGGTTTACCCCCCAGGCTGCGCCGGAAGACCGACTCGTCTCCATTCTGTCTACCGTGGACCTGCACCACGGCGAGTTTTCCCATGATCCTCCCTATTCTGTTCTCAACATCATTGGGGTCGAGTGGTCGCCAGCGATCCAAGACGAATTTGACAGTTTTGGACTCAATCGATTCGAGGCCACAGCAGAGGGTTTTGTGGCGATGAGGACGCCGAGCAAGGCATAGTGGCACGGGCTTGCGACCGTTCAGGCTCGGCCATACTGCCCACAGCGAAAGAAGGGGCCTCATGAAGCTTTTTCATGCTGTTTGCGTGGTTGTGGCGACGACGAGCATTGTCCTCTCCGGGGTTGATGCGGCGGGGGCGGTGCGGTGGGACATGGCGGCGTTGTCGGAGACGCCTCGGGTGTGGGCGGACCCGAATCGGAGCGTCGAGGGGGTGGAGGCGATTTTCTATGAAGGGCTTCGCTGGAAGGGGGAGGCGACGCGGGTGTTTGTGTATTATGGTGTGCCCGAGATAGCGGAGGGGCAGAAGGTCCCGGCGATGGTGCTGGTGCACGGGGGTGGGGGTTCGGCGTTCATTTCGTGGGTGAAGCTGTGGGTCGAGCGGGGCTACGCGGCGATTGCGATGGACACGTGCGGCTGCATCAGCAGCGGAGGCTACCGGGACCATCCGCGTCACGAGCGGGGTGGCCCACCCGGCTGGGGCGGGTTCGATCAGCTCGACTGGCCCGTCGAAGATCAATGGACGTATCACGCGGTCGCCGATGTGATCCTGGCGCACTCGCTGATTCGGTCGATGCCGGAAGTGGATGCCGAGCGGACGGGCGTCACCGGGATCTCGTGGGGCGGGTATCTGACCTGTATCGTCGCGGGCGTCGACGATCGGTTCAAGTTCGCGGCGCCGGTATATGGGTGCGGGTTTCTCGGCGACAACTCGACGTGGCTGGGCACATTCGAGAACCTGGGCGAAGCGAAGGCCAAGCTGTGGCTCGAACAGTGGGACCCGTCGGGGTACTTGCCCGAGGCAAAAATGCCGATGCTGTGGGTGACGGGGACGAACGATTTCGCGTATCCGATGGACTCGCTCCAGAAATCGTATCGCCGGCCGCAATCGGCAAGGACGCTCTGCCTGCGTGTGCGGATGGCCCATGCACACGGTGGGCCCGGCGAGAACCCCGGGGAGATTCGTGCGATGGCCGATGCGATCCTCAAAGACGGCCGCCCTCTGGCGCGGATCACCAGTACAGGCCGGCGTGGTTGCGACGTGTGGGTCACCTTCACGAGCGAGGTTCTGGTCGTCAAGGCGGAGCTGAACTATACGACCGACACGGGAAAATGGCAGGAGCGAAACTGGCAGACGATCCCGGCGACGCTTGAGCCCGGCAAGGCCTCCGCCATCTTGCCCGAAGGTGTCACCGTCTACTACCTCAACCTGATCGACGAGCAAAACCTGGTGGTCAGCAGCGAGCACGAAGAACTGGCGGTCCCGTAGGGGCGAATCATGATTCGCCCTTGCCCACGGGGCGCGTCGGCGTCAGGCGTCTTTGGGCATGATCGCCCAGGCGACCAGATAGGTCAGCGCCACCGGGACGATCGCGGTGGCGAAGCACAGGAACGCCACGACAAGCCGGACCAGGGTCGGGTCGATGTCATAGGTCTCCCCGATCCCGCCGCACACTCCGAAGATCTTCTTATCCGTGCTCGAAAGATGCAGCCTTCTCATTGCGCGCCTTTCTCGATCGCATGCGTTCTGTTCACGAATCTATACGTCGTTGGCGTCCTTGGGTTCCGTTGTTCTCGGTCTCTCTCGTGGTGGCCAAATGGGCCAGTCGTCCGGTACGCTCTCGGCATAGTGACCGCCTTCGTCCTCGCCATTCGGCCCCGTGCTGTACAGTCGGAAGCCTTCCTCTGTGCGTTGATACACGTAGGTTCCGCCATTCTGAGGATCGATCAGGACCAGGGGATCAAGGGATGGCGCGATCTCGTCGAGCCCGTCGGGCCAATGTCCCTTCTGGTTCCTGAATTGACGTAACGCGATGAGCATGTAGTGGGCCCGCCTTTCACACAACATACGGTGATATAATTCGGCCCGGCGGTCTGCATACCACCCCTCGTCTTGGTAGCGGGTCCTCCTGTACCATTGATATATTCGCAGGTTGAACCGCCCGGGCGCTTCCAGACTGCGAGCAAAAACGCTTCGCACATGACTGATATTCCGTCGAATCGATGTCCAGTGATCTGCCAGATCGCTACTCTTGGCGACGAGTGTGTCAAGATCGCGATTCGTGGCTGAACCCGTCACGATGAACTTGGCGAGATGATGCAATCCCATGGCCTCGCACGCAATGCCACTGAGAAAGAGACTCCCTGACGGCTGCATCTGGAAATGCCGGCCGACGGATATTAAGGTCTGGTCTTTCCTCAAAGCGGCGCCGATATTCCCTTCACCCACGTCATTGTTGGCGGCGCGAGCCAGAAGAAGGACATGCTGTCTGAAAGCGCCCAGGGGTACGTCGAACAGGCCCAGATGACCTGGCGAAGGTCGTAGCGGGAAGTAACAGGCAGGCTTGTCGGCGGCCTGCTCCAATCTGGCGATGCGGTTGCGATGTTGGTCGAGCCATTGCCTCAGTTCTGGATATTCAGCGGATGTCCAGGGCTCTTGAACGGTGACGAGCTCGTCGTTGGGATCGAGCAGCCCCTCGCATAATTCCAACGCCACGAGATCTGCGCTGCCGATCCGGATCTCGTACCGCAGCACGGGATCCGATGTATCTTCGGCAGACAACATATCCTCCTCACTGGGCGCTATCCGTTCTCCCTGAAACAGCTCGGCGTAGATTAACGCGGCGTTGTCCTCGTCGGCTACGGTCCACGCTTCATCGATCGCGGCCAGTTCCTCCTCTGTCGTGGGAAGCAGGGCATTGACCGTCAGTGCCAGTGCCGCGACGATGATGACCGCAAACGCGACTCGCCTGCGCCATGGCCGCCGGACATTTCTCGATTGTAGTCTATTGTGCTCCATTGCTTCGAACTCCAAAGTACGCTCCAACGCGGACGCGTGGGAAGCAAATCCCTTCAGCCAGAAGTGCCCAATCTACGGAGCGTTGGCATCAGCTTGTGGACGTGCGATATAGCGCTCGCCATAGATGGGCTTGAGTTCGTTCATGATGGCGTTGTTCCCCTGGCTGCTGGGAGGCGCCGGTGCGGGAGGGGTCCAAATGGGCCAGTCGTCGCCGCCTTCGGATTCACCCCGGCCTTGCTCATCGATCTTGTTCGCACCTGTGGAATACAACTCGAAGGCTCCGTTCGTTCGGCGATAGACGAAAGGTCCTTCGTTCAGTGGGTCCGTCAGGATCGGCTCGGGCAGTGATGCGGCAATCTCGTCCAGACTCTCGGGCCAATGACCGATTTCAGTGCGATGCCGTTTCAGGGCGATGATGATGCGAAGCCCACGGGCCAGAGCCATGGTTCGAAAGTAGCTCTGGGCAGCCTTGTCCTCCGATGTGGATTTGTTGAGCAGTCCGCCTGTGGCCTTGTTGAACCGGTACGCATAGAACCGATACTTCAGACGTTCCGTGGGGCTCCACTGCTCCATCATCTTCTGTACCGGGAGATCGTCGGCCATGCGGATGTCGCGCAGGTTCTCTGTCCATGCATCGGCAGTCAGCAGGGGCATGGCTTCGATCTTCTTCAGGTCGGTCTCGGTCGATTCCTCGCCCGCCACGAAACGAACCAGACGTTTGAGCCCGATGGTCTGGATGCCATCGGCCACAACGAAATCCAGGAGTACAGGACGCTGGCGCAGGTGATGTCCCATTTGAAGGATGCATCGCCACTTGGCTGTCGCGTCGTCGAGGCGTCCTTCTGCAACGTCGTTGTTGGCCGCGAAGCCTAACAGGAAGGCCCACTGCCGCATCGATGCATGATTCACCTCTGAGAGCACCGCCGTAATATCTGTGGTCAGCGGAAATCGGCATTCGTCGAGGGCAGATGCCTCCAACAGCTTGTCGATGATGTATCGATGCTGCTTGATGAACCGGGCGAGTTCGGGAGCTTCCTCGCTGCGCCAGGGTTCGTAGAGTCTCTGATTGAAGACCGACCCACTTAGAGACTCTGGGCGTGAATCCGACAGCGATGTAGCGCAAGAATCTTGAAACAGTTCGCGATAGAGGATCGCGGCGTCCTGAATGTCCGGGATGTTTCTGGTTGCTTCGATATCGGCCAGCCGCTCGTCGGCCGACCGGCGATCCCCAAGCTGCCAGAGCCCGCAGATCGCCGCCGATATCAGGACAGCCAGCGCCACCGCGAATCCGACATGCCTGAGCCAACTGGTCTTCTGTCGTGGGTCCTCTGTCTGCATCTGTTCTGCCCTCCGGGTGGTCTGTCTCACCATGCGTGCTTCTTTCAACCGAGTCTTTTGTCAAGGGGGCTTACGGAGCGTTGACATCCGTCTGGAGGCGTCTAACGTACTCTTCGCCGTAGATGGCCTTGAGTTCTTTGATCATTGTCTCTGACGACTCTTCCCGCGGAGGTTCCGGGACGTGAGGTGGCCAGATGGCG
>Ga0209722_1001895_pt1 | contig 17369 bp, 12 predicted proteins | sample BioC12SIPDNA_2_FD_185745 | JGI IMG/M metagenome (GOLD analysis project Ga0209722, IMG submission 185745) | Anaerobic biogas reactor microbial communites from Washington, USA - Biogas_R1_A C12 SIP DNA (SPAdes) (version 2) | ecosystem: Engineered > Bioreactor > Anaerobic > Unclassified | place... | reverse complement strand
CGGTCTCCAGCGCCGCCACAACGCCGGCTACGTCAACGGGATCAAGAAGATCCACGACGGCAAGTACGGCGACCTCGTTTGCCTCCAGGCCTATTGGAACGGCGGAGGCATCTGGTGGCGGAAGGGGCAGGATGACTGGACCGAGATCCAGAAGCAGGTCAACAACTGGTACCACTTCGTCTGGCTCAGCGGCGACAACATCTGCGAGCAGCACGTCCACAACATCGACGTCTGCAACTGGGCCAAGAATGCCCACCCGGTCGAGGCCAACGGCATGGGCGGCAGCGAGATGCGCCGCAAGCAGGCCGGCGGCCCGACGCAACTGTTCGACCATCACTTCGTCGAGTTCACCTATCCCGACGGCACGAAGATGTACAGCCAGTGCCGCCACGTCAGCAACGTCTTCAACCGCGTTGCCGAATACGCCTTCGGCACGAAGGGCAACGGCGGGATGACCGACAAGGGCGACGTGGCGGACGTCGGCGGAGTGCCCTTCAAGTTCGGCGACTACGATCAGGAGCACTTCGCCCTGGTCGAGGCGATCCGCAAGGGCACGCCCTATAATGAAGGCCACGTCGGCGCCACGAGCAGCTTCACCGCCGTGCTTGGCCGGATGGCCACCTACAGCGGCAAGCTCATCAAGTGGGACGAAGCGGTCGAGAAGGGTTCGGACCTCGCCCCGGGCATCGAGAACTTCACGTTCGAGAGCCCCGCGCCCGTCCAGCCCGACGAAGACGGCCAATACCCGATCGCCCAGCCAGGGCTCTACAATCCGTTTGCGTGATCCCCAGGGCCGTGATCGGCTTCAGGCGGAGGGCAATTCATGGCAACGCCCCAGGGTGCGCCGCTCAGCGGAGACCCTGGGGCGTTTGTCAAGCGGATTGCCGATGCGTTGATTTGCAGCGCGGACCCGGGCGGTCTGCGGCGGCGCTGCGGCGCGTTGCCGCGGTTCCCGGGCTGGAGCTTGGGAACCAGCAAGGTTGCCAGGCGGGGGCGGCATGCCGGCAGCCGGTCAGCGGAACGCGTCAGGCCACGTAGCGGATCGGACCACCGGGCGAGCGGAGGTCGAACAGCCCGAAGATTTCCGCCTGGGTCATCCCCAGTTTCTTGTGCCGTTGCTCGGCGCCGGAGAAGATCGTGTCGAACAGTTCGCGCTTCTCCTCGAGGACGAGATTGATCCGCTCTTCGATCGTGTCGAGCATGAGGAAGCGGGTGACGGTGACCGGTCCGGCGGCCCCGATGCGGTGGGCGCGGTTGACGGCCTGGTCTTCGATGGCGGGGTTCCACCAGCGGTCGAAGAGGAAGACATACTCGCAGAATTGCAGGTTCAAGCCCACGCCGCCGGCGCCGTAGCTGATCAGCAGCACGTGTTTGTCGGGCGAATGCCGGAACCTCTCGATGACCTCGCCGCGTTGCCCCGGCGGGATCTTGCCGTGGAACTCGAGCGGACCGAAACGCTCGAGCTGGCCGGAGAGCCGGCGCAGCGTGCTCACCCACTGGCTGAAGACGAGTGCCTTGCGGCCGCTGGCGGCCACCTCTTCGAGGTCGGCTTCGAGGCGCTCGAACTTGACGCTGGCGCCGGTCGCCGGATCGAAGTTGCAGATCTGCTTGAGCCGCAGAATCAGCTCGAATACATGCTGGATCGTCGCCTGATCGCCCATCTCGCCGATCCGAAGCACCCCTTCGTCTTCGGCCAGGCGGTAGGTCTCCTGCTGCTCCGGCAAGAGGGAAAGCTCGGCGTCGCGGAACATCTTGGGAGGCAGTTCGGTGAGGACCTTATCCTTGGTCCGCCGCAGCACGTAGTCGCTCACGCTGCGGCCCATCGTGCTCGGCTTCATCTCGGGCGAGAGGTGGCCGGGCACGAGAAACTCGAAGATGCCCACCAGGTCCTCGGCGCTGTTCTCCACCGGGGTCCCGGTCAGCGCCCAATTCCGCCGGCGGGCCACGGACCGGACGATCTGGCTGGTCGTGCTCCGCTGGTTCTTGATCCGCTGGGCTTCGTCGAGGACGGCCAGGTCGAATCTCAGCCGGCCCTCGGCCTCCGGGCCCCGGCCCTCGAACAACTCGCGATCGCGGAGCATCAGCTCGTAGTTGGCGATTTTGACCGGAACGTCGGCCAGTTGCCACTGCCAGTGGCGGCGGCGCTGATCGCCCTCGACGATCGCCACGGGGATCTCGGGCGCCCACTGATCGAACTCGCGCTTCCAGTTCGACACGAGCGGCTTGGGGCAGACCAGGAGCACGGAGCGGATCTCCCCGCACCGCAGCAGGAGCCGGATGGCCGTGATCGCCTGCATCGTCTTTCCCAGCCCCATCTCGTCGGCCAGTACGGCGGCCTGCCGCGCGTAGAGGAAGGCGATGCCCTCCATCTGATACGGGAAGGGGGCGAAGGGAAAGTCGAGCCAGCGTTCGGCAAGTAGCATCTCGAGCGAAGGTTGCAGGAGATACGCCAGCCGGTCTTCAAGCTTGATCACATCGGTCGGCGGGCGAACTCGAGTCGTGCTCCGCAGCGTTGCGCCCGGCGGCCGCGCCGCGCTCGATCCGGCGGTGGGCTGCTCGCCGCCGGCGGCCGCGAATCTGCCCGCCAGCGAGGCGGGCTCGCTGAACAGGAAGCTCCGTACCGGCACGCGCGGAGACTGGATCGGGATGCAGATTGTCTTCGGCCGCACGATGCCAAGCGGCAGCGAACGGGCCGGGACGGGCACGTCGCGCTGGATGGCGCGATTCCAGCCGGTTACGAACGGCTGGGGCGCCAACTGGAGGTCTTCGTGGTGGATCGCGGGCGGCTGATCCTTGATCCACCGCCGTCCACCCGTCGTCTCCAGACTCTCGAATCCATGGTTCATGCGAGTCACTGCCCCCCGCGGCGGGCTTCGTCGATCGCCGCGCGAATCCGATCGAAGGGCTCGGCCAGGTCCCACGACGCGGCGATTCGTTGGAGGTCTTCGACCAACTGGCCGCCGAGCGGCGTCCCCCCCGCCTCGACGGCGAGGTGCCGCTGGCCGATCGTGAATGCCTCCCGATGCGGCCCGGCGGCGACGTGGCCGCTGTCGGTCCGCCAAATCGGGGTCCGCGGATCGCCCGCTTCGGGCGACGGCTCGCACACGCCGGGTTCAACCAGGGCGACCGGCGGCGGGATGAATTCGCCAACCGAGAGCATCGGCTCGCTGTCGGTCAACACGACAAGGGGAATTGTTTTTGACTGTTCAAAAAGAGTCCGGCCAATCTGCTCGCCGTACAGGTACGGACGGAGCGTCGGCCCGTAGAGAATCTCCTGCGCGCGGTTTGCCTTGACCGGCGCGGTGCAGTGGAACTCCAACGGCCGGCCCATCCCGTTCAAGACGAGATATCCGCCGAACAGGCCGTGCTTTTGATCTTCGACTACCGTCAGGAAACCAAGTGATTGTCCGGATTGAGGTGGGGGGGGCGCCATAAAATTCTCTATCTTGCCTGCTACTCGCCTGTTGCACGTCTTCTCTGGAAGATTCCCCGGCATTCAGGTCGCCTCTCCGTACTTCGGGCGTCCGGTGGCACGGACTTTAACGGGTGGAGGACGGGACACGGTTTGCGCCGGCACCGCCTGGCGGGGAAGGCGGCTTGCCGCGAACCGGCCCGGATTGTCCATAAGCCGGGTGAGACAGGTGCGGCCCGGCACGGGAGACCGGAAGGTTGCGAATTGGGGATTGGTGCGGTTTGTCGGGGTTGCGGGGCATGTTCGCCGCGCAAAATGGTCGGCTTCCGTCGCAACTTGCTGGCCGAAGACTCGACTTTGCCGCCGGCTCGTGTCTATACTGGAAGATTGAAAGGAAAAGGTGTTATGAGTGAAAAGAACGGCCCGCACCCATCATATTTCAGCCAAATTGACGTTTCTCATGGTTCCCCCACGCCCATGGTGCCATCCGGGATGGCGATGTACGCGGAGATGACTGGCCTGTTGCGAGCGCTGCTGGCCGCCCAGGACCGTCAGAATGAGCTCATCGAGGAGATGGTCAACCAACTCGGCGCCGCTCAGCGGCAGCGCGCCGTGGAATTGGGTCAGTGGAAGCAGGCCAATCCCGGCCTGGCGCGAAGCTGCCGCATGGCGGCCGAGGCCCTCAGCAGGATCCAGACGGAGTACCTGGAGACGCTGACCGAGGAGATCGGCGACAACTTCGAGACCTTGCGCGACGGCGAGTTCATGCTCAACGAGTTCGTCGACCGCTTCGGTCCGCGAATTGCCCACTTGAACGGACTGCTCCAGGTCCTCTCCCAACTGAGCGCCACGCCCGACCCGTCGAACTCGCCCAACCGGCCCTAGCCGAGCCCGTCCGCGGAAAATCGCCGCGGGGGGCATGGGGACCAGTGTTCGACCCGCCCAGGCAGCCGCTGGATTGCCGCATATGCTGGCATTGGCGATCGCGGGGCTGCCGGGAAATCAGCGGTTCTTGGTCACAGGGACGTCCCATTCCTTGCCCGGAAATACGATCGATGTCATCTGGCAGGCTGCCTCGGATTCTACCGGTTCTGTTGATTCTCCTGATCGCCGCCTCGCGCGGCTCGGCGGTCGAGGCGGACAGGCACTCCTGGCCGCTGTTTCGCGCAGGTTCCCTGGCCCTCGGGGTCGCCCCCGGGAGCCTGCCGCAGAAGCTCGACGTGTTGTGGACTTTTTCCAGCGAGGGGGGGTGGTTCGAATCGACCCCCGCGATCGTCGACGCGAGCGTCTTCATCGGTTCCACCAACGGCAACCTCCACGCATTGCAGCTCGACTCCGGCAAGCAGCGCTGGGCGTTCAAGACGGACCTCGGTTTCAACGCGTCGCCGGCGGTCCGCGAGGGGCTGGTCTACATCGGCGACGTCGACGGCCGGTTCTATTGCATCGCCGCCGACGGCGGCAAACGCTGGCAGTTCGACGCCGGGGCCGAGATCAATTCCGGCGCGAATTTCTACAAAGACAAGGTCCTTTTCGGCTCGCAGGACGGGCTGTTGTATTGCCTTGACTCGGCGACGGGCAGGCTCGCCTGGAAGTACGAGAGCGAAGACCAGATCCGCTGTTTTCCCACGATCGTCGAGAATCGCGCCTTTGTGGCCGGATGCGACGCAAGGCTCCACCTGATCGACCTCGATCGGGGCGAACAGGTGGCGAACGTCGAACTCGAGTCGCCCACCGGATCGACGCCCGCCGTACTCGCCGACTTGCTGTTCGTCGGAACCGAAGGCTCGATCTTCTACGCGATTGACTGGAAGACCCCCAAGGTCGTCTGGCAGTTCGCCGCCGAGCGCCGCCGCATGCCGTTCCGCGGCTCGGCCGCCGCGACAGCCGCAGTTGTCGTTGTCGGCTCGATGGACAAGAATCTCTACGCGCTGGAGCCGAAAACCGGCAAACTGCTCTGGACGTTCCCCACCCGCGGCAGAATCGAGGGCTCGCCGGTCGTTGTCGGTCAGCGCGTATTCATCGGCTCGGGCGACGGGCGGCTGTATGCCCTGGACTTGAAGACAGGCCGCGAACTCTGGCACTATGAGACCGGCGGCTCGCTGATCGGGTCGCCCGCCGTCGTCGAGGGACGGCTCGTGATCGGAACGGACGACGGCAAACTGTATTGCTTCGGGGGGAAAGAGTAGCCGTCAGCCGTCAGCTATCAGTGATCAGCTATCAGTGATCAGCTATCAGTGATCAGCTATCAGTGATCAGCTATCAGTGATCAGGCCGTGCTCTCCCACGGTACCGTCTTATTGGATTTGGCAATCGATTAGTGAAAACCGAAAACCGACTGCTGAAAGCTGACGGCTGATGGCTGACGGCTGATAGCTATTCCCCAGAGTCCTTGCGATGTCCAGGCCCCTGGTCTTCATGATGGGCAAGTCGCCGGCGATCCTGCCGACCGACCGCCGCTACGCCCGCAACCATATGTGGGCCAGCCCGGCCGACGGGCTCGTGCGCGTCGGGCTGTCGGCCTACGCCGTCCGCTTGTTGGGTGACGTGCAGCACCTCGAGTGGTCGGTCGAGGCTGGGGCCGACGTGGCGTCCGGCGGGCAGATCGGCTACGTGGAGGCTTCCAAGGCCACGAGCGACCTGTACTCTCCGCTCGCCGGCCGGATCGCGCGGATCAACCCGCAAGTGCTTGCCCAGCCCGACCTGGTGAACACGAATCTCTATGATCGCGGCTGGCTCCTGGCCTTTCACGCCGATGCCGCCGACCTGCTCTCGCCGGAGCAGTATCTTGCGCATCTGGAAGCCGCCTGGCCGCTCGCCCAGCGGCTGCTCAAGGGGCCGCTCGGCCGGCAGCCGCAAGACAACCTGTCGCTTCGTGGAACTGGTGATTTCCCATGCCCGAAAACATCTCCGTGATCCTTTCCGAACCGCGGCCCGACGATCCCGGCGTGGAGGCGCTGGCCGATTCGCTCGCCGAGCGGCTGGCCGGCCGCCCCGGGCTGCGTCTCGCGCGCGTCGCCAATCTCTACGATTTGGAGCCCGCCGGACCGGTCATGGAAAGCATCCGCCGGATCGAGGGCGACCTCGTCGTGCTCAGCGCTCTCTACCCCCGGGCGACATTCTGGACGCTCAAGACGGCCGGCGTCCCCGGCTGCCTGGCGGATCGCGGCGAGTCCGCCGAGCGGGCGATCTGGTGCTTGCGTCTTCACCCGGGCGCCGACGCCGGCGAGATTCTCGGCCAGATCGACCGGATCGTCGCCCGCGCGCACGGGGGGGCGACCACACCTGGGCCTGGCGGCCAGCCCGTGCGGCCATCCGCGCCAGCGCACCAGCGGTGGTACCCGGTGATCGATCGCCAGCGGTGCTCGGGGTGCCTGGAGTGCCTGAACTTCTGCCTGTTCGGCGTGTATGGCGTGGATGCGGCCGGCGGGCTCCTCATCGAGCAGCCCGACGCCTGCCGCGCGGGCTGCCCGGCGTGCAGCCGGATCTGCCCGGAAGGGGCGATCATGTTTCCACAGCATGTCGACCCGGCCATCGCCGGCGACGACAAGGCCTCGCTCGAGGGCCTGAAACTCGACCTGTCGCAACTGTTTGCCGGCGCCGATCCGTCTGTCATGGCCACGGCCGAACGCGACCGCGCGCTGGCCGCGGTGGAAACCCGCGAGGATTCACGGGGCGGCGATCAGCTCGACGACCTGGTTGACGAGATGGACGAAATGGACCTCTGACGCCGCGCCTCGGATGAATGTCGCTCCGGGGCACAGGGCGTCCGCCGCGGAGCGAGGGGCCTACTCGGCGAGTGCCTCCGCGCGACGGACGATCTCGACGAACTCCGCCCGGTAACCGTGCTTGTCCGCCCCCTTGGCCGACTCGGCGATTTCGAGCACGGCCTGGTAGCTGCCGCTCCCCTTGTGCTCCGAGCCGCGGAGCAACATGCCGAACGAGGCGACCGCCGAGGCGAACTGGAAATCGGCGCTCGCCCTGCCAAACGGCGCCTTGCCGTCGACGAGCGGGAATTCGAGCAGCTTGCTCGAGTCCTCTTCGGGCTCCTTGTAGCGGAGCTTGAGCGTCAACAGCTCGTTGCTGGCCGCTTGATTCCCGCCGGGCGCGGCCTGCGCCTGGTACTTGAGCGGATCGACCGCCGGAAGATCGACTTTCCCCCCCGCGGGTACGGTTTCATACAGCGCGGTCACCGTGTGGCCTGCGCCGATCTCGCCCGCATCCTTCTTGTCGTCGTTGAAATCCTCGGCGGCGAGCATCCGGTTCTCGTAGCCGATCAGCCGGTAGGCGGCGACTTGGGCCGGGTTGAACTCGATCTGGATCTTCACGTCCTTGGCGATCGTCACCAGGGTGCCGCCGATCTGCTCGACGAGGACCTTCTGGGCTTCGGTCACCCCGTCGATGTAGGCATAGTTGCCGTTGCCCTTGTTGGAGATCGTCTCCATCATGGCGTCGTTGAGGTTGCCGCGGCCGAAGCCGAGGACGGACAGGAAGATGCCGGATTTGGCCTTCTCTTCGACGATCCGTTCGAGCGACCCGGTGCTGGTCGTGCCGACGTTGAAGTCACCGTCGGTGCAGAGCAGGACGCGATTGACGCCCCCCTGGATGAAGTTGTCCTGCGCGATCCGGTAGGCCAATTCGATCCCCGCCCCGCCGTTGGTCGATCCGCCCGCCTGGAGCCGCTCGAGCGCGTCGATGATCTTCTGCCGCTGCTGGCCGGAGGTGCTCGGCAGCACGAGCCCCTCGGCGCTGGCGTAGACGACGATCGCCACGCAGTCGTTCTCGCCAAGCTGCTCGGCCAGCATCTTCATGCCCTGTTTGAGCAGCGGGAGCTTGTCGGGCGAGTCCATCGATCCGGAGACGTCGAGGAGGAACACCAGGTTGCTTCTCGGTCGCTGCTGGTTTTCAATCTCCCTCCCCTTGAGGCCGATGCGAACCAGGCGGTGCTCCGGCTGCCAGGGGCAACCGGCCACCTCGATGTGCGCGGCAAACGGCACGTCGTCGGTCGGGCCGGAGTAGTCGTAGTCGAAATAGTTGATCAATTCCTCGATGCGGACCGCGTCGGGCGGGGGAAGCCGGCCCTCCTGCAAGAGGAACCGCCGCACGTTGGCGTAGGAGGCCGTATCGACGTCGATCGAGAAGGTCGAAAGGGGGTTGTCCTTGACGGCACGGAAGGGGGTTTCAACCAGGCGGTCGTAGCGGTCGCCGCCCATGCCGGGCCCCCGGCCGGTGGGCGCCGCCCCGGGCGTTGAGGTTTCAGCTCCTCGGAGGGTTGGCTGACCCGGGAAATTGCCAAACGTCTGGCGCGCTTGCTCGGCCCTGCTGTACCGTTCGCCCAGCGTCAGGGCTCTTCCGTCCGCTGACGAATCCGCCGTGGCAGCCAGTTCGCCCCGTGGGTCTCTATCCAAGCCGACCGCGGGGGGTTCCGCCCACGGCGCGGCTGCCGCACCCGGCTCAGCCTCTTCCGATCTCATGGAAGACGGCCCGCGCAGCTTCGGCGAACGGCGCATCTCCGCGGCCGATTGCCGCGCGACCTGGCGGTCCTCTCGCGCGCTGCGGGTCTGTTGAAACACCGCGACGCCGACCGCGCAGACCAGGCATGCGGCAGCCGCGCTAAATGCCCAAAACCGACGACTTCGCCTCGACTTTTCCATGACAGGTTCCTTTCGCTGAGTTGAAACGGTCTCTAGTCTCTCGGCAGCGGCAAGGATCTTGTCAGACAGGTCGGGCGGAGTCTCGCCTCCGAGCACCTCGCCCAGCGCCTGTTCGAGCAGGCGCTCGCGAAGACGCGCGCGAAGTTCGTCGTTTGGCTGGCTCATCGTCCGAGTTTCCTCTCCACGCAATCTCTCAGGGCAGATCGTGCCCGGCGGAGGAGCGTCTTGACCCCTTCGGCGGCCATCTCCAACTCGGCGGCGATCTCGGCGCGGCCGAGTCGCTGGCGGTATTGAAGCTCCAGCGCACGGCGGACGCGCGGGTTGACCGCCGCCTGGAGGCATTCTTCCAGGGCCACCAGGTAGTCGCCGAGGCCGTCCGCCCCGGCCACCCGGGCCCAGACCGCCTCGGCCGCCTCCAGGTCGACCAGCGGAGGCGAGCTCCGCTGTTTTCGCCGGGCCATGAGCAGCCGATTTCGGGCCACCGCGCGGAGGTAGGAGGCGGTCTCGGCGGCGGACCGCTGCTCGAAGCCGTCGCGAATCACGGCCAGAAACGTCTCCTGCGCAAGGTCGTCGGCCTCGTCGGGGCGGCAGCCGAGGAAGCGCAGATAGCGCCACACGCCGGCCTGGTGCGCCCGCACCAGGCCGGCCAGGTCGGCCTGCCGATCTGCCATTGCCGCTTTCATAACCTGAGAGTGCAGGGAGAGGCACAAAAGGGGTCAGAAAAATCAGCCGGCAGCCGGAATCGCCGTCAAGGCGGACAATCCAACATCGGGGGATCTCATCGCGCGGATCTCCTTGCAGAGGGTGGCATGGGCCGGCTCCGCCAGGCGCCAGTGGGCGGTTCTCGGTGGCGGGCGGCAATCACAGGACGGCCTACGGCCCGGCCGCCGGCACGCCGCCGCACTCGATGAATTCGTTGTTCTCCGCCGTGGAAGCGGCCCAGAGGCCGGGCGCGTTTTCCGCCACGGCCTGGAAGCACCGCTGGAAGACGTTGGCCCGATACAGGTTGCCGCACGGCTTGCCGAAGCGGTCGGGCCACAACGCCAGCGCCGCGGCGTCCTGCTCATCGAACCCGCTGATCTGGTTGCCGACGAGGTCGAAACGGCCGCGCAGCTCGACCGCGACTTTCGCCTCCACTGCTTCGCCTCGGGCCACGATGTTGTTCTTGACCAGCGTCGTCTCGCTGCCGTACGAATCGAGCACGAGCGGCCGCCGGCAGCCGGTGATGATGTTGTCGTGAACCGTCCAGTTCACCGAGGGCGCGATGACTTCGAAGCGATCGCCCGGTTTCATCGGCCGCGGCCCGGTCAGCCGGAAACGGAGGGTCTCCGGGTCGAACGACTCGACGACGGACGGGGCGCCGCTCGGCCGGCCGCCGGCGTCCAGCCAGGCGAGACGCCACCCGCGGCACGTCTGCGGTTGAATCCACTCCAGCGGCAGACCGGAGGGCGAAGCGGAGCGCAGGAATGTCCGCTCGTCCACGACCTCGGCGACGCGCGATTCTCCCCGCGCGGTGGTCAGCCCCAGACCGCAGTTGTGAATCAGATTGTCATGCACGTTCACGTTCCGCGCCGGCTCGCGGAGCCGGATGCCGGTGACCGCCGGGTCCGCGGGGCCGCGGACGTAGACCTGGTTGTCGCTGACCAGCGTGTCGTTGGCGCTCGCGTTGATGGCCGTCCGCGCCGCCGACTTCCGGCCGACGCACGTCATGTCGAAGATGTTGCCGGCGATGGTCGTGTTGCCGGACGGGTAATGGCGCGGATCGGTGGCGCCGGACGCTTCCACGGCCGACGAGCCGAAGTTGATGAACAGGTTGTTGCGGATGATCACCTGCGTCGCGCCGGAGGCGGAACGGATCGCGCAGCCGCCGTAGGGCGTGTTCTGTTCGAAGACATTGTCGGCGATGATGTGCTGCCCCGCGCCCAGGTCGGGGTACGTCTGGTCGCGGTTCGAAGGGCCGAGATTGCCCATCGCCACCGTGCCCGAATTCCGCACGTAATTGCCGACGAACTTGACGAACCGCGACGCGCCCTCCCAGGCGCAGCCGCCCACGTCGACGATGCGGCACTGGAGGACACTCGTGTTCTCGGTGCCGCACATCACGTCGTTGAACGCGTTCCGCGCCGAATCGGTGACCGCGCAGCGCTGGTAGGTGATCCATTGCGAGTAGGATCGGCCCGGCTTTGCGCTTCCCCGGCTGGGGCCGCCGGAGACGAAGCATTCCCCCGACATCCGGCTGGCGTGGCAGTTTTCCACCAGCACCCGCTCCGTGCCGCTGATCGAGACGGCGTTGCAGTGCTTCAGGCCGAATCCCCAGATGTACGTCGAGCCGCGGGTGTTGATGTAACCCGCCTTGTCGCGCTCGTCGAACCCCATGAAGCCGATCATGCGGAAGTTGCGGATCACCACTTCCGTTCCGCCCGACAGGGTGAAACACGCGCCCTCGCCGTCGCTGATGTCGAGCACCGTATCCACGGAGCTTTCGCCGGCGATCGTCAGGGCCGCGGCATTGGGCACGCGGATCGTCCGGGCCAGCCGGTAATGTCCGCGGGGGACGTAGACGCTGCGTTTTTTCTTGATCGCCTGATCCACGGCCGCTTGCAGCGCGAAGGTGTCGTTGTGCCGGACGACCGCATCCTTCACCGTCCGGTTGGCCGCATCGGCGAGCGTCAGGACGTTGCCTTCGATGCTTTCGATCCGGCTGATGAGCTGGTCGCGCGCCCCGAAGGCGATCACGTAGCCGGACTGCCAGTCGCGCTGGTTGAGCTTGACCTCGACACCGCCGCTGAGCGGCTGCCAGTCGTGGCTGATCGGAACGGCCGGCTGCCAGGTCCGGCCGAGGTCCGTGGTCCAGCGGAAGGCCGGCTTGGCCGACGGCTCGATATCGAGGATGAAGATCGCCCAACTGCCGGCGCTGCCGTCGTAGCCGCGGACCTCGACGGAACCATCCAGCGGCTTCGCGTTGCGATACGGCTCGCCCGTTCCCCAGAGCTGGATCCGCGTGTGGCGGATGTTGCATTTCGAGACCATCACGCCCTGGCCGACCTGGAAATCGCCGACGTCGGCCACCGTGATCTCGTTCGAGCCGTCGGTGGCGGCGGCCGTGGTCTCGAACGTCGAGCCCGATGCGCGAAACTCGCGGGCGTCGAGCCATTCCGCTGCGCACGCCTGCACGAAACCGAACGCGAGGGAAATCGTAATCGTACCGAGAATCGCTGGTGCTTTCATGGTTGGGCCGGCGCAGCGCCGCTCCGTTCATCGAAACCGACGAGGTGGTTGTCGAGCAGCTTGAACTGGCCGGTGACGGCCACGGGCTGCGCGGACCGGGCGCCGCCCCGCTCGATCAGGTTGCCGCGGACGAGCGACGTGTCGCTGCCGTGGGAGTTCAGCACGACCGGCCGGAGGCAGCCGGTCAGCGTGTTGTCGTGGATCAGCCAGTTGGCCGACGGCGCGAAGACCTCGAAGCGGTCGCCGATCTGCATTTCGCCCGGCTCCTGAAGCTGGAAGCGGAGCGTTTCCGGATCGAACGACTCGATCCGCGAGTGCGGCTCCGGCTTGTCGCCGCGGAACCAGGCGAGGTTCCAGCCGCGATAGCGGTGCGACAGCCTCCGCTCGAGCGGCACGCTGCCGCGTCCGGCCAGAAAAGTCCTGGCGTCCACGATCTCGCCGACAAGCGACCGGGCGGTGTCGCCGAGGAGGCCCGTGCCGCAGGCGCGCACCAGGTTGTCGTGGACGATCAGGTTCACGGCCGGCTCGGTGAGGCGGATCGCCGTGAGGTTGGCGTCTTCCGCGCCGCGGACGTAGACCTGGTTGTCGCTGATGATCACGCCGGACGAGCCGGCGTGGATCGCGGTGCGGGCCAGCGGCGGCTCGCCGACGGCGGTCATGTCCATGATGTTGCCGGTGATCGTCGCGTTGCTGGTCGGCAGGTGCCGCGCGTCGCCGCCGGGGATGATCTCGATCCCGCAGGAGTTGTAGTTGACGAACAGATTGTTGCGGACGATGACCTGCGTGGCGCCGCAGGCGGCGCGGACGATGTAGCCGCCCGGGCGGCCGTTGTAGAAGGTGCGGCCCTCGAAGACGTTGTCGGCCACGATGTGCTGGCCGGAGCCGAGTTCTTCCAGGTGCTCGGCGCGGCTGCCGATGTTGCCGATCGCGATCGTGCCCGAGTTGCGGACATAGTTGCCGATGAACCGCGCGAACCGCGAGGCGCCTTCCCACGAGCAGCCGCCGACGTCGACGATCCGGCAGTGAAGCACGCTCGTGTTCTCGGCCAGGTCGTTGTTGTTGAAACCGTTGCCGTCGCAGTTGGTGGCCGAGCAGCGCAGATAGGTCAGCGACCTGGTGTAGGCCGGCGGCTCCTTGGCGCCGCTGCGGGAATCGCCCTGGCAGTAGAAGGCTTCGCAGTTCATCTTGCTGGCATGGCAGTTCTCGACGAGCACGCGCTCCGTGTTGCGGATGTGCATCGCCGAGCAGGGCTTCAAGCCGACCGGCCAGCAGGCCTTGCCGCTGCTGGTAAGAAAGCTGTGCCAGCCCGGCCCCTCGCCGAGGGCCGTGTGGCCGACCATCCACAGGTTGCGGACGGTGGCCTCGCTGCCGCCGGCAAGCCTCACGCAGGGGCCGTAGCCCTCGGAGATGTCGAGCACCGCCCGGCCGCCGCGGGCGCCTGCGAGGACGATGCCCTCCGGGCCCGACACGGCCAGCCCGGCCATCAGCCGGTAGTGGCCGGCGGGGAAGAAGAGGTTGCGGTTCTCTTTCAGGGCCCGGGCGACGGCCTGCTGAAGGGCTTCGCTGTCGAAATGCCGCAGGGCGGCGTCGGCCACGGCCCGGCCGGCCGGCTCGGCGAGCGTGAGCCGATCGCCTTCCATTCGCTCGATCCGGGTCAGCAGGTGGTCGCGGGCGTGGAAGGTGATCATTTGGCCCGGCTGCCAGTCCTGCTTCTTGAACTTGATCTCGACGCCGCCGCTCAACGCCTGCCAGTCGAACGTGACGGGGACCTTGTCGCCCTTCCAGGTCCGCGCCATGTCGTCGCTCCAGCGGAATCTGAGCGGCTCTGCGCTGTTGATCTCAACCAGGAAGACCAGCCAACTGCCGCTGCTGCCGTCGTAGCCGCGGAGCGCGGCGGCGTCGCCGAGCGGGCCCGTGCCGTAAGGATTCTCGGGCGGCTTGAGGATGCACCGTTCGAAGTGCGGATTGCACTTCGACACGATCACGCCCTGGCCGACCTGGAAATCGCCGACCTCGGCGACGGTGATCTCGTTCGAGCCGGCCGTGGTGACGGCCGTGGTCTGGTACGCGGAGCCCGATGCTCCGCAATCGGTGACGCTCAGCCAGCCGGGCTCGCCGGCCGGGGCGATCGCGAACCTGCCGAGCAGGACCAGCGAGATCCAAGTCAGTTTCTCGAGGTATTTCATCATGACTCCTCCTTCACATCCCAAACACGTCGGCTAGCCACGGCACGGCGCGGTGCGGCCGGAAGCGGTGCCGGGCCGCGTCGACGTAGGCATAGGCGAAATACTGTTCGTTGTCGATGCCCACGGGCAACTCGGCATCGTCGAGCGTCCGCGCGGCCGGGTCTTCGTACTTCTCGTAGTGATAGACCCGCACGGCCTCCGCTGCGCCGGTGAGCGCATACGCCCGGCGGATTCTGGCGATCTGGTTGGGCCGCCCGCCCTCGGTGAACAACAGCGGCCGCGGGGCCAGCGCGGCTTCCAGGTCGGTGTAATCGAACCACGGCAACATGCCGGGCACGACCTGGTGCCCGCCCGGATGGTAGAGGTTCATCGCCACGGCCCGTTCCCGCCAATGGCAGACGAAATCGTTGTGCACCACGGCCTTGACCAGTTCCGGATAGAGCACGCCGAGGATGTCGGCCAGCTTGGCGCCGAGTGAATGGCCGCTTGCGGCCAGGCGCTTCGCGTCGACGCAAGGCTGCGCGGCGAGCCACCGCAGCACGCAGACCTTCTGGAACACCGAGATCGCTTCGTAGCACCGGCCCATCCAGATTTGGCACAGCGTCAACGCTTCGCGCGGGAGCAAGGGGCTCGCCAGCTCGTTCGTGGCCGGGTTGTCGAAGGCCACCGCAACCATTCCCCGGCGGGCGAAATGATAGGCCATGCGGTTGTCGTCCCACTTCGTCTTGTCCGGCGCGGGGGAGCCGCTCAGCTCGGGTTCGCCGCAGAGCGCCTCCTTGCTGCCGGTCGAGCCGGGGAAGCACATCACGGCCGGCGCGGGCGAGGCGGGACGCGCGCCGTCGGGAACCAGAACGAGGTACGGCACGACGCTGAACGGCTCCGGATAGGCTTCCCAGCGTTCCAGCCGGTAGCCGGAGCGCGGCTGCGACCAGATTCGCCTCGGCTCCGGCTGGCCACCGACTTCGGGAAAACACACGAGTTCGCGCAGTTTCTCGCGGACGGCCTTCCGCCAGGCGGGAAATCCTTCACGGGTCATGTCCGGCGTGAAAGCCAGCTTCGGCTGGAGCATCTGCATGGACTTGTGCATGAAGGCGGCGGTCTGGATAAACCGCCCGTCCTCCCGCCCGCTGGCATACGTCTGGACCTGCCCCGGTCCGGCCGCGGGGGCGGCCTTCGGCGCTTCCCCCGTGGCTGCCGCCCCGGCAACCGCCGCGGCGGCAGCCCCCCAGGTGGCTCCGGCCCCTGCGATCCCCAGAAACTCGCGCCGCTTCAGTCCTTGCATCGCGCATCTCCTTTGGTTTTAGCACCTTCCCGGCCAAGAACTCGGCGTGCTTTGCCAGGGCCTCTTTCTCAGAACGGCTCGCCCGACTCGCGCGCGCCTCATTTCTCCATCGGCCTTTACGCCTTCAACCCAAACGGGCGAACCGAACCGATTTTACTCGAACCGGCCGCGCCGCAATACCAGATGACGCGGGAAGCCGGAAGGTCAGGCTAGCGCCGTTGCCAGACATCCCGCACGCCGGGTACCCCGTGCGACCTACAGACTTCTGGTTACTTGTCATTTGGCCTGGTATATTTATCGGATAATGCTGTGGGCCATATTTCTGGTGAGGTACCGCTCAAGCAGTCTCGATGGCCCGTCCCGTGGCGGCGTGCCTTGACGACGATTCTTACAAATGGTCGAAGCGGAGGGATGAAACAACCATGGGCATCACCAGGTACGATGAAGTCGGCTATTGGTCGGAGCTCAAGTTGGACATCGTGCGCAAGTACGCGCAGGCGTATTCCACGGTACTCTCGAAAGACGCGCGCATTCGGAGGTACATCTATATTGATGCGTTCGCAGGGCCTGGCATTCATATTTCCAAGCAGACGCGCGAGTTCATCCCGGGGAGTCCACTCAACGCCTTAAATGTTTGCCCACCGTTCAGCGAGTATCACTTCATCGACCTGGATGGCGACAAGGCGAAGCATTTGCGCGAGTTGACTGAAGGTGATCCGAGTGTTACCGTGTACAATGGTGACTGCAACCAGATTCTGCGCGAACAGGTGTTCCCTCCTGCCCGTTACACGGATTATCACCGAGCCCTCTGTCTTCTCGACCCGTATGCCTTGAACTTGGACTGGAAGGTCATTCAAACGGCAGGTCCAATGCAGAGCGTTGAGATATTCCTGAATCTCATGGTGATGGACATGCACATGAACATCCTCTGGCGGAAGCCGGAAGATGTGTCGCCTGCGCAGTTGGCGAGAATGAATGTCTTCTGGGGCGACGACTCCTGGCGGCATAGACTGTACTGCAAACCAAAGGGTTTGCTGCCAGGATTCGAGAAGATGGAGGAGAAGGTGTCCAATGCCGCCGTTGCCGAGGCATACCGGGAACGTCTCCAGCAGGTGGCGGGGTTCGCATATGTGCCCGCCCCCATGCCGATGCTCGTGGCGCGATTGTCTATTACCTGTTCTTTGCATCGCCTAACCGGACGGGGGCGAAGATCGTATCCGACGTCTTTAACAGGTACCGTGAAAGGGGGACCGTTTGATGGCGACATGCTCGGCCATTGAGTGGACGGAGTCCACGTGGAATCCAGTCACCGGTTGCACCAAGATCAGCCCGGGCTGCGCGCACTGCTACGCGGAACGCATGGCAAGACGATTACAGGCCATGGGCCAGCCGAACTACGTGAACGGCTTTGAAGTGGCGACGCACGAACATGCCGCTGTACTGCCGCTTACTTGGAAGAAGCCGCGGAACATTTTCGTCAACTCGATGAGCGATTTGTTTCATCCCGCGGTGCCGGAGCGGTTCATCAGGCATCTGTTCGGCGTCATGGAGCGTGCAAATTGGCATCAGTACCAGCTTCTTGCCAAGCGATCCGAACGGCTCCTGGAGAT
>Ga0209722_1001877_pt1 | contig 17462 bp, 12 predicted proteins | sample BioC12SIPDNA_2_FD_185745 | JGI IMG/M metagenome (GOLD analysis project Ga0209722, IMG submission 185745) | Anaerobic biogas reactor microbial communites from Washington, USA - Biogas_R1_A C12 SIP DNA (SPAdes) (version 2) | ecosystem: Engineered > Bioreactor > Anaerobic > Unclassified | place... | reverse complement strand
GTGGTGGAACTGCCCGGCGGTGCCAAACCGGGAATCTGTTATCCGGAATACCAGGGGGTCGAATGGGATAAGCACAAGGCTTATCAAAAGGCGGTCAAAGCCGATGAAGTTCAAAAATATGCCGACATGATGCTGGAAGGGAGGCTGTAAAGATGGAATATGGCAAAGCTGAAATGATGGCTGCGGCTATCATACGCCAGATCGAAGACGGTGACATCGTATTCCACGGCCTGGCCTCTTCGACCCCCATGGTGGCCATGAAAGCGGCCAAGGCCATGGGCAAGGAATTCACATATGTGACCCTGAGCGACGGGGTGGACCATGACTGGACCCGTGCTCCTTATGTAGCTTCAACATTGACTGAAAATACCTATACCGGTTCGGTGGCCACCTTCGGTTTGGATGAGATTTTCGACCTGTTCTGCTCCGGCAAGGGCGACATCGCCTTTCTGTCCTGCTTGCAGATGGACAAGGAAGGCCGCATAGCCATGTCCTTCCTGGGCGGCGACTACGAACACCCGAAGCTCAGAGGACCCGGCGGGGCCGGCAGCGCCACCCTGACCCCGGTCACTCCCAAGACCACCATCTGGAAAACCGTCCATGACAAGAAGACCTTTATCGAGCATGTAGACTTCGCTACCACCGCTCCGCCGCTGGACAAAGAGATGACGGTCATCACCCCCCTGTGCATCTTCAAGAAACCGGCCGGGGAGAAATACCTGAGAGTAGCTTATATCTTCCCCTATACCACCCTTGAAGAAGTAAAAGAGAACACCGGCTGGGTTATCGACCAGACCGAGGTGCCGGTGATGGAACCGCCTACCGAAGCTGAATTGGCGGCCATCAAGAAAGTAGACCCCAACAACATCCTCCAATTCGAATTTAAATAGAAGGTTTGCAAATGCGAAGCCGGCTGGCCAGTGCCAGTCGGCTTCACTTGTTTCTGGGTATGAACCAGGGCGCTGCCTGTACACAGTACCCCAAGCTTAGGTGGGGGATTCGGAACCGGAATCGAAGTTCGTGAATATGTCCGTCGCCGGCAGTCGGGCTGCCAAGGCTTCCAGTTCCGTGATGGTTTGGGCGCGCCAGGTGGCCTCGTTACGTTGGTCCGGTAAAATTGCCTGCAGGTAGTCCCAGAAGGCGGTGGTCATATTGGCCTCGTTGATGGCAAAGACCACTGGAGGAGTCTCGATATTGCCCACCAGCACACCGACATTGTCCTTGACATAAACCAGGCTCCCGCGGAGTTTAAGGGCCTCGGCCAGGTAAACATGATAATTGCCACATGTTTTCAGCAGGCGGATGATATTGTGCAGATGGCGGTGGAATTCCCCGGGAGTATAGAAAATCCGTGTCTGGTCGGGTATATCACAAAAGTTGACCGCGATTTGGCCGGCTAATATATCTTCCAGGGAGGGCAAGGGAAAGATTTCGGTAAAATGGTGATCCAGCAGCCGCTGCTCAAAAGCGGCAATCCGGGTCTGTTGATAAGACAGCAGCTGCCCAACTGGTGCGGAATCGTCACGCGCCGCCAGACTGGCGACAACATCCGGAGGCAGGGTTAAACTGGTAGGACGGTCGGATTTGATGATGGTATCTCCGGATTCTCCCTCGAATTCGCTCAGGGTTAGCAGGTAATCAGCCTGGTTGTGATGGGTAAAGATGCGCATCAAAGGGCGGCACAAGGCCAGGAAATCATGATACTCCCCAGCTAAAGCGCGGACGGTTTCCGGAGCGGTGAGAAGAAGGGTGAGGGCATGGGGTGAACCTCCCCGTACGGACGATGAGGTAAGTACCCCGCTTTCCGGGGCGATGAATAAGGTGCGCCGGAACAGGCCGTCCCGGGTTCGGGGATAGTAATAGGGTTCGACCGCCCCGCTCATATATATCGGCACCCACCCCCTGATGCCAGCCATCATCTCATCCAAATCCCGATTCACGTTGTGGATGATTCGGATGCGGTTACCCCGGCTTAATATCTGCAACATCAAGGCTGCCCATTGGGATGTAAATTCAGGACTACCGGTCATCCAATCCATGTCTTCATCGCTGTGCAGGAGTAAAGTCTGGGGTGAGGGGTTTTGCAGTACCAGGGACAGGAAAGTGAGGACACCCGCCCGCTTGCCTTCGATGCCGTAATACGTTTCAATTGGGGCCACGCTTGGTGATACGACTTCCGCCCCGGACAGTGGCATTTTCGCACTGCTGTCTGGATGAAAATGGGCTAGCCCGTCAAGGAATTCACCAATGACTCGCTGCTCTCCATCCCTAGCCTCCTCGCGCAGCCATCGTTCTATGATGTCCGCCAAAGGCGAGGATGGGTTGGGAATGTGAAGGGAGCTGTCGGCGATGGCCCCCAGCACTGCTGCCTTCTGGTAGTCGGCCTTGCAGCTGCGGGCGAAATAGATACTCATGGTCTTTATGTAATTTACATCCCTGGGGGGAGTGCGTTGCCCCCGGTGCAGACGGCTTATAAAGGAGGCATCCAAGGCAGTTTGACGTGCCAGCAGGCTGTTGGAGGTTTTGGTAACATTCATTAGCAAATCCATTTTATCGGCAAATTTCAACAAAATCACCTCTCTGAATTCATAATAACATATTTTCAACAGGTTCTTCAGTGCTTTGGCACAAAACGTGCCAAAGCATTTGGCAATGCCAAGGTGGTCATACAACAGTTTTTCCGTCGATTATATAGAATTCAGAAACGTATTAAATATTGAGAAACTGGGAAAATGACCCGCCTCACTACTTGACTCTTCAGGGATGGGGCATTTAATCCGCGATGCCCCTGTGGGTCTGGCGGACAGGGTCAATGCGTTACATACCGACAAGGGGAAAACCTGGGTTGGCCGGTTCGAAGTGTTTATCCCAGGCAGGGAGAGGCAATATGACGTTTGAAATCAAACTCAAGTCGGGTTTTTTCAGAACTGAATCCTGGTATCTTACTTTAAGACCGGGGCAGTTGACCATGACCCCACAAGACGGTGATCCGAACCGCCGACGGGTGATGGCACAGGAAGAAGTGCAATCCATATGCATAATCCGCCACAATTCAAGGGCAGGGGACGTGGAGATCGTCAGCCGGGATGTGACCTATGTCGGCAGCTTTACTACTCCAGGTGATATGGAAGAGGCGGCCCGTATCCTGGCCCAGATATTCCCCTCCCGGTTCAGTATGCAATTCAATGGTTACCAAACCTGACCTGGGGGTCGATTAAGCACCATCCGCTGACCAAATGCCCTACCCAACAGATCGATGAAAGCGGGGTAGGGGATGGCTAGATCACACCTCAGTCTTAATTAAGGGAGGAATTGTTAATGGAAACGGCCGCAACTGTTGCAGTACCCACGTGGAAGACCGCACTGAACATGATCATTAACCCAGGCGAGGTGGTCAAGACCCGGATGGGCAAAGTTCCCTGGCCTTATTCCCTGGCCGTATCTGGATTATCCTTCACCCTGTTTTTTATGCAGACCGGCCTTGACCTGCTTCGGGCGGGACAGATCGAAACGTCGGCGGTGGTCCTAATGACCATGCTGGGGCTTCTTTATGGCACCGCCGGGGTGGCCATGGTGGCAGTCATGGTATGGGCATTGGCCCAGGCCGGCGAGCGGGAAATCACCATAAGCTGGGCCATATCGTCATTTGCGCTGGGTTATTCAGCCACATTTGTATACGCCCTGACCGGCTTGTTATTTTCCCTGGCTTTAGGGTGGAAGACGGCAGTGGCTTTCGGGGTCACTGGGGTGTTATGGGCCCTGCGTCCCACCTTGTTTACCATCCGCCAGATGGCCGGCGACCGGCTGGCTTTCAGTATCGCTCTGACCACCCTGTGCGGGGCGATGTTGCTGGCCGGTTGGTCGCTGCTGGGCAAGTTCGGAGCCTGATGATGAATAAGAAGGATCATAAATATGAGGCAGGAGGCTGGTAAAAGTGGAGATGAGACTGGGTTATAAAGACGGTACCGCCAAAAGCGGGACCGGGGACAGGGTCCGGCTGTGGCCGGTTTACCTGTGCTTCATCATATTGGGGGCTACCGTACCCTTTGCCAAACCGGAGGTGAAAGCCACCACGATGCTGCTCTCCATGCTGGCGGCAGCCCTTATCGCAGCCCTGGCGATAAACCTGCTGGTGATGTTGTTCAATGCTTCCAACCGGCCCCTGCAGGAGGAGGACAGCCAGTTCGCCCGGGATGCAGTGGGTACGGGGATGTTATTCATGATCCCTTTCACTGTCCTGGCGGTCCTGGCTCAATTCGTACTGGGCTGGAACGGGATCATGCCGTTCGCCTCAGCGGCCATAATGACCGCTGCTGCCACTGCCGGCACCGAGGTCGTGAAGAAGGGTGCCCAGGGTATGAAGAATGTGATGATACCGACTTTGGTAGCGCTGGTGCTGTCCACCGCCTGGATGCTGCTGGTGGGGATATTGCCATGAGGACGAAGGGGAGGGTGAATATGTCGATCCTGGCCATGATCAAAAACAGGAAAGGGCGGAGAATTTCTCTGGCCGGTCCGGTGGTGCTGGGGATGCTGGCCTGGATGTTTTTGACGGCCGGCGGGCCGGGGCTGGCTCTGGCAGCCAGCGTGGCGGATGTGGTCAAGGAAGTGGCCCGGGCCAACGCCAATATCGAAGAAGGTTTCGACATGGGTTCGTCGGAGAGCCCTATCGCCGGGGGCAGCATGAAATGGAGCTACGTGCATGGGGATCTGAACACCGGCGAGGAATGGGCCGGCGCCTGGTTCGAGGTGGTCGAACCGGCGGGCAATACCTCCATGGCCCGGGTGATCGAGCACCTGGTGGCCAATTTGGATGAAGACGCCAATATGAAAGTGGTGTCCGCCAGCGGTTATGAAATGCGCGAAATCACTTATGATGATTATGTTTTGGGAGTGCCCAATGATGATATCGAGGTCTGGATCATCCTGGCCCGCCACGTAATTCAAGTCGACATACATGAAACCGGCTATGACAAAGCCACCAATCTGCAGACCGGGCGCAACCTGGCCCTGCAGTTGAAGGGTGAGCTGGATAAAGCCGGCCTTACCCAGCCGCCGGCTGTTAGCCCCAGTGCGGTTGGCACTGCCCCGGCCACGCCAGCGCAACCGACCGCCGTGACCGCCAAGCCTCTGGCGGAACCGGTCACCGTGGCCGACACCATGAATATCGCTGGAGTGGGCAATGGACCGACCGCGCCCACCACCTTCAGTCTCAACAGTCCTCACCTGATCACCCTGATAACCAACTACCACTGGAATAATGCCCGGGGGGCAGCTCCAGGGACCATCGGGTTCAAGGACAGCAACGGCAAAGTATACGGTCCCTGGCCAGTCACCACCCGCTTGGGACAGGGCGGCGTGCCCAATGCCTACTGGGATGTTAAACCCAATATCGTAGTACCAGCCGGTACCTACACCATAATAGATTCGGATCCGGCCAGCTGGTCCCAGAATGCCCAGTCCGGGGGCCGGGGGATGGGCGAAGTCCGGGCTACCCCTCATTTCGAAATCAATGGTGGTCCTGGCTCGGACCTGGTCCCGGGCGCTGTCCAGGGACCGACCGGACCCAATTCAGTTCCATCCGCCAGTCCGGCTGGGGTGGGGGCGGTAGCCAACATACCAGGCCCGGCCAATACTACCGAAGCGGTGGTGGGAGTGGTGGTGCCGGGATTGATCGCCACCGCCCTGGGGGCCCTGGGAGGGCTGGGCGGTAGTGGTGGTTTGGTGCCGCCGGCGACCGGTATGCCCGGATCTCCTGGTGGAGGAGGCACTTGGCCGGGCAGCGGGGGAGCTCGCGGCCCTGGTGGCGGACAGGAGAGCTCCGCCCCGGCCACTGGTCAGATAGGGCGCCGCCGGCCCGAGGAGGGTCTGGGGACATCACCCGGCAGCACCCCGGAGAACCGGACCGAGGAGATATTCATCGATACCATCGACATATTGGATGGCATACCGGCCAGCGGCCAACTCCCCGGAGAGGGGACCATCATAGATACCGCCCAAGAGGCGGGGATTTTCGTGACGCCCCGGGAGGGTATCATCATCGAAGATCCCCACGCTGCAGTGGGAAGCGGGGCCGACCCCGGCATCATCATCGACACCGCCGAGGAAGCTGGCCTATTTGTCCAACCCGATTCTGGTCTGATCATCGAGACCCCGGCTGAAGCGGGCCTGATCAAACCGGACCCCGGAATATTGGTGGACATTAACGATACCGGCATCATCGTCGATACCAGCGCTTTGGAAGGGACTTCCGGCCAGCCTGCCCCCGGTGCACCGGGCGAAAAGGCGGTTGGGGAGGGGACTGCCGCGGAAGGAGTGGTCCCCGGAGTGGAGGGAACCCCGCAAGCAGTCAATGATCAGGAGGGCTTCGATAAAGATGGCTTCGACGCCAAGGGATTCGACAAGGACGGTTTCAATAAAGAAGGTTTCGATGCCCAGGGGTTCGACAAGGAGGGCTTCGACAAAGAAGGCTTCGACGCTAAAGGGTTCGACAAGGAGGGCTTCGATAAAGAAGGCTTCGACGCCAAGGGATTCGACAAGGACGGTTTCAATAAAGAAGGCTTCGACGCCAAGGGATTCGACAAGGACGGTTTCAATAAAGAAGGTTTCGATGCCCAGGGGTTCGACCAGGAGGGCTTCGATAAAGAAGGCTTCGACACTAAAGGTTTTGATAAGGACGGGTTCAATAAAGAAGGTTTCGACGCCCAGGGATTCGACAAGGACGGGTTCAATAAAGAAGGTTTCGACGCCAAGGGATTCGACAAGGACGGGTTCAATAAAGAAGGTTTCGACGCCAAGGGGTTCGACAAGGATGGCTTCAATAAAGAAGGCTTCGACGCCAAGGGATTCGACAAGGAGGGCTTCGATAAAGAAGGCTTCGACGCTAAAGGTTTTGATAAGGACGGGTTCAACAAAGAAGGCTTCGACGCTAAAGGATTTGATAAGGACGGGTTCAATAAAGAAGGTTTCGATGCCCAGGGGTTCGACAAAGAAGGCTTCGACAAGGAAGGCTTCGATAAAAACGGTTTCGACGCCAAGGGATTCGACAAGGACGGTTTCAATAAAGAAGGTTTCGACGCTAAAGGTTTTGATAAGCAAGGCTTCGACAAAGAAGGCTTCGACGCCAAAGGATTCGACAAGGAGGGCTTCGATAAAGAAGGCTTCGACGCCAAGGGATTCGACAAGGAGGGCTTCGATAAAGAAGGCTTTGACAAGGAGGGTTATGGCCGCAACGGTTTCGATAGTCAGGGTTTCGACCGGGAAGGCTACGACGTTAATGGCTACAATGCCAAGGGATTCAATCGCAGCGGGTTTGATGCCCAGGGTTATGACTCCGCCGGCTTTGACAAGCAGGGATTCAACAAGGCGGGCCTGGACCGGGAAGGATTTAACCGTGAAGGCTTCGATGCCCAAGGCTTTGACCGGGAGGGTTATGATAAGGCCGGCTTCGACCGGGAGGGTTATGATCGGGAGGGCTACGACCGGCAGGGGATGGAGCGCGAGGGCTATGATGCCGATGGCTATGACCAGAATGGCTTCAATCAGAACGGCGTGGACAAGGATGGTTTCGATCGGGAAGGCTTTAATTATGAGGGCTATAATCGTGCCGGCTACGACCCCTGGGGCTACAATAAACAGGGTTATGGCAAGGATGGTTATCATTGGAGCGGTTATAACGCGGACGGCTACAACCGGGCGGGACGGCACTGGAGCGAGAATCCCTATGAGGGTGACAGTCCCTTCAATGTATCGGTGGAAGGCAACGGAATGGTCAATCGCAACCCATTCGATGGCGGCCCGGTGATTATCGAACAGGACAATTACGGCAACAAGATCGACCTGGCCAGCTCCTGGAAGCCGACCAAACCGGCCCTGGGTGAACCCTATCCCAAGACCCTGGATAAATACGGGGCCAAACCCTGGACCAACGATCCAGCTGCGCCGGAACCGAGTATTCCAACCCCTCCGACCGTGGGGAACCCGACTGATACCGGGGTGATCGGACCGGAAGACCCGATGAATACCCTAAAACAGCATGGCCTTGATAAGGATGTGCCGGCAGGTGCGGAAGGACCGGCGGACAGCCTGCCGATCCCGGAAGAGGAGGTTCCGCAAAGTGGATGGCCGGGGGCTGAACCAGAGGATAGTTTCCCCGGGGATCAAATGCCGGAGAAATCGGGTGGCGGCACCTTCGATTATACTGATCCGGAGACCGGGGTGACCTCCACCTACGAATACGAACCCGGATACACCGGCCCCCGCCATGGGGATCGACAGATCCTGGTGGGCAGCGGCGACGGGCAGTCCTATGAAGTGGAATTCAATGCGGCCACCGGCAAATGGGTCAATACCGCGACCGGTAATGATTTCGATCCCAGCAGATTTGAATCCTGGCAGCAGGATGTGGCCGAGGATAGACGCCGCGCGGCCATAGATCTGGAGAAGATGGCGGCGCGCCAGGATGCCAACAGCCGGGCGATCGACAAGAACCTGGACGATTGGCGGCAGCTGGAGCAGATGCAGAAGGCGGCCGATCGCTATAATATCGGGCAGCCGGGCGGCCCGGGGGATATGGACAAGGCTATCCAGGATCTCAAGGATGATATGCTGGCCGGCCAAGAAGTGGACCAGGACCGGATGGACCAGCTGCGCAAAATCATCGGCAACCGCATAACCGGCCAAACCACCGGTGACAGTGGGGAACGCTGGGAAGAAGACTGGGTCAAGAACCTGGGCTGGGGGCTGGAGGCCAATGCCGCCACCGCCAAGGAAGTAATAACCGGCGAGAAGGCCGATGGCAGCACATCCTGGCTGGGGATGCTGGCCCGGGTGATGATAACCGCGGCTACCGGCGGGGGGGCCAGTGTCACCACCCTGGCGGGGGAATTGACCCGGCAAGGGGCGATGGACGGAGCCTTGACGGTGGCGGAGGCCATGTATCGGATCAAGGATTCGATAGATAAAGGGGAGAGCGATTTCCAGGCAGTGTCCAAAGCGGTGGGGCTGGTGGTACTGGGAGAAGAAATGGGTTGGTTAGCGGGCAGGGCCGGCGGGCAATTCATGGGTGAGATGATGAAGCGATTCCCTGCTTTCACCAACCGGGCGGCCGACCTGATCGAAAGAGGGGCGCTCAAGGTCATGAAGGGGGATCAGATCCTCAGCCGCACCTTGGGACTGGTGAGCCGGGAGTCAGCCGAAGAGACACTCGACCAGATCAATAAACGGCTGGTGGATGTGGGCGGAGACGCAGCCGAAGAAGCCCTGGAGAAAACCATCAAAGGGGGGAGCAAAGCAGCCTCTGGCAGCGCCGGCGACGTGGCCGGGAAGACCAGCCGGGCGGTCTCCGGATCTGCTGACGACCTGGCCCAGGGGGGCCGCACAGCCGCGGCGGGCAGCAAGGGTGCCAGTGCCGACGGGGCTAGCCCGGGTGGCACCGGCAAGAGTGTAACAGATCGGGCCCCCACCGCCGATGGGCCGGGCAGTTCAACCGCGGCGGGCACCAAGGCTGGCGGCGCCGGTGAAGAGGCGATCCGTCCGACCCCCGGCCCCAAGGTCCAGGCCGAGCCTCCCGGGCTCAAAATCGACAACAACAGTTTCAAGGAAGCCGGCCAGCCCCCTGACCTGCGGGGGATGCCCAGCCGTGACCAGAAGGCCATCCAGGCGGTCAGCGAGCGGTATGGAGTCAAGGCCCAGATGCGGCCCACCAATCCTGAGTCCCGGGTCTGGCTGGAAACCGGCAAAGCTCATCCCAAACCGGAGATGCTCAAGACCAAGACCATCAACCAGTATGATGTGGAACTGGGCTATCCCAAAGAATACAGCGGCACCGTCGCCTGCCGGAAGCCCGATCCGCTGCCAGCTGCCAAGCCGGACCAGATGAGCGGTGAGCACTGGCTGGAATTACAGAAGCGGCACAAGCAGCGGATGACCGAGTATACTGACCAGGTGGAGAAACTCAACCACCTGGAGCAGGAAGGCAAGATATTCTGGGACAAGAAGACCGGGATCATATATAACGGCAAGACCATGAAACCCTATGCAGGTGATCACGATGCCTTCGCCTTTGTGGATGCGGTCAGCGGTGAACCGGTTTCGCCCCTGGTCAACCAGCGCATCAACTATGAACTGCAGTCACTGGGGGCTACCCAACACCCGGAACATGTGGGCTGGGACTACTCCGGGCTATCCGATCAGATACCGGAAGGTTCTCTGCCCGGGGCCCAGTCACCCCGCCAGATCGCGGAAGGGATCGACCAGAAGATCCTGGGCGGGCATGGCGAGGGCGGCCAGCCGCTCAATACCTTTGATCCCTTGCGCGGCGACAAGGGCGGATGGACCACCAGCTACTGGAAGGGAGGCGTGAGGCAATGATAGCGATGACGGCTGAAGAAAGAGATATTTTCCTGCGTGATTATTTCGCCCGGCTGGAACGCTGGCGGGAGCTGGACCTGGCCTTGGCGGAGGATATGAACGGCCCGGGCGGCCCCGAAATGGATGACCTGCAGCGGCAGTTGGCCCAGATGCGGGACAGCTATGCCCAGCGCTTGCCATCCTGGCCTTTGGCCCGATGTCCATTCAGTGGCCAGGTGCTGCAGCAATCCATCGATATCTACGGGCTGGATGGCCTGTGGTGGAATTATGACGCCCCGGTGCGGCCCTGGGAGGATCTGCCGGCTACCTATCTAGCCCTGGACGGAGCAGTGAGCCTGGGCCAACCGATAGCCCCAGCCCCCTTCCTGTGTAAACCCGGAGCCGGGGTGCCGGGGGTGCTGCCCCGCCTATTGAACACGGCGGGGATCAAAGCGGTCATCTCGATAGTGCCCATCGGTCCTCACCAGGGTTACCCGATCGCCTATTTCGGGGTGGATGTCCCGGCGGGTTTGGAAAGGGTAAACACCTGGGGAACCGGCCAGTATAGATTTGTAGACCAGCACAACATGCTGCGCTGGGGGGAAAGCATGATCAGCCTCAGTGACTATGATTTCGACCTGGGGCCATGGATCGAGCGCGGGCAGTTGTTGTGGATCCCTCCGGGAGACCCAAGCGCCACCTTGCGCAGCGGCACCGAGGGGTGTCCCTATCTGGGCTTGGATGGATGCCGGGCCCTGCAGCGGATCGAGCGCGGCCGGGTTTGGGCCGGGGAAACCTATTAAATGGCGATCACAGGCCATAAGGGAGGCAGAAGAATGGAAAATCAAGCTAACCAGCTGGGCAATGTCGAGGTATTCAAACTGGCATCGGGGGATATCGACCACCTGTTCCGACGTTCGGGCCTGAAAGGCAACCGCCTGTCAGCTCACCGCTATGACCCGGAGCAAGCCGCCACCAGCCGCCCCTCGGAGTTATTCAAAACCCTGGCCGAGAGTCCCCAGTTCGGTTCCATAGCCCGGAAAGTGCTGGAACCGGATCTGAAGATCGAATTCAACCGGGGGGGAGGCAGCGCTGCCGAGGAACAGTTCCAGGTACTGCTGTCCAAGGAGGACCCAGCTGTGGTCGCCCAGTTCGTGAACGCGGAAGGATACCCGCTGCTGCTGCAGTTCGAAAACTGGAGAGCATACCTGGAGTGGTGGTCCAGTATATATGCCTCCCCGGGGATGGGCAGCTACCAGGCTGTTTTTCCGGAGGTCCGGGAGACCGAGGTGCTGGTCAGTGCCCTGCACTGTATTGACATCTATCGCCGCTCCTATATGGAGAGCATGCTCGACTATCGCAGCGGGGTGGAATTATCTCTCTCCAGCCAGGATTTCGTGCAGCTCTTGAAGAAAGCCCTGGCCAGCCGGGACAAGCGCTGGCTGCTGCCCACCTTGTTCGAATTGACCCCGGGCCTGAAGAATAACCGGCTGTCATTGCAGCCGGCCCATATCCAGCAGCTGCAGGAATTGGGGTTTGCCACCAGCGCTGAGGGAGTGGTGACCCTGGGTGAGCGAGCCCGGCTGATGGGCACCGAATTCATCACCAGCTGGATGGGCAGCGTCGGTTTCCAGGCCACCGCCTTAATAGATGAGGAAGAACGCAGTCTATCCCGGGTGTTCCTGGCTACCACCGCCTTTACCAATCACCTATTCTCCTTCGAAAACCAGACACCGGCGGGGACCCGTTTCCGGCACCAGGCACTGAGCGGGCCCGAACTGGAAGGCACCCTACTCCACTGGATGGAAGAGATCCTGGCAGCCTTGAGCGGGGGCAGTCCTGCCCCGGCGGGGGCAGGTGAGGTTAACGCCTCGCCTGCTCAGGCTGAACCCGGCGGCAGCCGTTTCTGCGGCCAGTGTGGGGCTGAACTGAGACCCGGCAAGAAGTTTTGTACCGCCTGCGGTACACCCATATAAGGAGGCAGGGAAATAAGATGAGCGAACTCAAGTTTTGTCCCGAGTGCGGGGCGGGATTGGTGCCCGTGGACCGTTTCTGCGGTGATTGCGGTTTCGATACCCAGACCCTGGCAGCCCCGGGAGCCATCCCGCCGCCTAAGGCCGCGAGCCCAGCAACGCCCTCGCCAACTGAGCCTAAGGCCTCGAGCGCGGACGCGCCCCAGGCCTCCCAGCTGTCGGCCCCTCCGGGCGCTGTCCAGCCCCCCCTGTCCTCAGGGGCCAATTCCGCCCGTCCGGCATACTCTCCCCCGGCGCCACCTGCCAGCCAGCCCAGCCTGGGTCGAGCGGGCAGCGGTCCTTCCATGGGAGTCGGCCCCGGCGGAGGGGGTACCGGCAATTTAGGACGAGGCAGTGGGGGCAACAAAAATGCATTGGTTATAATGATCTCCCTGCTGGCGTTAGTGTTTCTGGGTGGGGGCGGAGTCTTCTGGTGGCTTTCTCGGGGCGAACAACCTGATCCAGCTGCCAATCGAGCCACCCCGGCTCCTGGCAGTTCGGTGACCACTCCTGCCAGTCAAGCCCCACAACCGGCCCCGGCTATAGACCTGAGTCGGGCAGCTACTTATCTGTCCCAGCCGGGACTCAAGTGCACCTTCCTGGTCAACTATCCGGACGGCACCACCGGGGTGGTGGAACGCACCAGCGCCCGGGTAGTGTCCCATGAAGCGGTGCGCATCAGCGAAGTGGAGACCGGGGTGGACCAGGGGGAGACCTTCGGTTACGGCTTCCATTACGTGGAGCGCCCCGACGGCACCTACTATATCCTGGACCAGACCCCTGACGAGATATTCCCAGTGCTGAAGAACAACCTGACCGTGGGCCAGACCTGGCAATACCAGGATTCCTCCGGCCAGATCAAATGGACTGTGATGGACATGGGGGTGAGACTGGACCTGGGCTTCACCGCCTTCGACAACTGCCTGGTGGTATATGAAGACAACCAGGCGGTCCAATACCAGGCCCTCACCTATTACGCCCCCGGCCGGGGCATCGTGGCGGTCAAACCGCCGGGCGGCAAGGATGATTATTACAAGATGACCGCCATCACCAGCATCGATGCGGCCCAGGCGGCGGCTACGGTCAAGAAATGGTCACCCAACCATGCTATCATCAAGGATGACCGTACCCAGAGTTAAGCATCGGGGGCGAAGGAGTCACTCCGGATTCCCCCTTCCCATGCCCTGGCGATGGCTGCCGGAGTAGGGCAGATACCGTGTCGGGGACCGACCCCACCAGTCAACAGAAGGAGGATGAACTATGGCGAGCGCTTTAGGCAGGAACGAGTTGTGGCGGCGGATGGCGTTGATGTTCGGCATCATCGTGGGGCTGGCCCTGTTTTGCTATGTTGCTCCGGCGATGATCAGCGTCACCGCGATGGACTGGGCGCAGGAGCAAGCCGATGAAGTCAAGCCCCGCGGCGGGATAGTCTCCCAGGAGGATAAACGGCTCCATCAACTGCCCCTGCAGGATTATATCCAGGCCCGCACCGGCGGCCGGCTGATAGCTGTAGATGAACGTTTGTGGCAGACCTGGATGGGCCAGGTCCAGGAGGCCAGCCTGGCCCCGACGGGCCCGTCCCCTCTGAGCCGCCGGATCAGCGAGGAAGACCGGGACACCTTCTGGACTCCCTCCGGTCCGGTGGCGGTCTTCTTCCAGCCAGACGAGATCCCCTGGCAACACTGGGGACTGCGGCCGTTGGATGGTGACCAGGTCTACATAAGCGCCCCGGTAGCCGGCCAGACCGTTCATCTGGCTCTTAAATACCAGGATTACAGCTCCAGCGTGACCGCCATGTCTCAACCCTACCGGACCGCGCCCAAGTGGCTCTACCATCCCTACCGTAACATCGGTATCGGAGTGATGGCGGTGGGCTTGTTGCTATACATATTCCTGCCCCGGCGCCGCAAATCCGAGCAGGATATTGCCTACACCACCAGCAGTATGTTGGCCGGTGACCTGGCCGCTGTGATCCTGCTGCTGCCCTTTTACGGGTTGCCCTTCCTGATCAATGGCGGCACACTGCAGGCCCTGACCGGACTGTGGCCCATCACCCTGTTCATGTGGCTGCTGGCCATCCTGTGTTTGATTATGCTCTACTACAATGCCTGGTACGCCTCCTATCACATCCAACTGACCTCGGAGGGGGTGCAGGAGATAAGTTTCCGGGGCATCAAGGAGAGCCGCTTCCAGGATATGACCGGGGTCAATATCGTTTCCCTGCGCAATCCGGGCTGGTTCCGCAAACTGATGCTGGGCAGCGCTTTCCTGGCCCTAATGGGGGGCCGTACATCCACCCAACCGGCGGGCAGTGCCTTGCTGGCGGCCACCGCTGCCTATGGGGGCCTGGAGATCTGCACGCAGGACGCCCGCCCCGGTTATATCTGGTTTACCGATCAAAAGGGGGGGATCATCATCAACAATTTCGAACGTGTGCCGGCCGCCATCCAGGCCGCCGGGGTACAGATAAACGAGCAGCCGCGGGAGATAGAAGGATTCTCGGTATTCATGTAGGGCTGCTTAAGGCCGGTCAACCCGCCCCGGATGGTCAACCGGGCGGGGAGCGGAGTGATATACTGATGACAACAATAATGAGGGAGGTAATGAGATGGGTGGTTTGTATGTACTTGGGGGCTTGGTAATAGCCCTGGCAGTGTTTCTGGTAGTTATCTACAACGGCCTGGTGCAATTGCGGCAGAGGGTGCAGAATGCCTGGGCCCAGGTGGACGTACAATTAAAGCGCCGCTATGACCTGATCCCCAACCTGGTCAATACCGTCAAGGGTTATGCTCAGCACGAGCGGGAGACACTGGAGAAGGTTACCCAGGCCCGCAATATGGCCATCGCCGCCAGCAATGTCAAGGACCAGGCCCAAGCCGAGAATATGTTGAGCGGGGCTTTGAAATCGCTGTTCGCGGTAGCCGAAGCTTATCCAGACCTGAAAGCCAACGCCAACTTCCTGCAGCTGCAGACCGAGCTTAGCGATACCGAGAGCAAGATCGCTTTCGCCCGCCAGTTCTTTAATGACACCGTCCAGAAGTTCAACACCAAGATCGAAGTTTTCCCCAACAACATGGTGGCCGGGATGCTGGGATTCCAGATGGCCGATTATTTTACCCTGCAAGGTGAGACCGAAGCCCGGCAGACCGTCAAGGTCAATTTTTAAAGGAGCTTTCCCAATGGACACAAGAATTCATTTTCACTTACATAAAGGCCTATGGCTGGGCTTACTGCTAGGTTTGCTGCTGGCTCTGGCCGCGAACCCTGGTGCGGCGGAGGCCCGCTCCCTGAGCATGGAGCAGGTGGTCGTCGATGCCCAGGTGCTGCCGGATGCCTCCATGCGGGTCAAGGAGCGACTGACCATCAAATTTTCCGGGCAGTGGAACGGTTTCTATATCAAGATCCCCCAGGGGGACACCCCTATCGTAGAAGCGGCGGTGCAGGAGAAGGGTAAGGCTTATACCTTCAATCCCAGCACTGAATACGGGCCGCCGGGGACCTACCTGGTCAAAAACGAAGGCAGCCAATTCACTGTCGACTGGAGTATCTCCGCCCGGGATGAGGTACGCACCTTCGACGTCTCCTACCGGGTACTGAATGCGGTAAAGGTACACCAGGATGTGGCCGAATTGTACCGCAAGTTCATCGGCGAAGCCAACGGCAACCAGATAGCAACGGTGCAAGTAAACCTCAAGCTGCCCGGCGGGGCTGAGAAATACAAGCAAGGTGAGGATATCCGCATCTGGGGCCATGGGCCATTGAACGGCGAGGTCAACTTCGCCGGGGCTGACCAGGTGGTATGGAAGGTGAAGAGCCTGCCCGCCTACACGTTTGTGGAGGGGCGGGTGGTGATGCCCACCGCTCTGTTCAGCACGGCACCGGCCTCAGCCCGGACCGGCAAGACCGCCCTGGCACCCATCCTAGCCGAGGAAGAAGGCTGGGCCAACAAGGCTAATAAGGAGCGGCTTCAAGCCCGGTGGGAATTTGCCGGCGGAGCAGCCGTAATCGGGGGTACTATGGCTGGTCTGTTGATGTTGTGGCGGCGTTTCGGGCGCCGGCACCCAACCGTTTTCGAGGGTGATTACTATCGGGATCTGCCCGCCTCGTACAGCCCAGCGGAATTGAGCGTGCTATGGAATTATAAGAAGATGCAGGCCCAGGACCTGACTGCCACCATACTGGACCTGGCCCGGCGCCGTTTCATCCGCCTGGATCAGGAGAACGTGGAGGTGCGCCGGCTGCTGGGCTCCAAAGAGGTAACCACCTACCGCATCACCTTTCTGCCCACACCCGATCCAGCCACGGCCCGAAGAAGTCAGGATGCCGTCCTGCAGCCCCATGAGCGGCAGCTGCTGGATTTTCTCCGTGATGAGGTGGGAGAGGGCCGGGAGAGCCTTTATCTGACCGATATCGAGAGGTTTTCCAAGCAGAAGGCAACCCAATTCTATGGTTTCTGGAAGGAATGGACCTCAGGTCTGATCGCCCGGGGGGAAGGAAGCAGATTTTTTGACACCAGCGGCAATATGACCCTGCTGACAGTCCTTGGCGGGGTGGGCCTTTTCGGACTGGGCGGTTTTCTGACGCGACAATCCGTGGTGCTAGGCATATCTATAGTGGTAGCCGGAGCACTGTTGCTCTTTATTCCGCTGCTGTTCAAGCGGCGCTCGGCCTCCGGTCAGGAAGATTACGTACGCTGGCAGGCTTTCAAACGTTTCCTGCAGCATTTTTCGGAGATGCAACGGCATGAGATACCCAGCCTCATAATCTGGGAGCATTACCTGGTTTATGCAGTCACCCTGGGAGTGGCTAAAGAGGTGATCAAACAGCTGGAAGTGGTCTTTCCCAATCTCCAGGATGGTGACTATCGTTTCGGCTATGGCTGGATGCCCTATGGTACCGCCAATGGGATGAACAGCCTGTATGGATCCTTTGACAGTATCGGGGACTCCATCCAGCGGGCCTTCACAACCGCCGAAAAAGCAGTCAGCAAGTCATCCTCGGGTTCCGGCGGCGGGGGCGGTTTCTCCGGCGGCGGAGGCGGCGGCGGGGGCGGTTCCAGTTACGGCGGCCGCTAGAGAGTGGTGCAGGGAGCGTTTCCAG
>Ga0209722_1001875_pt1 | contig 17485 bp, 19 predicted proteins | sample BioC12SIPDNA_2_FD_185745 | JGI IMG/M metagenome (GOLD analysis project Ga0209722, IMG submission 185745) | Anaerobic biogas reactor microbial communites from Washington, USA - Biogas_R1_A C12 SIP DNA (SPAdes) (version 2) | ecosystem: Engineered > Bioreactor > Anaerobic > Unclassified | place... | reverse complement strand
CCGCCTTTTTCGCAGCTGCTCTTTTGGTCCGTTCTGTTAGTAGGGCCTCAATTGCCGCCCTTTGTTTTGGTTTCAAATATGCGTTATTTTGTGCGTTTCTCTGCATTCGTTTTACTCCCCTTTCTATCGGCATTTTGCCAATCTATTGCTTATTATAATAAGGCTTATAGCAAGTTTACGGCTCAATTGCATAAAACCCCAAGCGCTCTTTTGCCCATTCCCGCAAGCTTTCCCCCGCTTGAAAATAGGCGTTCAAATCCATTGGTAAGGGTGCCAGTTTTACGCGGTATCCAAGTCGCTCATAAAGGGCAACCGCGCCCGCGTCCCCGGCTTCGTCATTGTCAAATACCGCCAATACAAGGCTTTTATTCATGAAGTAGGGACCCCACGCCGCCAAATCAATGCGGTTACTTGCCGATCCGCCCATACTGGCAATTGGTAACAGATCCCCAAATTCCTGGGTTGCTATCATTGCGTTAAACTCCCCTTCAGTTACTAAGCAACTTTTAGCCGTTTCCAATTCGTCCGCATTGAATAAGGCGGCGGGTTTCGATCCCTTTACAAGCGTATATTTTGGCGCGTGGTTCGTGCGAATTTTCAAATACCACAATTGCCCGCCAATATCGGCCGGGATAGTGATACCCTGCGGGATCCATAAGGATCCGGTTGTAAATCCGCTTGAGTAACCTACTCCAAAACGCTGCAAAGTTTCATGCTTAAAACCCCTCTTTTCCAAGTATGCAAGCGCTCGCGCCCCTTGCTCTGAATAAAGTGTATTTTGGCACTTTTTCGCGGCCTCGCGGGCTTTGCGCTGCCATGCCTCGGGGGGTGGTCCATAGGCTTGCCGTTCTGCTTTTGGCTTGCGGGCTGCGGGCTTTTCATTGCTTACCGTCAAGCCAATACTAAGCTTTTGGGCAGCTTGCCCAATTGTCAAATTGTCGCGTTTTGCTATGAAGTCGATCACGTCCCGCCATTGGCCCGCGGTGCAATTCCTGCATAGCCAAATATTATTAGCGGGCTGTACTCTGAAGCGGTCCACTCCCCCGCAAAACGGGCAAGGGCCTGCTAACTCCCCGCCGCCAGTACTGGCAACTTTCTTTAACTGATAACCGTCAAGCAATGCTGCTAACCGGTTTTGCTCTTTTATCTTTTCAAAGTCCATTTTATCGGCGCCCAATCCGGTTCGCAGTTCGCACCTTTAATAGGTGCTGCGAACTGCTAACCGCCTGTTTAGGGTTTTGGTTCCCGTTCGCAGTTACCGCCTGCGAACCGCTGCGAACCGCTGCGAACTGTGCGAACTGGCACGCTGTAAACCTTTGAATTGTTTATCCCGGGCGTCATTAATATCCGGTGATCACTCTCAAGTTTTCGTATTTGGTCCAATATGCGCGGGCGTCCTACATCTGGTAAGGCGGTCTTAACCGCTTGCCATAATGCGGTTATGGTCATGGGGTTATTTTCAAGCGCTGCCATTACTTCACGCTCAATAGCGTAGTTACTGGCATTATCCTCCGGCTCAACGCTGTAGAATTGCGCAGCTGCCAAATCCCCCGCGCTATCGGTGGTATATGTGAAGTAAGCCGTAAAGGGGGCAACCTCGCGGGATCTTGACTTCGTGCTTTTTACTGTTATTTGGTCGCTGTATGGTTCCCGGTCCACTTGCAAGGCCAAATCTAAGGCAGCTTCAATGCTGCTGTGGCCGCGCAAGGCGTCCCCGGCCCTACTGCCAATAGCGCCGTTGCTTTTGCGTTGATGATGTATCAATACAACCGCCGCGCCTGTGGTTTCGGCCAATAATCGCAAGTTGCTCATAGTCAAGCGCATACCGCTCGCGTTTTCCTCTATCCCCCCGCTTATGGTCCCCAAATTGTCAATAACGATTAATTTAGCGTCATTGACCCGGGTCGCTAACATGGCAATGCTTGCCGGGTCATTAGCGTCAAACGGTGGATTTTGAAAACTGTAAACCTTTAGGGGTATACCTGGGGGCGCTTTGTGCGCTTTCCCAAGTGCGGCAAAACGTGTAAAAACTTCGTCAATTCCCATGTCTTGATCAAGCCAAATAACCGGGCTTTGTACTGTGGGTATTGGGCTGCCGCCCTTTTGCCATTTGGCAACTTCAAGCCATTGTTTTCCCATTGAAACGCATACGGCCAAATCCTGCAATAACATGCTTTTCAGATCCCCCGGCGGTCCATATACGATGTTTAGGCTTTTCTCTCTGAAGATCCCGCCTAATATGTACTTAACGGGTTCCCGCGGCGCGTAAAAGTCGGCCATTGTCAATGGCTGCCAGCTATCGGCGGCGGGATCCTTTTCCGGGATCTCGTCCGGGTGCAAAATCAAGTGCTGAATTTCGCCTCTGGTTTCGGCGTTTTCCTGTATATATTGGCTTGCCAGTTTTATGGCTTGCGGATTGTATTGACTTTGTAAGTCTTGGGGGTTATAATCCTCATTGTCTATTGGGGATTTAACCCGCTTTTCTGAACCCTCTGGCTTGCCCGCCGGGGGTTCTTTTTTTTGTGATCCTATCATCTCATTACCTCAATTATTTTCTGTATCTCATGCCTCAAATCGTGCCGATCCCGTAGGGCTTTGATCACGCCCCGCAAGTACTCGGACCTTGAACGGTCTACCGCTTTGGCTTGCGCTGTAATAGCTCGCAGATCCTCGCGGCTTACCCTTGCCGTTAGATATTTATCGTACGTCTGCATATACCTCCAATCTGTTACAACTTTTGTAAACAAAAAAACCCGCTTACTTTTTGTATCTTGTAAGCGGGTTCTATAACCTTTTCCTATTGGCTTGCCATTACAGATTTTTATCGTATAATAGGTATTGCCAAGCTTGTCCGTCTCACAAGTGCCCGCCCGCGCCCGGTTCCCGCCGGGTTTGGCTTTTAATTGGGCATTATTCTGTTTTTAGTGTTCTGGCCTATCTTACCACATAATCAAATCAGAAACTCATTTTTTAAGGTAATACTGTGGTACCTCCCAAGTAAAAAAAATTTGTTCTCTTAATCACTCCAGCCAATTTTGTAACACATTTATTCAGTAGTTCCCGTAAATACTCGCATATTTTGAACGCTTAGAATATTTGTTCTAACATAGTCCTCTATCTACTACTGGGATAACTAAGCACTTTTGCCGCCATTTAACATAACCTTAACAATTAGGCTATTCGTCTTGTTTTCCCAATAGTTCGCTTACTCTTTGTTGTGCAAGCCCTAATATTTGGCCTATTTCGCTTTGTGTACGCCCGGCGCCATAAAGCAAAATTGCTATTTGGCGCGTGTAATCCGATTGTTCTATTTCTCGATCCATATCTATATTATCCTCAATAAAATCACGCTCCCCAAAACCGCCAAACTCTTGGTATTGGCCATTAGATCCCCGCCATGCTGCGGCGTTGTATCTATGCCCGGTTTTATCGCCTGCAATGGATCCGGGCGCGGTGTCGGTATCCTCTGGATCCTCAAGGTCATTGTCAAGCCATTCTATTTGATCAAAACTTAGATTGTCTTGGTTTACGCTTGCAATTGTGCGCTTGCCAAAACTACCGGGTATTTTCCCCCCTGCTTTTCCCGGGCGGGTAGGGGCTTGCCGTCTTGTAAAGGTTTCGTCATTAATAGCCGTTTCCCGGTGGTTACGCTCATAATCAATAACTTTTTGATCCATTGCTATAACCCCGTCAAGCCATTCTGTTTTAAGTTTGCCGTCTACCAGTTTTTCTACAGATTTACCGGCAAGCCATGCCGGCCATTCCTTTTGGTCGCTGCCATATTTGGCAAGGCAATTTTTGCATAAGCGTTCTTTTACTTTTATGGGGGTAAAGCATACCGGGCATAACCGCCGCCCGGCTTTCATTGGTTCTATTTTGGGGGCGTCTTTTTCCCTTGCCCTTGCCTTTGCGGTCCCTAACGGCGCCGCCCTTACGTTAGATAGATCAAGCTCATAATTACGCCCAAAATTCACGTCTTGGTAAAGTGATCTTAGCCAAAACGGCCATTTGGTATAGTCATTGCCGTACTGGCTCGCGCATTGGTCGCATAGTTTCAATTTTTCAGTTACATAAACCCCGCATATGCATTTGTATAGTTCTATCGCTGCCAATCTTACCGCCTATTCTTACGCCGCCCGCGTCCGTTAATTTGGTTCAAAATCGCTTATTATAATGGTCGTTATGGCTAACTAACGCCCTTTTATATCGCTGTTATTAATCAGATCCTCAAGCCAATCCGGGGATACCTGGGTTAGAAAATACTCAATTTCGGCGGCGCTGTTTACGTTGTCGCCAAAACAATGTGGGGTTAGTTTTGTGATAAATCGATCACTATCCCGGATAGGTAAAACGGACGGTTGCCCAAATACCCGCCCGGTCTCTGTACTGTAAAGAATATAGGGGACCCCGGCGGTAGTTTCGCGATCAATAAAGTACTTTTGGTAAGTGTCTGCAATAGCTGCAGCCATTTGGCCGCGGTCAATTCTATTGGCGCCTTCCAAGTACTCGATCAATTCCCGCAAGGGTGCAAGCGCCCTCAAAAAATACTTGGTTATTGCGCTCCCCTGCTTATAGTCCAATAGATCCCGGTTCATTAATTCAACTGCGTTGTAATCCGCTTCAATAAGCAGCTGCAAGGCCTTTTGCGCTCTGCTTAGTATGTGGGCAAGCTCTTTTTCCTTATTCAGTTCCGTTGCCATTTTTTACCTATCCTTTCACTTAGTCCAAATTGATGTTTATTAAATCGCATGGCGCTGTAATTAGATCCTGCTTAGTTCCCAAATAGCGCTCGGTGGTTTGAACGCTTGCATGGCCTAAAGTTAGTTGTATTTGATCAATGGGGGCGTTAGCCTTGCGGGCAAGCTTTGCAAAAGTGCGGCGTAAGTCATGCGCGGCCAATTCATACCCGCAAAGTGCGGCGTACTCTTTCACGATGTTTTGTATAGCTTGACTGGTTAGGCTATCCCCTGTAATGTGGTCCCCTTTGTTTATCGGTCTGAAAATAAACCCCTCTGCTATTCCTGCGGCTGCGGTCCATTCGTCTACTGCAACCTTTGCCCAATTTGGCAGCGGTATGGTTCTAACGCGGTTCCCCTTGCCAATCATGTCAATAATGGCCCAACGGCTTTCACGTTGCTGTATATCCTCAAATTGCAAGTTAGCAACCTCGGACCTTCGTAAGCCGCCGCCAATCATAACTGCCAAAATAGCGCGGTCCCTTACTCCCTTCAAGCGGGATAGATCCGGCGCGTTAATCAACCTTTGCGCTTGCTCAAGCGTTAGCCAGTTCCCGGATCTCACGCCGCTTGACTTCACGCCCTTAACCTTTGCAACTCCATTGCCCTGCGGCTCTGCAATTAATCCATTATCCGCAGCTTCAAGCGCCAAACGCCTAATAGCAGATAATCGCAAGTTAATCGTACTGGGGGCATAATCGGTGTTTTGCTGCAAGTGCGCTTTGTAGGCGTTTACAGTTGCCTTTGTAAGCCCTGGGTTGCCCTGCTCTTGATACCACTCCATAAAATCATCAATGGCGTGGGCGTAAGCCGTTTTACTGTGGGGGCTGTTTAGGCCGTCAATTACAAGCGCTTTTATTTGATCTAAGCCGCCCGGGTGTTGAATAATCGTTAGTTCGTTGCTTTCCATGTCTACCGCCTTTTTGTAGGTTGGTTTTTGTAATCACTATTATAATAAGCTATTTGTAGCACTTTGTCAAGAGATTTCGCCTACCAATTTGAATATTGCTTTTCTATTCAATTTTTGCTATTATATGAGTAGGCGGTTCCCGGCGTTATATCGCTCACAAAACGCATATTAGCCGTCAATTGCGCGTAAGCGTTCGATTGTGAAGGTGCTAAACTATGATTACTCCAAAACAAGCTGCGGATACTCTGCAAGTCTCTACCTCTACCGTTAGGCGGTGGGCAAGCGATTTTGAACCCTTTTTGGATCCCCGGCAAGGTTTCAAGCGCTTGTACTCCGTTGATGATCTTGCCGTATTGAAAAAGATCCGGGACCTTTACGGCAAGGGGCTCAATACCCCGCAAGTAAAAGACGCCCTGCAAGTGGTAGATAGATCCGCAGCGGATAGCGCTCTTATTACAATCCCGGATTTTGCAGCTGCATTGTCTCAAGCGCAAGCCGATCAAGCCCGCTTGATTGTCAAAGTCAATGAGTTGGCCAATCAAGTGCAAGCGCTCCAAGAATATTTTGGCTTGCCATTCCATAAGCGCATTTTCAAGCGCCCCCCAAATCTTGAAAAGGATCCTCATGAAAACGATTAACGGGTTATTAGTCAAGTTGCAAGGCAATAATCTCATAATCAAAACCCCAAGCGGGGCCATTGTAAGGTTCACGATCAAACCATAGGGCTTGCCCCATACATGCGGGGGGCTTTTGAACTTTCGGGAATTATTTCCACAAAGTTCGGCGCTTGCCCCATACATGCGGGGGGCTTTTTCCACAATTGTGGAACTTTGCAAGTTACCAATAAGCTTGCCCCATACTTGCCGCCAAATACTGAAGGTATTTTTAACAGCGGCCATTGTACGCGCTCAATTAGTCCCAATCCCACTTAATAACGCGTGTATTTGGATCCCGCTGCTCTTCGTACTCTTTACGCGTCATTTGTACGCCGTCAATTTCTACAATATCGCCGCAGCTCCAAACTATGGTTAAGCGATCCGGCGGGCTTTTTCTTTTCTCAAGTTTTTCCAATCGTTTATTCAATTTGTCTGGCATTGCTATCCTTTTCCCCAAAACCATTTGTCAACTATAGTTGACTTTTTCCACAATTGTGGAACTTTGTAGATTATCAAGAACTTTAGCACAATTGCCGCCGTGATCTTGCCCTCCGGCGTTGATGTAATAACGCGCTTCCATGCTTCAACCTGTTCTTCTGGCTCAAGCGATGTAAGCGGACGGGCTTGGCGTTCAGAGGTTGGTAAAAAGTCAACCACGGTTGACTTTTTTAGAGTGTCGATTACAGAGGCAGAATCCATAAGTTGGTAGACACGCTGTTTTGTAAAGTTCCACTGCTTATTGCAGTATTCTTCGAACGTGCTCTAATCGCTATCTACCCCCCGCCAATCTTTTACATAGACTATAAAAATAGCGTCATGGGTATCCCCGGCCATTGCCTCGGCTTGCGCTCGGGTTAGCAGGTCCTTTTTATCTATCTCGCTTTGCTTTGGCATTATGCCATTATGCGATTTTGCCAAATAGAATAGATCCGGATTATCCCAAGTTTGCTCAAATACCATAATTGGCAGATCCCCCCGTTTATTCTCTAAATCCTCTAAGCGTGCTTTTAATGTTTTTGCCATTGTCTTACCCTCTATTTGTCTCCAATTGGAGACATTTTGTACCCGTTTTTGTCGGAAATTTCCGACAATTTGTCGCCCACGGGCGACATTTTTCCCCGGCTTTGCCCGCGTAGACTTTTTACGGTATACGCGGGCTTTTGCCTTGCCATGAACCTACGGACCTATTAGGCTGCAACTGTTCTTAAATAGGCGTTTTTTTCGTTCCTGTGGCACTCTGCAAGCGGTTGCACGCTTACTGCAAAATCCACATAATCCGGTATTTGTCTCCAAGCTTTTCAAACGCCTGGCCGCGTGTTAGCAGCTCCCCCTCAAAGTAAGCCATGCCCGGATTATCCCGGCTTTCCTTTAGCGTTAAGGTGGGCTTTTCGTTTTCCAATTGCTCTGATTTTGTTTTATCGTTTTCCATGTTTACCCTCTCTGTTTTTGGTCGGTTGCTTTGATCCGGCGGCTTATAACTTGATCATTTGGTCCCCACTCAATTACAAGCGTTCCCGGCTCTAATTCGCTATCGGGCGTATTATCCCAATCAACTGTAAGGCCATAATTTGGTTTATGGTTCGTATGATCCTCAAGCCGTCTTACTCGGGCCGCATTATCTCTTATTTTGTTCATTGACCGCCTTCATCCTGAACTTTCGCTGCATTTCAACGTTTTGTTGGTCTGCTTTCCAATAATCCATAGCTCTTTTTAGTGAAGTGATCCCCGCTTTCCTTGTATCAAGATCATATAAGCGGGACGCCTTCAAGCCGTATTTTGTATTGATTTTGTCAAATCGTTTCGTTAGCGTTAGCCAATTTTCAAAAACGTTGTAGAACTCGCTTGCCTTTTTGAATTCCTGTTCTTTAATCGCCTCTGCTTTTTCGGTGATTTTTTCCAATTCGTCTTGGGCGGCTCTGATTTCGCTTTCATACAAGCGCTGTTTTTCTACCTCAATGGCTTGCAAGGTTCGTTGTCGCGCTTTGTAGGCGGCTTGTATTTGTTTATCGATCCCGGCTGCCTCAAGTGCGATTTTGTAATTATCCGGATCCTGCAGAATAACGGCCTCTAATTCCTCGGATTTTGCAACTAACTTTTCAATTGTGGCCTTGTCTTTTTCGTCTTGCTTTTGCAACTTTTCTAAGTCGGTCATTTTTGTAGCTCCTCTGTATTTGTGTTTTGCTCTGCTAAGGCAAGTAAAATGCCTACGTCTTTTGGTAAGGTTTGATCTCTGTTAGCGTTTCCATACCTTACCCATTCATGGGCTTGATTGTCGGCTTGCGCCTCCCATTCCGGGCGGCTTTTGTGGTTAGCGTCCGATCCGGGCAGCTCGTTTTCTGTATCTGAATTTTTCATATATTGGGCATGGTGCTTAACGTGCGCTAACTCATGCAATAGCGTGGCCATGAGTTCCGCTCCCGCCCGGTCCTTTGCTATGGTTACAACCGCGATGCCGTCCATGTTTACGCTTGTCTCCCCATACGCCCCAATTACAGTAGGATTTTGCCGTTTTACTATGCAATCCCGCCCGGCAATAATAGGCGCTGTAAGGCTTACCAACCGCCAAAAAGTGCCATTTTCCGGGTTTTCTGATAGTAGCTCCATACATTCCCCTCTAAAACTTTTTACGCTTGAATTTGGTAAGCGCCCGGTCGAGTTCGTCCTCTGCACGCTCTAAGGCCAATAGCGCTTGGTTATACGCGGCGTTTATGGCCGGATTATGCGGATCTTGGTATATTGTCGCTGTTACCCGCTCCAATTCAATTTGGGCGGCTTTCACTTTTTCGTTTAAGCTTTCGATCCCTGTACTCATGCTTATTGTTTACCTCTATCTCCCTTGTAATATCTGCAGCTCAAGCGCTGTAATGCGGGCGTCCAAATCCGCTTGATCATCGGTTTTGAAAAACAGATCCCCAAGACGGGCCGCAGCTTGTAAGCGTACCGCGGGCGTAGCTTCATCGCTTTCCATGATGTCGGCAATGGTGTCTGCAAGCGTCTCTGCTCTTTTTAGGATCCGGCGCTTGATCTCATTGCGGGCCTGCGTTTCGGCGTCAAGTAAGGCGCTTTTGAAAATGGGGTCTTTTAGCCATGTGTATAATTGGCGCTCACTTACCCCCGCCTTTTTCGCAGCTGCTCTTTTGGTCCGTTCTGTTAGTAGGGCCTCAATTGCCGCCCTTTGTTTTGGTTTCAAATATGCGTTATTTTGTGCGTTTCTCTGCATTCGTTTTACTCCCCTTTCTATCGGCATTTTGCCAATCTATTGCTTATTATAATAAGGCTTATAGCAAGTTTACGGCTCAATTGCATAAAACCCCAAGCGCTCTTTTGCCCATTCCCGCAAGCTTTCCCCCGCTTGAAAATAGGCGTTCAAATCCATTGGTAAGGGTGCCAGTTTTACGCGGTATCCAAGTCGCTCATAAAGGGCAACCGCGCCCGCGTCCCCGGCTTCGTCATTGTCAAATACCGCCAATACAAGGCTTTTATTCATGAAGTAGGGACCCCACGCCGCCAAATCAATGCGGTTACTTGCCGATCCGCCCATACTGGCAATTGGTAACAGATCCCCAAATTCCTGGGTTGCTATCATTGCGTTAAACTCCCCTTCAGTTACTAAGCAACTTTTAGCCGTTTCCAATTCGTCCGCATTGAATAAGGCGGCGGGTTTCGATCCCTTTACAAGCGTATATTTTGGCGCGTGGTTCGTGCGAATTTTCAAATACCACAATTGCCCGCCAATATCGGCCGGGATAGTGATACCCTGCGGGATCCATAAGGATCCGGTTGTAAATCCGCTTGAGTAACCTACTCCAAAACGCTGCAAAGTTTCATGCTTAAAACCCCTCTTTTCCAAGTATGCAAGCGCTCGCGCCCCTTGCTCTGAATAAAGTGTATTTTGGCACTTTTTCGCGGCCTCGCGGGCTTTGCGCTGCCATGCCTCGGGGGGTGGTCCATAGGCTTGCCGTTCTGCTTTTGGCTTGCGGGCTGCGGGCTTTTCATTGCTTACCGTCAAGCCAATACTAAGCTTTTGGGCAGCTTGCCCAATTGTCAAATTGTCGCGTTTTGCTATGAAGTCGATCACGTCCCGCCATTGGCCCGCGGTGCAATTCCTGCATAGCCAAATATTATTAGCGGGCTGTACTCTGAAGCGGTCCACTCCCCCGCAAAACGGGCAAGGGCCTGCTAACTCCCCGCCGCCAGTACTGGCAACTTTCTTTAACTGATAACCGTCAAGCAATGCTGCTAACCGGTTTTGCTCTTTTATCTTTTCAAAGTCCATTTTATCGGCGCCCAATCCGGTTCGCAGTTCGCACCTTTAATAGGTGCTGCGAACTGCTAACCGCCTGTTTAGGGTTTTGGTTCCCGTTCGCAGTTACCGCCTGCGAACCGCTGCGAACCGCTGCGAACTGTGCGAACTGGCACGCTGTAAACCTTTGAATTGTTTATCCCGGGCGTCATTAATATCCGGTGATCACTCTCAAGTTTTCGTATTTGGTCCAATATGCGCGGGCGTCCTACATCTGGTAAGGCGGTCTTAACCGCTTGCCATAATGCGGTTATGGTCATGGGGTTATTTTCAAGCGCTGCCATTACTTCACGCTCAATAGCGTAGTTACTGGCATTATCCTCCGGCTCAACGCTGTAGAATTGCGCAGCTGCCAAATCCCCCGCGCTATCGGTGGTATATGTGAAGTAAGCCGTAAAGGGGGCAACCTCGCGGGATCTTGACTTCGTGCTTTTTACTGTTATTTGGTCGCTGTATGGTTCCCGGTCCACTTGCAAGGCCAAATCTAAGGCAGCTTCAATGCTGCTGTGGCCGCGCAAGGCGTCCCCGGCCCTACTGCCAATAGCGCCGTTGCTTTTGCGTTGATGATGTATCAATACAACCGCCGCGCCTGTGGTTTCGGCCAATAATCGCAAGTTGCTCATAGTCAAGCGCATACCGCTCGCGTTTTCCTCTATCCCCCCGCTTATGGTCCCCAAATTGTCAATAACGATTAATTTAGCGTCATTGACCCGGGTCGCTAACATGGCAATGCTTGCCGGGTCATTAGCGTCAAACGGTGGATTTTGAAAACTGTAAACCTTTAGGGGTATACCTGGGGGCGCTTTGTGCGCTTTCCCAAGTGCGGCAAAACGTGTAAAAACTTCGTCAATTCCCATGTCTTGATCAAGCCAAATAACCGGGCTTTGTACTGTGGGTATTGGGCTGCCGCCCTTTTGCCATTTGGCAACTTCAAGCCATTGTTTTCCCATTGAAACGCATACGGCCAAATCCTGCAATAACATGCTTTTCAGATCCCCCGGCGGTCCATATACGATGTTTAGGCTTTTCTCTCTGAAGATCCCGCCTAATATGTACTTAACGGGTTCCCGCGGCGCGTAAAAGTCGGCCATTGTCAATGGCTGCCAGCTATCGGCGGCGGGATCCTTTTCCGGGATCTCGTCCGGGTGCAAAATCAAGTGCTGAATTTCGCCTCTGGTTTCGGCGTTTTCCTGTATATATTGGCTTGCCAGTTTTATGGCTTGCGGATTGTATTGACTTTGTAAGTCTTGGGGGTTATAATCCTCATTGTCTATTGGGGATTTAACCCGCTTTTCTGAACCCTCTGGCTTGCCCGCCGGGGGTTCTTTTTTTTGTGATCCTATCATCTCATTACCTCAATTATTTTCTGTATCTCATGCCTCAAATCGTGCCGATCCCGTAGGGCTTTGATCACGCCCCGCAAGTACTCGGACCTTGAACGGTCTACCGCTTTGGCTTGCGCTGTAATAGCTCGCAGATCCTCGCGGCTTACCCTTGCCGTTAGATATTTATCGTACGTCTGCATATACCTCCAATCTGTTACAACTTTTGTAAACAAAAAAACCCGCTTACTTTTTGTATCTTGTAAGCGGGTTCTATAACCTTTTCCTATTGGCTTGCCATTACAGATTTTTATCGTATAATAGGTATTGCCAAGCTTGTCCGTCTCACAAGTGCCCGCCCGCGCCCGGTTCCCGCCGGGTTTGGCTTTTAATTGGGCATTATTCTGTTTTTAGTGTTCTGGCCTATCTTACCACATAATCAAATCAGAAACTCATTTTTTAAGGTAATACTGTGGTACCTCCCAAGTAAAAAAAATTTGTTCTCTTAATCACTCCAGCCAATTTTGTAACACATTTATTCAGTAGTTCCCGTAAATACTCGCATATTTTGAACGCTTAGAATATTTGTTCTAACATAGTCCTCTATCTACTACTGGGATAACTAAGCACTTTTGCCGCCATTTAACATAACCTTAACAATTAGGCTATTCGTCTTGTTTTCCCAATAGTTCGCTTACTCTTTGTTGTGCAAGCCCTAATATTTGGCCTATTTCGCTTTGTGTACGCCCGGCGCCATAAAGCAAAATTGCTATTTGGCGCGTGTAATCCGATTGTTCTATTTCTCGATCCATATCTATATTATCCTCAATAAAATCACGCTCCCCAAAACCGCCAAACTCTTGGTATTGGCCATTAGATCCCCGCCATGCTGCGGCGTTGTATCTATGCCCGGTTTTATCGCCTGCAATGGATCCGGGCGCGGTGTCGGTATCCTCTGGATCCTCAAGGTCATTGTCAAGCCATTCTATTTGATCAAAACTTAGATTGTCTTGGTTTACGCTTGCAATTGTGCGCTTGCCAAAACTACCGGGTATTTTCCCCCCTGCTTTTCCCGGGCGGGTAGGGGCTTGCCGTCTTGTAAAGGTTTCGTCATTAATAGCCGTTTCCCGGTGGTTACGCTCATAATCAATAACTTTTTGATCCATTGCTATAACCCCGTCAAGCCATTCTGTTTTAAGTTTGCCGTCTACCAGTTTTTCTACAGATTTACCGGCAAGCCATGCCGGCCATTCCTTTTGGTCGCTGCCATATTTGGCAAGGCAATTTTTGCATAAGCGTTCTTTTACTTTTATGGGGGTAAAGCATACCGGGCATAACCGCCGCCCGGCTTTCATTGGTTCTATTTTGGGGGCGTCTTTTTCCCTTGCCCTTGCCTTTGCGGTCCCTAACGGCGCCGCCCTTACGTTAGATAGATCAAGCTCATAATTACGCCCAAAATTCACGTCTTGGTAAAGTGATCTTAGCCAAAACGGCCATTTGGTATAGTCATTGCCGTACTGGCTCGCGCATTGGTCGCATAGTTTCAATTTTTCAGTTACATAAACCCCGCATATGCATTTGTATAGTTCTATCGCTGCCAATCTTACCGCCTATTCTTACGCCGCCCGCGTCCGTTAATTTGGTTCAAAATCGCTTATTATAATGGTCGTTATGGCTAACTAACGCCCTTTTATATCGCTGTTATTAATCAGATCCTCAAGCCAATCCGGGGATACCTGGGTTAGAAAATACTCAATTTCGGCGGCGCTGTTTACGTTGTCGCCAAAACAATGTGGGGTTAGTTTTGTGATAAATCGATCACTATCCCGGATAGGTAAAACGGACGGTTGCCCAAATACCCGCCCGGTCTCTGTACTGTAAAGAATATAGGGGACCCCGGCGGTAGTTTCGCGATCAATAAAGTACTTTTGGTAAGTGTCTGCAATAGCTGCAGCCATTTGGCCGCGGTCAATTCTATTGGCGCCTTCCAAGTACTCGATCAATTCCCGCAAGGGTGCAAGCGCCCTCAAAAAATACTTGGTTATTGCGCTCCCCTGCTTATAGTCCAATAGATCCCGGTTCATTAATTCAACTGCGTTGTAATCCGCTTCAATAAGCAGCTGCAAGGCCTTTTGCGCTCTGCTTAGTATGTGGGCAAGCTCTTTTTCCTTATTCAGTTCCGTTGCCATTTTTTACCTATCCTTTCACTTAGTCCAAATTGATGTTTATTAAATCGCATGGCGCTGTAATTAGATCCTGCTTAGTTCCCAAATAGCGCTCGGTGGTTTGAACGCTTGCATGGCCTAAAGTTAGTTGTATTTGATCAATGGGGGCGTTAGCCTTGCGGGCAAGCTTTGCAAAAGTGCGGCGTAAGTCATGCGCGGCCAATTCATACCCGCAAAGTGCGGCGTACTCTTTCACGATGTTTTGTATAGCTTGACTGGTTAGGCTATCCCCTGTAATGTGGTCCCCTTTGTTTATCGGTCTGAAAATAAACCCCTCTGCTATTCCTGCGGCTGCGGTCCATTCGTCTACTGCAACCTTTGCCCAATTTGGCAGCGGTATGGTTCTAACGCGGTTCCCCTTGCCAATCATGTCAATAATGGCCCAACGGCTTTCACGTTGCTGTATATCCTCAAATTGCAAGTTAGCAACCTCGGACCTTCGTAAGCCGCCGCCAATCATAACTGCCAAAATAGCGCGGTCCCTTACTCCCTTCAAGCGGGATAGATCCGGCGCGTTAATCAACCTTTGCGCTTGCTCAAGCGTTAGCCAGTTCCCGGATCTCACGCCGCTTGACTTCACGCCCTTAACCTTTGCAACTCCATTGCCCTGCGGCTCTGCAATTAATCCATTATCCGCAGCTTCAAGCGCCAAACGCCTAATAGCAGATAATCGCAAGTTAATCGTACTGGGGGCATAATCGGTGTTTTGCTGCAAGTGCGCTTTGTAGGCGTTTACAGTTGCCTTTGTAAGCCCTGGGTTGCCCTGCTCTTGATACCACTCCATAAAATCATCAATGGCGTGGGCGTAAGCCGTTTTACTGTGGGGGCTGTTTAGGCCGTCAATTACAAGCGCTTTTATTTGATCTAAGCCGCCCGGGTGTTGAATAATCGTTAGTTCGTTGCTTTCCATGTCTACCGCCTTTTTGTAGGTTGGTTTTTGTAATCACTATTATAATAAGCTATTTGTAGCACTTTGTCAAGAGATTTCGCCTACCAATTTGAATATTGCTTTTCTATTCAATTTTTGCTATTATATGAGTAGGCGGTTCCCGGCGTTATATCGCTCACAAAACGCATATTAGCCGTCAATTGCGCGTAAGCGTTCGATTGTGAAGGTGCTAAACTATGATTACTCCAAAACAAGCTGCGGATACTCTGCAAGTCTCTACCTCTACCGTTAGGCGGTGGGCAAGCGATTTTGAACCCTTTTTGGATCCCCGGCAAGGTTTCAAGCGCTTGTACTCCGTTGATGATCTTGCCGTATTGAAAAAGATCCGGGACCTTTACGGCAAGGGGCTCAATACCCCGCAAGTAAAAGACGCCCTGCAAGTGGTAGATAGATCCGCAGCGGATAGCGCTCTTATTACAATCCCGGATTTTGCAGCTGCATTGTCTCAAGCGCAAGCCGATCAAGCCCGCTTGATTGTCAAAGTCAATGAGTTGGCCAATCAAGTGCAAGCGCTCCAAGAATATTTTGGCTTGCCATTCCATAAGCGCATTTTCAAGCGCCCCCCAAGTATTGAAAAGGATACTCATGAAAACGATTAACGGGTTATTAGTCAAGTTGCAAGGCAATAAGCTCATAATCAAAACCCCAAGCGGTGCCATTGTAAGGTTTACGATTAAACCGTAAAAGTAACCGCCAAAATCTGAACGTATTTTTAACAGGGGCGATCCTACGCGCCCACATCGTCCCAAGTAAGGGTTATAACGCGCTCATTTGGGTCCCGCTGCTTTTCGTATTCTGCTCGGGTCATTTGTACGCCGTCAATTTCTACAATATCGCCGCAGCTCCATACAATTCTGAAGGTATCCGGCGCTTTTCTTTTCTCAAGTTTTTCCAATCGTTTGTTAAAAGTGTCTGGCATTAGTTCCCCATTTCATTAGCAATTTCAAGTATTTGGTCGGTCATGCCCGATTGTAATAACCGGGCATTGATCCAAGCGTCTGGGTTGGTAACTTTTTTTTCTATTGCGTTGTTTACCAAATTCGCAAGCGGCTGCGGTTCAATAGCGTCAAGCTCCCAAGACGCCGGGCCAAAATTCTGCAAGTATTCCTTATAGCGCGCGTCCGTTTCTTTTGCCGGGTTTTCGGGTGGGTGCAATGCCAAAACTTGATCAAAATTCAATGCTAAGCGCTCCACTTCTACCGGGACCCCGCTAAACATGGTTAGCCGCTCTTGTATATCCCGGGTCATGTCTAACCCGCTTGGGTCATGATCCCCCAAGTAAAGAATATAGCATTTTTTCTGTGGGCTCATTGCCGCCAATCGTTTGCCCGTTTCGTAAAGTGTTGAACTGCTTGAATAACCTTTATTGGCGGTGAACCTTACGCCCCATTGTAAGCATACCGGGATTAACACGCCCTCAAGCGCCTGTTTTTCTACCATGACCTCGACATAATTATTTTGGGTTTTCCATAGATCTAACCTAAATTGGTTTGCTGCCTGTTTGATTATTTCCGCCGGGCTTTCCCAAGTTCTGGGCGTTACGGTTTCCCGGCCGCGGTCGGTGATCATTTCCCAATCAATAAGCCCGGCCAATCTGGCATTGTTTACAAGATCAGCAATTCGCTTATATGAGTTTTGGGTATTTTCAATATAACCGCGGGCAACTAACTGGTAATAAAGTTGCCTAATTGTCAAATCGTAACCCGCAGCTTGATACTCCGCTAATATGTGATTAATCGTTTCAATCTTTTTAACGCTATCGGGCTTGAACCTCTTTTTTACAAAACGCTCCCTCAAATTGCCCTCCAATCCTTTACATAGACAATGAAAATGACGTCATGGCTATCCCCGGCCATTGCCTCGGCCTCTGCTCTGGTGTACAGATCCTTTTTGTCTATATCGCTTTGCTTTTTCATTATCCCGTTTTTAGTACCTGCCAAATAGTAAAGATCCTCATTGTCCCAAGTTTGTTCAAATACCAAAACGGGTAGATCCCCGCGGTGGGTTTCCAAATTCTCTAAGCGTGCTTTTAATGTTTTTGCCATTGTCTTACCTTTCCCCGGCTCCGGCCCGCGTGCACTTTTTGCGGTGCACGCGGGCTTTTGCCTTGCCATGAACCTATTAACCTATTAGGATCCTACCGCTCAAAATAGGCGGTTTTTTTCGTTCCTGTGGCACTCTGCAAGCGGTTGCACGTCTACTGCAAAATTCAAAATACTTGGTATTTATCCCCAAGTTTTTCAAACGCTTGCCCCCGCGTCAATAGCTCCCCTTCATATTTGGCCATACCCGGATTATCCCGGCTTTCATATAGCGTTAGGGTGGGCTTTTCGTTTTCCAATTGCTCTGATTTTGTTTTATCGTTTTCCATGTTTTCCTTTTCC
>Ga0209722_1001862_pt1 | contig 17582 bp, 17 predicted proteins | sample BioC12SIPDNA_2_FD_185745 | JGI IMG/M metagenome (GOLD analysis project Ga0209722, IMG submission 185745) | Anaerobic biogas reactor microbial communites from Washington, USA - Biogas_R1_A C12 SIP DNA (SPAdes) (version 2) | ecosystem: Engineered > Bioreactor > Anaerobic > Unclassified | place... | reverse complement strand
GACCTGGTAGTGATAGGCTCTTATGAGGGCGACACTCAGGGAGAGTATCTTTTTGGTGAGTTGGTAGATCGGGTACGCAGAGGCACTTCCACATCTGTTTTGGTGGTTCGCCACTATGAGAACCCTGCTGCATCCTGGCTGCGCCGGCAGTTACGTTCATCAAACCCGAGAACATAATTATGTTCCTTTGTTGAATGAAAACTTTTTTTCCAAATTCACTCACGGGTAGTTGGGTAACTGCTCTTTTTCATTTTCTCCAGGCAGTAATCATATTACCTTTAATTTTACCGTCTTTACAATGAAGTAAAATATATGCTGAAAGAAAGAGGTGCCCATGAAAAACCAATACAAATTACTATTAACTTTAACGGTCCTGATCCTGGCGAGTACTGCTTGTGTATTCCCGCGCCTTGTGCCCAAAGGAACTTCCACACCAAAAGACCTTACTCCCGTCAGCATCAATGAAGACCTGGCTAACTTTACTGAAATCGACATTGAAGCCGCTGGTCCAATTTTTCTTGTCCAGGGCGGTACTCACAACATCCAGATCGACGGTCCAAAAAGCATTGTCGAAGATATTACCTTCGAAGTCCGTAACGGAGTACTGGTGATCAAACATTCCAAAAACATTTGGGATTGGGTCACCGATAATGACTACCCCACCATCACGATCACTTTTGAAAATCTGACCCGTTTTGCTTTTGAAGGCGGCTCTGAACTGGTTGCCAATGATCTTCATACCGATTCCCTGTTAGTTGTAGTGCAAGGTGGAGCAAGCCTTGAAATGCTGAATCTCAATGTTGATTCCCTTGAAATGGATATACAGGGCGGCACGGACATTGATATCAGTGGTGTCGCAGGCATCCAAACCTTGAAATTTGCAGGCGGAGCCAACTATGACGCCGAAGATCTGAAGAGCGCATCCATCAGCCTTCGGATCGAAGGCGCCGTCTCAGCTACCATCTGGGCTACCGACCAACTGGACCTGGACCTGAACGGTGCTTATGATGTGAGATACTATGGCAACCCCAGCCTGACCCAAAAGATCCAGGGAGTAGGCAAAGTAGAAAGTTTGGGAGAAAAGTAATTCTGGAAATTTAGACCTTTCTTTAAAAAAAAGAGAGCTTGCGCTCTCTTTTTTATTCGTACTGCCAGGTCTCAAGGATTTTTTCGTATGACTCCTCGAGCGATTCGGGTAAGACGCGCGTCTTGCCAATCACGGTAATGAAATTGGCATCCCCGATCCAACGAGGGATAATGTGCCAATGCAGGTGTTCTTTAATGCCTGCTCCGCCAGCATCACCCAGATTGAGACCAATATTGAACCCTTGTGGGCAGTAAAGTTTCATCAAAACCCGGATGCTTTTTTGGATCAGAAGCATCATCTCAGAAAGTTGTTCTGAGGATAGCTGTTCCATCTTGTTGGTATGTTCATAAGGCACAACCATCACATGCCCGCTGGTATAGGGATAGAGATTCAGGATGACAAAGTTGTAAACCCCACGATGCACAATCAGATTCTGGAAACTATCGGGCTTTTCCTGAGCTTCACAGAACGCGCATGGACCGTTCTTGTCACGGCTAAAATATTGGTTGCGGTCACTGTAAATATGATCCATAGGAGGATTTTATCTTAACTTTGAATTAGTTGTAGAGAATTGTAAGCTTTTCGGCAGGTCGACCGGAAAGACAACCTTGGTAACAAAAAACATTGACAAATGTTAGGGGCTGCATATAATATGACCAGTCGGTCATAAAGAGGAATAATGCCAAAAGATACTTTCTTTCATCTACCCCTGGAAAAGCGCCATCTCATTGAAGAGGTTGCGGTTGAGGAATTTGCTGAAAACAGCCTTCATACTGCTTCCGTCAACGCCATCGTAAATAACTCAGGTATAGCCAAAGGTTCCTTCTATCAGTACTTTGAGAACATGGAAGACCTCTACAAACATGTTCTGAAGATCATCAAAGACCGTAAGCTGGATCTTATCTCCAGCCTTCCTCTGCCAGCCAACAACCTCGATACCTTCCGCTATCTTCAACGGCTCCTTCAAATCGATTTGGCATTTGAACTTAAGTACCCCCGCCTGGCTCAGGTCGAGCGCCGTCACAATTTTGAAAATCCGGTCACCAGCTCTATCGACCCTGAGACAGGTCAGCGTCTCTCAGGAGACGGGCGCTTCCATGCTTTTCTCTCTCAAGGCGTCTTCCATGACGATATCGCCACCTGGGTGGACACCGACCTGGCTGCCTATGTTCTTGGGGTTGTTTCACGCTGGTTATCTCCTTATTTGTTAGAACGCCTGGAACAGGACAGTGGAAAAGCTGTCGAAGCCGATCTTGATGTCAGCAGCGACCCCCATCTTCAGGATTTGTTGCAGAACCTGATGGATCTTCTGATGGCAGGCATGGCTCGCGAACCCCAGATACGCAAAGATTTTTACAGTAAATAGCCTTTCACAGGAAGTGGGCTCTATTGCCCAGTGAAGATTACCTTCCATGACTGGCAGTCCTATTTGCCAATGCAGCGGCTGGGGTCAAGCCCCAGCCCTACAAAAAGGCATCCGTACGGAGGGGGTTTATCTCCCTCCGTTTAATAAAGAAAGAGGTCGGCTTTTTCCGCCGACCTCAACAACTTACGATCAATTATTTACTGCCTCTGACCCAACGTCACTGTGACATCCATGGTCTGACCGCTTCTGATAATGGTCAGCACAATTTCGTCACCCACTGTTGTGTTCAACACCAGGTAACTCATCAACTCGCTGAAATCTTTGATCTCGACCCCGTCCACCGCGATGATCAAATCTCCGCCAGTTGTCAATCCCTGGACAGCCGATGGCTGGGTGCCACCTTTGATACCTGCCTGGTCAGCAGGTCCACCTGCCACCACGCTGGCAACGTAGGCACCGGTCGATTGCGGTAATTTCAACGCCTCTATCATAGCAAGGGACATCTGAGAATAGCTGGATAATCCCAGGTAAGGATAGGCATAAGACCCGTTTTCGATCAACGAAGGGACAACTCGGCGCACTGTGTTGGAAGAAATGGCAAACCCAATACCCGTGTTGACCGCACCCCCGGTAATACTTGTGCCTGCTGTCTGGATGGCACGGTTCACGCCGATCACTTCTCCATTCAGGTTCAGGAGCGGACCGCCTGAATTGCCCGGATTGATCAACGCGTCCGTCTGAATGGTATCACCTGAAGAATAAAAAGTTCCTGTCTCCGTTTGGCGCATTGAATCCAAAACCCGACCCCGAGCTGATACGATTCCAACCGTCATGGTACCGTTGAGTCCATAAGGATTACCGATCGCCACCACGGTTTGTCCAACTTTGATGGCTTCTGAGTCTCCCAGAGTCAAGGGTACCAGCAGAGCTGGGTCTACATCCACTTTGATCACAGCCAGGTCTGAATCCATATCAGAGCCTATCATCGTTCCGTACACCTTCAACCCTGAGGGGAAGTGCACTTCCAACTCAGTTGCATCGCTGGCAACGTGGTAATTGGTTACGATATGACCTTCCTTGTCGATCACGAAACCTGTGCCTTGTCCACCGCCTTCGGCGGACATGAATTGAAGCGAGACCACCCCTGGGCTGACCATCTCATACAACGCTTCCAGGCTGCCTTCAAGGGCAGTATATTCCGGGATGGGAATGATTTGGCCTGATTCTGCTGGCAGTGTCGCCACGTTTTCCTGGGGAATTTGCTCGGCTGCCTCAGGAGTGGTTTGGTCAGTATTTCTTGTGAGCCGGCAGGCAGAACCAACCAAAAAAATCACCATCAGAAATGTAATGACTCGTATAATGCGGTTTCTTTTTTCCATAAACACCTCTGCTTTTAATTGCTCTTAATTAAATATAATGCAGCATTATTAATGGTTTATAAAAAGTATAGACTCACATTTCCTCAATGGTACAACCCCCGATGAAACAATTGGCGTTTTTCTTACAATGCGGATGCCTGTTCCTGAAGTTGTTTCTCTTCTTTTGTTTCAGCCTCAATGTTAATCCCATGCGGTCTGGACTTGCCATGATCGTCGACATACACAAAGGTAATAAAGCCATCCACAGTCTGTTCGCCCTTGGTTGTCGCCCTGATGTAGGCGACCAGGCGCGATCTGCCTGTCCACACGACCCGTGAATCATAGCGGACCACTTCACCGGGCTGGACTGGTCGTGTAAAAGTCATCCCATGGATCTTTAGACACAAGACGTATTCCGGGGGCAACAGGTTGGAGGCGGCGATGAATCCTGCTTCAACCAACCACTCTGCGCCTCGCCCTGCAAACAGGGTGCGATGGTGGTTCAAATCTTCACCTTTTACAAGGTGATGAATGGTCAGGGTTTCCATTTTCATCAGTACCTCATTCAATCAATAGTTGTAAATTGTCAAACGCTACCTTGAACCCTTCCAGGTCAAAAGTGCCAGCCATCATTCCTATCCCGCCAGCCTGATAATCCGTGTCGGATGTGCTGGCTAAAACCGTTCCATTTACAGCCAGCACCAGTTGGTCTTTGCCACACATGGCACTCAATCGGAACTGTCCACCCCCCGCCACCTCCTGCGAGTATTTCCAGTCGACCAGGAAGATGGTTTCCTGACCATCCTGCTTCCAAATGGTGTAATAACCGTCTTCACTGATCTCCAGAACATAGAAATGTTCGTTATCCACTAATCCACAAATAAAGCCGTAATCACCATCTCCAACCGATTCCACCACCCGTAAATCCGCCTCGATCACGATTGGATCATACAGGTATTCCTGGTCAGACCAAGCCAGGTACATCGGTTTGCCGACCCGGATGATGAATTCACCATTTTCATACTTTGTCTCACCATCCTCATCCACAAAGCTGCTCCAGCCACTTTTTGGGTCAGAAAAATCGTCTTCAAAGATCACCTGACCACCAGGTGCAAAACTCCCGCCAATCTCATTTCCAGTAGCAATTGCAACCTCGCCAGCCCTGGCAGCCGTTATCAGCTCCATCGCCAGGTTGATTGGGCGCAGGGCGTTAATGAACCCTCCCGTTGGGACACAGGTGTCATAATTATCAATGTATCCATCCCGGTTGGTGTCCATCAGCGCCCGGCAGTCGACGACGGCATCACTCAGATCACCCGACCCGATCGCTGTGGGTACACCAATCAGCTCGCCCTTTTCATTCACAGCCAGACCGCCGCTGTTGCCACCAGCTATTGTGCCGCTGGTTTTTATGAACGCCCGATTGCCATATGCCTCTTCGGAAGTAAAACCACTGACCTCTCCACGTGTGAGCGTGATCGTATCACCACCAATGCCCGGGTACCCCAAAATATTGATTGATTCTCCCAGTCTCAACTGGTCAGAATCGCCCAGGGGTACAAAAGGCAGGTTGAGCAAGTTGTAATTCAAGGGGTTGCCGTTCAGGTCCTGGTAGGGTTTGACAATGGCGATATCGAGTGCCTCGTCAGCTTGCACGATGCTGGCATAATAGGTTTGAACCGGTGGGGCATCTTCAGCTACGGTCAGGGAAACAATCAGGTTCTTTACCTGGTAAAAACGATCCGAAAGCACCACATGAGCATTGGTAAGGATCAATCCATCCGGGCTGATGATGGTACCGGAACCCGTCCACCCAACCATTTCTTCGCCTTCGATCTCCACTGTCGCTTCGATTTGCACGACTGACTGCCATGGAATTGCGCTGAGCGCCGTGGGAGTGACAAGGGGTGATGTGCCAGGCTGCCAACCTTCGGGGTTCACACCAGCCACATCCACACGGGCAGTGAAAGGATAGTCTTTCTCATCTGTCCTGACCACCCCCACACCGCTCAGGGTACCGCTTTGGATGGCTTCGAAACGGAAGATGAACCGTTCCAGGCCGGTTGGTGCAATGGTCAAATCCATCTCGATCAAGCCTTCACCAGCTTCGTTTTGAACCAGCGTAAGGGCAGGCTCCGAACCAATGTAGCGGCTGCTGTTCATTATTTCTTTGGGCAGAACGATCCGGACGATGTGCACATTGTAAAGACCTGAATTAGAAAGCACCAACTGCAGGTCAAATACATTGCCCTGGTTGATTTTTAAGCCAGGAGCAATCAGTTCCACTTCCAGGATGCGCTCGGGTTTGCTTGAGGAAACTGAAATACAAGCAGTCATCAGAAGGAGCACTGCGCATAAAACACAGACCAGAATGATGGGTCTGTTTCGGTGTATAGTACGGTTCAAAATTGCTCCTCTTTTACGGCTTAATACAATGTTTGTTTTCATTCTCCGTGTATCCCAACCCCCTCCAGTGAAACGAAAGGGAGGGGAATTGGGATTGAGTGATTCCAGTTTTCGGCAAGGTGATCCCGATGAATGCACCTTTTCTTAAGCTAATCCCATTTGATGGTAGGGTCAATAGGCCAGTTCCATTCAGCCGGATCGGCATACCAATCTGCTGGGTTGATATTCTTGGTCTCTTCGCCAGCTTTCACTTCCACAGCGATAAGGGTGTGATCAGTACAGGCAGCGGTTAAGCCGCATGGCACAAACTGAGAATAAGCGCCAAAGAAAGATTTGGATGGATTGGCGATATCATATGCCAAAACGTAGTAACTTGCTGGCGCAATGTCATCAAAGCGGTAAAAATTTTGACCAGCCGCAGTATTCTGCCAGTAATATACACCCGTAAGAGGGTTCATCGCTACGATCCGCAGAGCCGGGATACCTTCACTGGGGAAAGACAACGAACCCGATAAAGCTCCGTTGCGAACCTGAGGGGTAGCAGTAGCCGGTATGGCTGTTGGGGTGGTTGATGTGGGCGCGACAGTTGCCGTTGGGCAGGCAGGGCAAGTCGGGATCACGCAAACTTCACAAGTGGCAGTCGGGCGGGCAACCTGGGTTTTTAAGGCGTCAATATCACTGGCTTGCACAGTCAGTTTTACAGCCATTGCCTGCTGCGTTGCCAGGGCTTCGTCGTTCTGGGCAGTACACCCAGCCGAAATCAACAAGATTAATAACAAACCGAAAAGCAGTACTTTCTTCATAGTTCCTCCGTTAAACAAGTCAATTATAGCTGATAGGCAAGAGGTGATAGTTCATAGCTAATAGTTTGTAGCAAAAAGACCGTATGCAGGAGGTTTCTCTCCCTCCGCTCCAGTTCGATCTCAGGCGTCCAAACGGCTGGGGTCAAGCCCCAGCCCTACAAACACAAAGCGGGATCGGGAGGGTAAGGCAAGTTTCACCTACTCAAGAAAGAATGTTGATCGTGCCCGCATCCATGTTGGGCACTTTTATTGACCATTGGTCCTAAGAAACCGGAATGGTTCAAGTTCATTGCCTACTCTATTTCATTGCCGCCACTGAGAATCGCTTATACTTTAAGCATGGATTCCTTCGATTTCTTTCGCCCCCCCATCCTGAGCGTCACAGCCCTCAGCAACTACCTGCGCGAATTATTGGAAACAGACGATGTTTTGCGCGATGTTTGGGTGAAAGGGGAAATCTCCAACTTCACTCAGCCCCGTTCCGGGCACCTCTACTTTACGCTTAAGGACGCCGAAGCCCAGATCCGTGCTGTAATGTGGAAGAGCTCCGCCTTGCGTCTCTCTTTCTCCCCTAGGGATGGACAGAGCGTGGAAGTGCACGGGAGCATGAGCTTCTACCCGGGAGGCGGGCAAGCCCAGCTTTATATCGATAGCATGCAGCCGGTCGGTGAAGGCATGCTTTTCCAGGAATTTTTGCGCCTGAAAAACAAGCTGGAAACCGAAGGGCTGTTCAACCAGGAGCATAAACGCCCGTTACCCCGTCTGCCCAAACACATTGGCATCATCACCTCTGGCAGTGGTGCTGCTCTGCAGGATATGCTCAACACGCTCAGCCGCCGGTTGCCACTGGTGCGCGTCACCCTGGCTCCAAGCCTGGTGCAGGGAGTGGAGGCGCCAGCCAACCTGCTCAGATCATTGAACTCCCTCAGCCAAATTGAAGATCTGGATCTGATCCTGATAGCACGGGGTGGTGGTTCAATTGAAGACCTTTGGGCATTCAATGACGAAAACCTGGCTCGTGCCATTTACAAATCACGTGTGCCCGTTATCTCTGGCGTGGGGCATGAAACTGATTTCACCATTGCTGATTTTGTGGCGGACCTGCGCGCCCCCACACCGACGGCTGCCGCCGAACTGGCAACGCCAATTACGATCAATGATCTTGCCACTGCCCTTAAAAACGCCGACACCGTCCTCAATGGAACGATCACGGAATCGATAGCTACGCGCAGTTATCAACTCGAACTGAAAAATCACGACCTGCGCCGGCTCTCCCCCATCCAGCGCGTCAATAATGCCATACAAACCCTGGACGTGCTGCACGAACGGCTTGACCGGACGATCCAAATCTTTCTACAGCAGCTCGGCTTCCACTTGCAACACCTCGACAACCGCCTTGAAACCCTGAGTCCACTTTCTGTCCTCAGGCGTGGGTTTGCGATCGTGAATGATACTCAAAGCGGGCAGCTGGTCAGCCAGGCTGGTCAAACCTATGAAAATCAATCCGTCCAGGTACGTTTTGTGGACGGGAATGTTCCCGCAATCCTTCATCCTTCCAACCAGGAGAAATTATGACCGATACCCAACCCACCAGCTACGAAGCTGCCTTCAATGCCTTGCAAGAGATCATTTCCAAGCTTGAAGACGGCGAATTATCGCTCGAAGAATCTCTCAAACTTTATGAAGAGGGTAAAAAACTCTCAGATCAGTGCGCCAAATTGCTTGAACAAGCTCAACTGCGGGTTTCCACCCTCGGCACCAATGAAGAAGGAGATGTTCCGGTCTAGTGGGAAATCCGCTCGATTTTTTCAAGAGCCCGATCGCTATTGCAGCCATGTTAGGGTGGATGGTAGCTCAAATTATTAAGCTCCCAATCGGTTTTTTGCGCACAAAAAAATGGGATTGGGCGTTGCTGATCAATGCCGGCGGAATGCCATCATCGCACTCGTCGCTCATGACTGCCGTCACCACCGCCATCGGTCTCAACCAGGGTTGGAATAGCCCCCTCTTCATCCTTTCGCTCTCCATTACCGGCATCGTTATCTATGACGCCACTGGCGTACGCCGTCAGGCAGGCTTTCATGCTGAACGGATCAATCAGATCTTACGAACGGTCGTAACGGAACACAGGATAGAGGAGCCTGAACGTGTGGAACTGCTTGAAATCATCGGTCACTCCCCTGCTGAAGCTGCCGCTGGAGCACTTCTTGGCATCGTCATCGCCTTTGTCGTTTGGTTGATAATGGTTTAATTCGATATGATCTGATAAACCATCCAACGGCTGGAGACACCCTTACAGGGCAATAAAGCTCTAGCCCCACGGAGAAATCAATTCATACGGAGGGGGTTCTCATCTCCCTCTGCTGGCAGTCATATTTGCCAACCTAAAGGCTTGAGACACCCTTACAGGGCAATAGAGCCCCAACCAAAAAGGAGGACTTCCTGATGAACATAACCTTCAGTAATCAAAAGATTTTCTCTTCTCAACAGGTAAATGATCTTTACACCAGTGTTGGGTGGACCGCGTATACAAATGACTTGCCAAAACTGCTGCGCGCAATATCAAAAAGCAGCCTGGTGATAAGTGCCTGGAATGGGGCAGAGCTTGTGGGTCTTATTCGTGCCTTGACCGACGAGGAGACGATTGCTTATATTCAAGATATTTTGGTTTTACCGGTGTATCACAAACAGGGTGTTGGATCTCAGCTAATGCGGCGGATGTTGTCAGAACTGAAAGGTATCCGCCAAATCGTCCTTATGACAGACCAGGGAGAGGCAAACCTCCCCCTGCATGATTGGTATCGTTCGTTTGGTTTCAAATTCTTTGAAGATTGGGGCACTATCGGTTTTGCGATTTTTGATGTTGGGGAGGCAGAAGTAAACCTGTGAGCAATGTCAGTCAACCTGGTCACTACTGCCTCCACACTTAATTTGTTTAATCCACATCCTGGGCACAGCGGAAGCCTAAATCTGCCCCGCTGTAAAATCCGAGGTCAAATGACCTGGCTGAATTTCGCAAATACGACCAGTTTCCAGAGAATCCACCGCCTCTAACCACATATTCGCTTCCACTTTCTGGTCCGGTGGGATTCTCAGACGGGCTATTCGCATAATACTCAGCTGCATAAACATCAGCAACCCATTCCCAGACATTTCCAGCCATATCCATGACACCGTAACTACTGGCACCTGATGGATAACTTCCGACCGGCATGATCCCTCCAACACATGCGGTCGCGTTTAAGGGATTTAAGCTGTTGGCCTGGGTGCAATCCGGGTTCTCATTTCCCCAGGGGAACACCGTCTCGCTGCTTCCTCTGGCTGCCATCTCCCATTCAGCCTCGGTTGGCAACCGCTTTTCTACAAAGCTGCAATAGGCTATTGCGTCCTCATGGTTGATATTGACTACCGGATAATTGGCTGCGTCATCGAACTGACCAGTCTCGTAATACAAACCGTCTGGAATCGGTCTCGGTGCCTGGCAAACACCCGCGTCAACACAAAGTTGGTACTGACTATTGGTGACCTCGTATTTGTCGATCAGGTATGAATCCAGAGTCACCTCATGACGAGGGAGTTCTGATGCCCGGCAGCCGAAACCAGCGTTGTTTTCCTCATCGCAGCCCATCCAAAATGTGCCGCCCTCGATGAGCACTTGCTCATTCGGGTCAATTGTTTCCGCGATCGTGGGCGGAGCAGGGTTGGTCGGGATGGCTTCTTCTGAGGTATCTTCCTGTGGTGGGATCGCTTCTTCTGTCTGCTCTTCTGTTACCTCTGTCAGCTCGTTAACCGGTTCACTGGTTGCTGTTTCATCAACCGAGGGTTCAATCTTCACAAGCAGAGGTGTCTCGCAGCCCACCAAGCCAATAGTCAGGAAAGCCGCAAGTAGAATAGAGATCAGAATCATTCTGCCATGTTTGATCCGGTTCTTGTTAAATAGGGATGAAATTCGCTTTTTCATGGATTCTATATCTCCAGTAAAGCGGCTGGAGTAGTTGTTTGCCATCACAGGCAATGCTTCAGCCACTTCCAATATTGAAAGACAATACGCTGCTCTCTGCCTCTCGTCCAGTATCCTGGTAACCGATTCATCGGTTGCCAGTTCTATGTCCTCGTTCAAACAAGATTCGATAAGATAAACCAATGGATTGAACCAATGGATCGATCTGCCAATCAGATACAGCATTTTGATAAGCAGGTCCTTTTTTAGTATATGGTTGTATTCGTGTTGTAAGACGAACTTTAACTGTTTGGGAAAGTCCTTTTCGGTGGCTCGCTCCAGCAACTGGCGGGGTAAAACGATAGCTGGTTTTAACACACCCACCACCATGGGGCTCTCGTTGGTCTCAACTGAGTAGACTTTCACCTTGCGGCCAAGTTCCTGCTGGATCCGCTCAAGCACTCGCTCATCGACTTTTTGGATTCGCCGTTTCAGCTCGGAATGGAACTTAAAGTGGGACCATGCAACCAACGCGAAAGAGGCGCTCATTCCTATCAGCCAAATTGAGAAGGCGACTTGCTCAAGGGTGACCATGGTCGATTTGCCGGTAAGAACTGCAGCACTCAGCTTGCCTTCCATTAATTGGGAGGATGTCATTTCTCCGTGAGATGGTTCTGCGGTCTCTGCAACGACTGGCTGCGCTTCCATTTCTGAGACAAGGCGCGGAACCGTCGCCTGAATCTCTCTGGAAAGAAACGGAGTAGAAGGCAATTTGATCAGACTTCGTTCGCCCAATGGATTGAAGGGAATCAGCATTCGCAAAATCACGACGATCCACAATGCCCTGGCTAATCTTCGGCTGTAACGATCTGCCCCAAACTTTCGGAACAACAAAACGCCCAACACCAGAAACGACAACATCAAACTGGAAAGGAGGATGTTTTCCATATCAACTCTCCTCTAATATCACCTCCAGGTAGTTTTTTAGCTCCTGCAGGTCTTGTTTGCTAAGGGCATGGTTCTGATAGAGCCCAGCAATAAAATTCTGAACTGAATCGTCGTATAGTTTGCTGATCAACGATTGGCTTTGGCGATCAAGATACTTCCTGCTGACCTTGGGTGAATAGAGGCTGATTCTTCCTGATTTTTCACTTGTGAGATAACCTTTTTTCATAATCCGCAAGATAAATGTACGTACAGTCGCTTCAGTCCACTCTCTTTCCTTGACCGAATCAAAGATCTCTTCAAAGGTCAACGGTCTTCCAGCATCCCAGACCTTGATCATGATTGCCAATTCGCTCTCAGATAAATTTTTCATTCCTGCCTCCGCATGATTATTACAGCTGTAATAATGACATTATATAATTACATTTGTAATAATGTCAAGAGTGAATTTTTGGAAATTTCGGTCAATCGGCTATTAGGCGTATCTGACTTGGTCGGGTCAGGTCTGATCTTAATCAGTTAATATCCAAATTTGATGTGCCAGCTCACGATTTAGTCCTGATCACACTGCAGGCATACCCCACACTTCCCCCAGCTTACAGGGCTGCTCATTCCAGACAGGTTTTTTGTTTCATAACCTTCAAACTGAAGGTTTATTGACAATATCGTCAACCATTCTCAGCCAACTTACATTTGACGCGTTGAATGATGGTTTGAAGTTCCGGTACCTTGAGCAGCCATAATACTGCGGCATAAACCAACAATCCAACCGCCACTCCCCCCATCAGCACCAGGTACTTGTTCCTTCCCCCAAAAATCGCCATCCAACCACATAAAGTCAATCCCATGGCAAGACTGCCTGATAATGTTTGCCAACCAGAAAGTAGTATCTGGCGACCAGCCAGCCCGTTCAGGCGTTTTCGCAATATTTGCAACAAAACCAGGCACTCCACCGCCGTTGCCAGGCTGTTAGCCAATGCAAGCCCTCCCAGGGGCAGCCAGCCAATCGCGCGGAATAGACGCGAGAAGGCAAACGAAAGCAGGATGTTGCCGGTCATTGCCATTACACCCACGATCACCGGTGTTTTGGTATCATGCATGGCATAAAAAGCCCGGCTAAGTACCTCGACCAGGCTGTGCCCTGTCAGCCCGACGGCATACCAGAGCAGTGCCCAGGCAACCATTTGGGTGGAGGCAGCGTCGAAACTTCCCCGTTCGTACAACACCCGGATGATCGGAACGCGCAGCGCGATCAACCCCACAGTTGCCGGCAGTGCCAGAAGCAGCATAACACGCATGATGCCGGAAAGAGTCTTTTTAAATTGGTCAAATTGCCCCAGCTCAACCTGTGCCGAAAGCGTGGGAAGCGAAGCTGTGCCTGCCGATTGGGCGATGGCAGCCTGGGGCATGAGCATGATCGTAAACGCCCAAGCCAGAGCACTGGCAGCTCCTTCACCCAAAGAAAGACCTATGATGGTATTTGCAACAAAGTTTAGCTGAACCACACCCGCACCGATGATGCGCGGTACCATCAGTTTCAAAACCTGCCTGACGGCGGCATCCTTGAACCCTGCTGCTTTATCGTAAAAGCGGTGGGGTAAGCGGAAAAGATTGGGTAATTGCAGTGCCAGATGCCCCAAGGCACCCAGAACCGCGCCGATTGCCAGCCGTTGAATTCCCAACGATTTTGGCAGGAGCAGGACGCCTGCGATCTGCCCCAGGGAATACATGGCGGGTGCCAGGGCAGGCCATAGAAAAACCTGGTGCGAATTCAGAATACCCATCATCAGCCCACTGATGCCAAAAATGATCACAGTTGGCAGCATTGTCCGCAGTAAGTTCACCGTCAGACCCAGCATTGCCTGGTTGGCGTTTGGAACCAGGGAAAAGAGGATTCTTTCGACGATCAATGGAGCAAAGATCCACATTAATGCAGTAACGCCAACTAAGATCATCAGGAGCGCATTGATCACCCCCGATGCCAGTTTCCAAGCGTTTTGGGTGTCCTTCCGAGTAAGCAGACCTGTGAACATGGGAATAAAAGCTGAGCCCAGGGCACCCCCAGCGGTCAGGTTGAAGAGCAATTCAGTCACACGATTGGCGGCGTTGTACGCGTCCAGTTCCATGCTGGTACCAAAGGCGTGGGAGATAACTGACCCCCGCACAATCCCAACCAGGGTGCTGAAAATGTAGGCAGCCATCACAATGCTGGCAGCCCTGGCAATTTGCTGCCCGGCGGTCCTGATTTCGGTTTCCGGTGGGTTCGGGGTAGGCTCTAACTCATCCATGTTTTATCCGATTCGAAGTATTTTATCATTCTACTGTACAGTCGATTGCCAGCCTTGTCTTGGTGAGGTTGTCCATTTCTGTAGGGTCGATGGACTGCCTCGACCTGCACCAAAGTATCTGACATGGCTCGTTCTTCCCTTCAAAATGCATCGCGCGGAATGGGTCGAGCCCATTCCCTTCGCAAAATCACAATGATTGATGCTTGGCTTCTTCCCAGAGGGCATCCATTTCCTCAAAACTGAGATCATCCACATTCCTGCCCTGCCTTGCGGCCTGCGCCTCAATGTATCCGAATCGTTTACGGAAGCGGCTGTTCGTCTCTCTCAGTGCCATCTCGGGGTTAACTTCCAGCCAGCGCAATAGGTTGACCACCGCAAACAAGACGTCTCCGGCTTCCGATTGCTTTCTTTCCGGGGTATCAGCTTCCTTGAGTTCCTGGAGTTCCTCGTGAATCTTTGCGATCACCGGATCAATGGTTTTCCAGTCGAAGCCCACACGCTTAGCGCGCTGCTGGATCTGGTCTGCCTGGGTTAATGCCGGCAGAGCGACTGGGATACCATCCAACATGCTCTTGCGCTCCTCACCTTTGTTCCTGCGTTCTTCAGCTTTGATCTGTTCCCAGTTATTCAATACGCCTTCAACCGAATCGACGTCCAGGTCCGTGAAGACATGCGGATGCCGGCGAACGATTTTTTCACTGACGGCAGCAACCACATCGGTCATGTTGAAATCCTGCTCTTCGGTGGCAATTTGGGTATGCAGCACGATCTGCAAGAGCAGGTCACCCAGTTCTTCCAGCAGGTGTTCTGGGTCTTTCTGATCCAGTGCATCAAGGACTTCATAACTCTCTTCCAGCAGGTAGGGACGCAGGCTTAGGTGGGTCTGTTTACGATCCCAGGGACAGCCATCCGGTGCCCGCAAGCGGGCGATGATCTGTTGAAAATCTTCAAAACCTCTGCCGTTTTCGCGGGCAGGGATGTATAGTGTGGTCATCAGCCCAGTGTGCAAACTCTGGTCGACCTGATACAGGGGGATCTCCTCCACCAGTTCATCCGGCAAACCGGCATTGTGGATCAGCCTGACCGGGTATTCGTCCGGGTAATTGTTCATCAGGGTCAGTTTGAGGTCGCTGGCTTCCATGCCTGGCCGCATGTTGGAGATCAGCGCTGGCACAGAAGCAGGGAAAAAGGGGATCTCAAGCGACGCAAGGTAGAGCGAATCGGTCAGTACCAGTTTCGGATGGGGGTCCAGCCCCAAAGCGGAACAGACTGGCTCCAGGAAGCTCATTCCATCGATAATGCGCACAGGGACATGGGTTGTTTCCACCTGTTTCATGACCTGGCGCACGGTCTCTTCGGCAATGAAGGGACTGCCAGGGACAGCATAGGTGACGCTCCCTCGTTCTTTTGCCAGGTCGATTATTTTTTCTGCAATTTCAGAAGCATAATTGCTTGATTCGTACTCATCCTCGCCCTCGAAGCTATGGATTACGATGTCTTCGGGTAATTCTGAAAATACAGGGTGGTAACGGGTGCGTACCCAAATCTCTTTTATACGTGTCAGCCAATCCCAGGCTTCCCTGGTAAGGCTGCTTGCGCTAGCCGGACCTAACCCTACGATCACAATTCCTTTAAATTCCATTTACACCTTCGATCTGTTCGGAACGGATACTGACCGTTCCCTATGCTCAACCAAACACCCACCCCCTTATCCCCCTCCCAAGGAGGGGGCGAGAAGGTAGCTACATATAGTCTGTCTCTCAACGCCCTAAGTAGGGAATGACCACTGGGCATTCCGTCCATTCATACGGAACAGTCGGTGCCCGTTCCCAACATAAAACAAACATCTTTCCGCACCAGGCATACTGCTTCTTTCGCCGGAACGGTCGCTTTTCGTGCATTACAACATAAAGGCTGCCCTATTACAAAGGACAGCCTTTTGATTGTAATTCAACTTGACCGGTGTCTGGGGAGTATAAAAGTCTCCCATGGTACTGCGGTCAGTAAACTAACGCTTGGTGTAGGTCGGGGCTTTTCGAGCACGTTTGAGACCTGGCTTCTTGCGTTCCTTCACTCGAGGATCACGAGTAAGCAGACCGTGTTCACGCATTGCGCCACGCAGACTTTCGTCCATCGAGACCAGGGCGCGCGCCAAACCAAGTTTGACTGCATCACGCTGACCGCTGACGCCGCCGCCTTCAACCTTGACTGTCACGTCGAAGGAGTTGACAGGACGACCAGTTGCTTCCAGTGCTCCCAGGATGGCAGGGGCATCGCCGAGACGGGGGAAGTATTCATTCAGTTCTTTATCGTTGACGGTAAAAACGCCTGTGCCTTCGTAAACACGAACGCGGGCTGTGCTTTCTTTTCGACGACCAGTTGCTTCAGTATATTGTGCCATGTTACCTCTTTATTACTCCAGATCCAATGGTTTCGGGTCTTGTGCCTGGTGTGGGTGCTCAGATCCAGCATAAACTTTCAGATTGTCCAGGTAGCGCTGGGTCAGGCGGTTTTTGGGCAGCATGCCCTGGACTGCAAAACGAATGATGCGGTCCGGGTTATTTTGGAGCTGCCGGGTGAAGTCCACCTCGTGCAAGCCACCGGGATATCCGGAGTGACGATAATATTTTTTCTCTTCCACACGGGTCGGATTTGCGTAGATCTTCTCTGCGTTGATCACTACCACATGGTCACCCAAAACTACACCAGGGGTGAAGTCGGGGCGATGTTTGCCAACCAAGATTTCAGCAATCCTGGTCGCAAGGCGGCCGAGGGTCTTACCGGTGGCATCCACCAGGTACCACTCGCCGGTAATCTGTCCTTTAGGAACGTATGTTTTTTCCACTTTAACATTCTCCGTTTATAAGTACACACCCACAGCTTACGCCTGGGCAAACTATTATTTTTCCAAATCCTCAGCATACCTGACCTGAATCAAGGTAAGTCCTCGGGCAGGTGCCAGGGATACGATCCCGGTTGAACCGGTCTGCAGTCCTGTAGGAATGATTTCTACAGGAACTTCGCTGAAACCCACTTTCACCAACACATAAACGATCCGTCTGACCATATGGTACAGAAAGGCATTGCCGGTTATGGCGAATTCCATCGAGTCTGCTCCTGACAGCTCCCATTTTGCCTGCTCGATCCTGCGGGTGCTTGTACCGAATTCGGACAATGGGCGTCCAAAAGCGATAAAGTTATGTTCGCCAAGCAGATATTGTGCCGCCTCATTCATCAGGTTGATGTTCGGGGCAGCGTCCAGACGCCAGGAAAAACGGTCTCGCAGGGGATCACGGGCAGGCTGCCAATACAAGCGGTAAAGATAGCTGCGGGCAAGAGCGTCATAACGGGGGTGGAATTGAGCTCCTGTCTGCTCCAGTCTCTGAACC
>Ga0209722_1001860_pt1 | contig 17591 bp, 12 predicted proteins | sample BioC12SIPDNA_2_FD_185745 | JGI IMG/M metagenome (GOLD analysis project Ga0209722, IMG submission 185745) | Anaerobic biogas reactor microbial communites from Washington, USA - Biogas_R1_A C12 SIP DNA (SPAdes) (version 2) | ecosystem: Engineered > Bioreactor > Anaerobic > Unclassified | place... | reverse complement strand
GGGGAGGCTGGCCGAGGAAGGGTCGAAGCCATGCACGGGGGGCTGTGCGACGACTTTGACCAAACGGGAGGTCGGCTACTTCCCCACACGCTCGGACCCCACCGCCGCGACAGATCCCGGAATTGCGCACGATCATCGCGAAGTGCTATCTACCGCTGCCGCTAGGGGGGATCGAGCGAACGGGGAAGACAGCCGAGACGGCCGGAGCGCAGGCATTCGGGGCACATGGCGTTCCGGCGACACGGGGGGATCGGCTTTCTTCCCCGGACGTTCGAATAGTGCGACGGCGGGACCACGACATTTGACCAGGGGTCATCCGAGCCTACCTATCTGCCGCTGCCGCTAGGGAGTACGAGCGGGTGGGGAGGCTGGCCGAGGAAGGGTCGAAGCCATGCACGGGGGGCTGTGCGACGACTTTGACCAAACGGGAGGTCGGCTACTTCCCCACACGCTCGGACCCCACTTCCGGCGCCGAGGATGGGAGCCTGACAAGACGATGTCCTCAACGAGCCTACTATCTGCCGCTGCCGCAAGGGAGACTGCGCGAGCGGGGGGGATGGCCGAACAGAGCCGAAGGTCGGTATGGGGGTGCCGACATTTTGACTCAGCGGGAGGTCGGCTATCCCCCTCGTCGCCACCTGCTCTTGCGGCGAGGATGCGGCGATGGACAGACCTACTATCTGCCGCTGCCGCTGAGAGATTGAGCGAGTGGAAAGACGGTCAAGTGGCCGGAGTGACGGTGCGCGGGGCGCCTTGGGGACCGGCCCAAAGCAACGGGGATTGGCCGTCTTCCCCCCGCTTCCAGCGGGCGGAGAGAACAGAGAAGAAGCCAGGAGGAGCCGGGCGAAGGTTCCGAAATGACGGGTGGAAATGACCACGTGAATAAAGAGTCTCTGGTTCGCTGTCGAGAGGTGCGACAGGCGGGCGAGAGACGTTTTTGTTGCCTGACCGTCATGGAAGAGGGTTAACGGGAATGCGTGAACCGGGTTTGATCGAGGCCAACGTGTCAATGGGCGTGGACAGGCTAACGGATCGGGACCGGCCGATGGAACTGGAGAAGACCCATACGCCGGTCATCGAGGCGCCGGAGCGGGTGCGCAAGGGGGAGCCTTTTGCCTGTACGATTCGTCTGGGTGCGATTCCGCACGACGACAAGGGCTCGGAGCACTACGTGGAGTTGGTCGAACTGTTCGCGGATCGGCAGTACCTGACCCGCATCGAGTTCACGCCCCGCAGCGCCTGCCGGCAGATTGAGTTGACGCTTTGCCTGGATCGCGACGTCCGCGAACTGCGGGCCTACGAGCGGTGCAACCTTCACGGAACCTGGCTCGGCGCCCGAGGCATCACCGTGGTGGATTGACCGATCGGGCTGAGGGTCTCCGGGCGGATCTGGGACCAAGGTTCGACGAAAGGGGTCATTATGAAAGCCCGCGTGGATCCGGACACGTGTACCGGGTGCGAGTTGTGCCCGGAGATATGTCCTGAGGTATTTGAAATGACCGATGAAGGGGTGGCCCACGCCAAGGTGGAGACGGTGCCGCCGGAGCACGAGGACGCGGCGCGAGAAGCGGCTGAGAGCTGCCCCGTCGAAGCGATAGAGATTGAGGAATAACCGAAACGCGGTGCGGGTTTGGGGGGTCGCGCAGGGCGCGAAACCTTGTCACCGCACGGGGGTCGATCATACGATCGAGGTCGGCCGGTGCGATCATGATAGAGCCGGTGGTGGGGGCAGAGGGTAGACAGCCTTCTGCCCCTGCTCGCGTTATTCGGCACAGACGGTGAACGGAAAGGAGCATGACATGACGCGCCGGGAACGAGTGGCGAAGGTGAACGACCTGCGGGAGGGGGAGATGAGGGAGGTGACCGTCGGCGAGCGGCGCATCCTGCTGGCGCGGATCAACGGCGAGTACCGGGCGACCTCGGGCACGTGCAATCATCACGGGGCGCCTCTGGCCGAAGGCCTGTTGATCGGGCACCACGTGCGCTGTCCATGGCATCACAGCCGCTTCAATCTGCTCACCGGAGACCTGGAGGTCTCGCCCGCTCTCGACGCCCTGGCCGTCTTTGACGTCGGCATCGAAGGCGACGACGTGATGGTCGAACTGCCTGAGGGCGAGAGTCCCGAGCATCGCCACATGCCGATGGCCGAGTACGACCCGCAGGCCGATCCGCGGACGTTCGTGATTCTCGGCACCGGCTCGGCGGGCGGCGCAGCGGCTGAGATGCTCCGCCAGAAGGGCTTTCGCGGGCGCGTCATCATGGTCACGCACGAGAACTTTCTGCCCTACGACCGTCCGCCGCTGAGCAAGAATTATCTGCGAAGCTGGGAGGACACGTCGCCGCCGCTCCTGCGAGATGAGGAGTTCTACCGGGAATTCACGATCGACGTCAAGACCGGCCGGCGCGTGGTCCAGGTCGACACGACGGCCAAGGAAGTGATCTTTGAGGACAAGTCCTTCATCGGCTATGACCGGCTGCTGATCGCCACCGGCGGGGTCCCGCGGCAACTGGAGACTCCGGGAGTCGGCCTCAAGCGCATCTTCACCCTTCGGAGCCTCGCCGACTGCAACCGGATTCGCGAGACGATCCGGGAGTCACAGCGGGCGGTGGTGGTCGGGGCGAGCTTTATCGGCATGGAGACGGCGGCGTGCATGCGCGAACGAGGTCTGGAGGTCACGGTGGTCGCGCCGGACCGCGTGCCTTTCGAAAAGCAGTTGGGCGAGCCGATCGGCCGCATGTACCAGCAGCTTCACGAGGAAAAGGGCGTGACGTTCCGCCTCGGCCGGCAGGTCGCTCGGTTTGAGGGCGACGACCGCGTGCGAGCGGCGGTGCTGGATGACGGCGAGCGGCTCGAGGCCGACATGGTCGTCGTGGGGATCGGAGTACGGCCGGCCACCGAGTTCCTGCGAGGCGTCGATCGCAACGACGACGGCAGCGTCAACGTCGATGAGCATTTCCAGGTGATCAACGACGTTTACGCGGCGGGCGACGTGGCCTGTTTCCCCGACTGGCGGACGGGCGAACGCACGCGGATCGAGCACTGGTGCGTGGCGGAGGAACAGGGGCGGGTCGCCGCGAGCAACATGGCCGACGTCGAGGCTGAGTATCGCACCAGCCCGTTTTTCTGGACCAACCAGTACAGGGTCATCTTCCAGTACGTCGGCCACGCCGGCCGATGGGACGATATTGTCATCGATGGCGACGTGTCGCAGCGGACCTTCGTGGCGTGGTACATCAAGGACGGCCGCGTCCTGGCGGTCGGCGGCTGCAACGAGTCGATGAAAATCATGGCTGCGGCGGAGCTGATGCTGGTCGATCAACTGCCTTCGCCCGACGAGGCTCGGGCCGGAGTCGACCTCGTGGCGATGGCCCGGGACATTCGTGTTCACGCCTGATCGGCGCGATGCGCCATCGTTCGATCAGAGGCTGGTGCGTTCCTGGACATCCACCGTCACGTTGAAGTCCACCAGCAGGGCTGAGTGGTCGAAGGTGAAGATGATGCGGTCGCCGCAGCCGAAGTCGTCGCCGTCGCGGAGTACGTCGGTGCTGGTTTCCGGGCTGACGCCGACGACGACCCGCAGATCGGCGTCCTCGACGATGATGGCTTGAAGCTCGTCGCAGTCGCGGGAAAAGCTGGCCACCTCGCCCGGCTGCAGCGTCCGGTCGATCTGCTCACCGACTTCGGTCAGAGCATCCTCCGGGATGTTCTGCTCGTCGTCGATGAACAGCGTCACGTCGACGGGAAAGTCTGAGTTGTTGATCAGCGTGACGCTGGTGGTGGACGGCTGGAAAAAGTCGATGATCGCGCCGCATCCGGCGAAGACCGGCAGCAGAATCATCACAACGAAGAACGAAGAGAGCTGTTTCACGGCAGATCCCCCAAAAGACGTTTCATCATTCCCCTGTATCGGTTATCTTACCGGACAATTGTTACGGTGTAAAGGTGGTTTCATGAACGATCGTTCGAATGAAGCGTTGATCCGGGAGTGCAAGGCCAAGGCGGCAGAGGCGGCGGCGGACCTGGTGGTTGATGGGGCGGTGGTGGGGCTGGGTTCGGGCAGCACGCTGGCCATCGCCATCAAACACCTGGCCCAACGGTGCCGCGAAGGGCTGCGGATCACCGCCGCGGCCAGTTCGCTTCAGGCGCGGCTTCTCGCCGTCGAGTTGGGGATTCCCATGCTCGAAATCATGGACGTGTCGCGGGTGGACGTGACGCTGGACGGAGCCGACGAGATCGACGAGGCGGGCAATCTGATCAAGGGCGGCGGCGCCGCCCACACCACGGAAAAGGTGCTGGCGGCGATGGCGGACCGGTTCGTGGTGGTCGTCGATCAGAGCAAGTGCGTTCAGCGGCTCGGATCGCAGTTCCCGGTTCCCATCGAAGTGGTCGTCCCGGCCCTGGCGTCGGTGCGGCGGCGGCTGGAAGCCCTCGGGGCCCGGGTCGTCCTGCGGACCGGATCGGGCAAGATCGGCCCGGTCATCAGCGACCTGGGTCATCCGATCCTCGACGCCCAGTTCGGTCCGATCGCCGACCCAGCCGAGCTGGACCGCCGACTTTCCTCCATTCCCGGCATCGTCGGCCACGGCCTCTTCATTGGCATGGCCGACCACGCGATCATCGGCGCCGTCGAGAACAACCGTCCGACGATCCACGAACGCCAACTCACCCGCTTTCGATAAAAAGGGGACATTCTACTTTTACGAATCGACCACGACGCCACCGGCACGGCCGGTAGTAATCGTAAAAGTAGAATGTCCCCTTTTCCTTCGCTGCACCGGGGTCTTGACATCTGTACATCCATTCGATACATTAAACGCCTGTTTAATGGAGATTCCGGCGGCGATGGAACGAGAGGTCGATGATCTGGGCCCGCAGATACAGATGCTGCGGAAGCGGTGCGGGTTGTCGATACGGCGGCTGGCGGAGTTGGCGGGGGTCACGCCTGGATTGATATCTCTTATAGAACGTCAAAAATGTTCACCAAGCCTGGGTACGCTTCGGAAGATTCTCACCGCGTTGGGTACGGACCTGGGGACTTTTTTCGGTACGGAGCAGGCCGATCAGCACGGTCCGGTCTTTGCCCGAGAGAAGATGCAGGCGGTCAGCGACGGTGAGCGGCGCTACACCGTGGTGCTTTCGCCCCGCAATGGGGTACAGGCCCAGATGATGGACGAGCAGATGTTCCCAGCCCGCAAGCATCCGCCGTTCGAGAAGCTCGAGTGCGACGTGGGCGGCTACATCATTGCCGGAACGCTGGCGATGGAGATCGCCGGCCAGGCGGTCCAGACCCTGCGGCCGGGCGATGCATTCTATATTCCGCGGGGGACCGAGCATCGCGGCTACGCCACCGGCGAGGAGCCGGTTCGCGTGATCACCGTGTACTATCCGGGTAGATACTAACAGGTATTGAAGGAAAGCCAGTTATGATCGAGAAGGTTTTCATCCTGCATCACACGCACGTGGACTTCGGGTACACCGACACCCGCCGGAAGGTTCTGGATGACCTGGTGGCGATGGTGGACGAGGCGACGGATCTGGTCAAGGCCTCAGCCGACCGGCCGGAGCCGGAACGATTCCGCTGGATTCACGAGGGCTTCTGGCCGGTGATGGAGTACCTGCGTCGCGGCGGCGCGCGTCGTGAGGAGATGTTCGAGCAGATCCGCGGCGGCCGGGTGGAACTGACGGCGCTTTACATGAACCCGACGGACCTGTTCGATCGCGACAGCTTCGAGCGATCGACCGACTACGCGTGCGATTTGGCCAGGCGAGAGAATTTGCCGCTGGTCAGCGCGATGTTCTCCGATTGTCCCGGGATTCCGTGGAGTCTGCCGGATATCCTGGCCTCGCGCGGCATCAAGTACCTCTCAGCCGCTCCGGACTTTATCATGTCGTTTCCGCTGGAGGTGGAGCGCCCGTTCTACTGGGAAGGGCCGGACGGCGGGCGGGTGCTGACGTGGTTCACCGAGTGGCGTCACTCCTGGTACGCCGAAGGCATCGTCCACAAGCTGGCTGAGGATTTTGCGAAGGGTACGGAGAACCTCCTGGCGTATATTCGGCGGATCAGCGACGAGGGGTATCGCTGGCGAGGGCTTGCCATCCATTTCGGGATGGACAACGTGCCCGCGGAGCCGAAGCTGATGGACTTCGTCGCCCACTTCAACGCGGCCCAATCCGGCATCGAGGCACGGATGGCGACCAACCGGGAGTTCTTCGAGTTCATGGAGCAGCAGCACGGTTCGCAGTTCGCGGTGCATCGGGCGGCGTGGCCTGACTGGTGGGCCAACGGCAACGGTTCGGCGGCGTTCGAGTCGGCGTGTTCGCGGCGGACGAAGAACGCGTTGCGGCGGATGCGGGAGCTTGCGGCGATGGGCAAGGCTGCACCGGACCCCGCGCGGCTGGAAGAGGTGTACGAGCAGATGTTGCTGTTTGACGAGCACACGTGGGGGGCCAGCATCTCGATTCGTGCGCCGTGGTCGTTGCAGGGGCGGTTGCAGTGGCAGGAGAAGCGTATTCCCGCGTTAAAGGCGCTGGATCAGGTTCGGCGAATCGAGCGAGAGGTGACGGCGAGTTTGGCTGAGGACGGACGGGTGACGGTGACCAACCCCTTCGACCATGAGTGGACGGGTGCGATCGCACTGCCGGTATCCGACAAGAAGAAGAGCGCGGGCGGTCTGAAGGACGTCGAAAGCGGCGAGCTGGCAATCGGCCAGCGGGAAAAGGCCGGCGCGGTTCGCGACCACTACGCGCTGCGGATCGGCCCGCGTGCGACGCGGCGCTTCGAGTTGGCGGCCAAGGCCCCGAAATCCTCCGTCCCGGCGGCGATGGAAAACGACTACTACCGGCTCGACTACGATCCGCAGCGTGGGACGATCGGGCAGATCGTCGAGAAGTCGAGCGGGCGCGAGCTCTGCGACGCCGGCGCCGAATGGAGTTTCGCCGAGATCATTCACGAGCGGGCGCGTCAGGGAAGTCGCGAGGAAATATACGATATCAGCTACGGGAGCACCAGTCCGGAGGCGAAGCGTCCGCGACCCGAGTTGGTTCGCCAGGGCGGCCACGTCAAGGGGCGAAAGCCGCGGCTGATCACCGGGCCGGTCTTCAATGCCTTGGTGACGACAGGCAATCTGCCGAAGGTGCGGTTCGCCCGCGAGGTGCGGCTGTACCACGCGTTGCCGCGGATCGACGTGATCCTGCGGCTGGACAAGCAGGTGGAAACGGCGTACGAAAGTCTCTACCTGGCGTTTCCGCTGGCCGGCCAGAGTCCGGAGGTGTGGATTGAGAACGCCGGTGCGGCGTTCCGGGCGGGAATCGACCAGTTGCCCGGCAGCGCGACCGACTGGCTGAGCGTGGGCGATTACGTGGCAGTCAGCCAGGCCGATCACACGACGGTGCTGGCGCCGCACGATGTGCCGCTGGTGCAGGTGGGCGACATCCACACCGGCAAATGGCTCAAGCGCCTGGAAGTGGCCAACGGGCACGTCTATAGCTGGGTTATGAACAACCTGTGGTTCACCAATTTCCCAGCGTATCAGGAAGGGCAGGTGCAGCTTGTCTGGAGTCTGACCAGCGGTGCGGGTTTGGTGGATCACGAGGCGGCGCGGCGGTTCGTCGACAATTCACGGGTCGGTCCGGTGGTGGCCGGCGTGTCTGAGGAACAGGATTCGGTGGTTTGGTAGCCAAAGGAGTCATGCAATGAAATTGGATTGGCCGTCTGAGTTTCCCGGTGCGCACTGGTTGGATGAAAAGGAAGACCAGGCGGTGCTGGACGTTCTGCACAAGGGTTCGCTGTTCCGATACTACGGGCTGGGCCAGCCGACGAAGGTGGACCAGTTCGAAGCGGCGGCGCGGGAGTTCTATGGGGCCGAGCACGCCCTGGGGCTTAACAGCGGAACCGGAGCGCTGTTGACTTCGATGACCGCGTTGGACGTCGGGCCCGGCTGCGAGGTGATCGTGCCGGCGTTTCTGTGGGTGGCGACGGTGGGGGCGATCGTTCAGCTCAACGCCATTCCGGTGTTGTGCGAGGTCGATGAGAGCCTCACCATGGACCCGAAGGATCTGGAGAAGAAGATCACGCCGCGCACAAAACTGATCGTGCCGATCCACATGGCGGGCGTGCCGTGCGACATGGACGCGATCATGGCGGTGGCGAAGAAGCGCGGCGTGGCGGTGCTGGAGGATTGCGCCCAGTGCAACGGCGGCTCGTACAAGGGCAAGAAAGTCGGGACCTTCGGGGATATGGGCATCTTCAGCCTGCAGCTCAACAAGAACATGACCTGCGGCGAGGGCGGCTTGATCATCACCAACGACGAGCGGCTCTATCACCGGGCGTTCGCGGCCCACGACATGGGCATGATTCGCGTGGGCGGACGTCTGGCCCCGCCGCCGGAGGACGCGCTGCTGTGGGGCGCCGGGCGGCGCATGACCGAACTGTGCGGCGCGGTGGCCGGCGTACAGATCGCCAAGCTTCCGCAGATCGTCGATCGCATGCGCCAGAGCAAGCGGCGGATCAAGTCGATGCTGGAAGGCACGGCGGGCCTGGCGTTCCGGCAGCTTTGCGACGCCGAGGGCGACAGCGGCCCGTTCCTCGTGCTGATCCTGGAGAGCGAAGCGAAGGCGGTTCGCGCGGCTGAGAGGATGAGGCAATCCGGCTTGCACAACGTGTCGCGCATCGCCGATTACGGCCTGCACATCTACTACAACATTCCGTCGCTGGTGGGCAAGGTGCCGCTTTCGTCGGCGGGCAACCCGTGGAGTCTTCCGCAGAACGCGGAGAGCCGGTACGACTACGGCCAGGGCGCGTGCCCGCGCAGCGACGAGTTGTTCACTCGTGCGGTCCTGGTGCCGATTCCTTCGAAGCTGACGGCAGAGCAGGAAAAGGCGGCGGCCGCGGCGATTAAAGAAAGCGTAACGGCCTGAGCCGATCCGATATCACTGTGAAGGCAGGACATGGAACTTCCGCGGGTCGCTCGCGCGGTGCGCAAGGAGTGCGTTATGAACTCGCAGACGTTCGGCACGCGGTTTCCCCTCGGTTCGCATCTGTGCCGCGAGCCGATGCCGCCGTTCTCGGAATTGAAGCGCGACATGGCGAACCTCAAGAAGCACGGGTTCAACCTGGTCAAGCTTCAGGAGCACTGGATGATCGACGAGCCGCTGGAGGGGCGTTACGACTTCTCGCGGTACGAGGAGTTAATCGAGCAGGCGGCGAGACTCGATATGGGAGTGTATCTGGGCCTGACTTGTGAGCAGGCGCCGGGATGGCTTTACCGCAAGCATCCGGACTGCCGGATGGTGGGCCACGACGGGCTGCCGATCGTCTACGATGCCCAGACCACGCTGCCGGCCGACGGCAAGCCCGGTCCGTGCTACGATCATCCCGGCGCAGCGGCCGATCAGGACCGCTTTATCGCCACGTTGGTTCGGACGCTGGGACGCTTCGAGAACATCGTGGTCTGGAATACGTGGCAGGAGATCGGCTATTGGGCCGAGCCTTTTCTGGGCAAGGCGGTCTGCTTCTGTCCGCACACGCTGGCGGCGTTCCGGGCGTATCTGCGGGAGCGGTTCGGCGACCTGGACGAACTGAACCGGGCGTGGAACACGCGGTATCTGGACTGGGAGTACGTGCTGCCGGATCTTCGCAACGCCAAGCACCCGTGTTCGCAGAATCTCGCGTGGCGGATCTTCATGGAGAATGTGCAGATCGGCAGCGTCCTGAAGCGACGGGCGGCGGTGATCCGCGAGAACGATCCGCTGGGCCGGCCGGTGTTCGCCCACAAGAGCGGCCCGCAGATCGGGTCGGGCGTGGACTGGACGTACGCGCGGTGCCAGGACTTTCTGGGCTCTTCAAGCTATCCGGCCTGGCGCGGCGGCGAAGAGTCACTTGCCGAGATGGTGGTGAATGAGACCTACGGGAACATCGTGCTGCCTTTCGATCATCTGCGCGGCTCGAATCGGCCCGGCTCGCCGCTGTGGGCGTCGGAGTTTCAGGGCGGGCCCATTTCGGTTGGTTTCCACAAGGGGCGCGTGCCGTCGCCGGCGGACATTCGCCGGTGGATGCTTTCGGCGGTGACGTCGGGAGTCACGGCGATCAGTTTCTGGGTGACGCGGGCGGAAATCGCATCGGCCGAGATGAACGGGTTCAGCCTGCTCGACAGCGAAGGCGACCGCACGCCGCGGTTTGAAGAGGCGGCGCGGGTCGGCCGGGCGCTGAATCGATACGCCGAACTCTTCGCGGCGTCGTCCTGGCCGGGCGGACAGGTCGCGATCCTGGTCAATGAGGATAACTACCAGTTCTGCCAGACGCTGGCCCAGGGCGGCGAGAACCTGGTACTGAGCCTGCGCGGCTGGCACCGGATGTGCTGGGAGAATAACATCGCCGTCGATTTCCTGAGCGTCGATGAACTCGACGAGCCGCGGGCGCGGAACTACCGGGCGATCGTGATGCCGTTCCCGATCTGTCTGGCCGACGCGGTGGTCGAGAAACTGGCCCGTTACGTCCGCAGCGGCGGCAATCTGATCTGCGAGGCTGCGCCCGGCCGGGTGAACGAACAGGCGTTCGCCAATCGCGGCGAGCTGTCGCCGGCGGCCCGCGAGCTTTTCGGCGTGAGCCAGAAGAGCTTTACCATGGTGGCCGAACCGGACGGCGGGGAAATCTGGTCGCCCAAGGCGTGGAGTTTCGGCGAGTATCTCGATCCGGCCATGCTGGAGGGCGATGGGCCGCTGACCGGTCTGCGGGCACGGGCGAACGTTTACATCGAGACGTTCGCCTGTCGCGGGTCCAAGCCGTTTCTCCTCTACAACAAAGCGGCGGCCGGCACGGTGCGGAGGGTTGGCCGCGGCAAGGCGTGGCTGCTGGGAACTTACATCGGCCACAACGCCGAGGCGTATCGCGATCCGGAGACGCAGGCGTTTGTCCGCACGCTGCTGGCGCAGTGCGGAGCGAAGCCGGAGCGTGAGGGCGGCTTGCTGTTTCGACGGCGGGCCATTCGCGGCCGCGAGGGGTGGTTTTTCACCAACCCGAGCGAACAGGCGATCAGCGAGCCGGTGGATGTGAAAGGCTGGAAGAAGGTTGAAGACATGCTGGGCGAGAAGCTCGTGCGCAAGGGCGATACGGTCGAACTGACCGTCCAGCCGTTCGACATCCGGGTGCTGGTGCTTTCTGACAAGACCGGGAGCAAGCGATGATCCGTCTCGACTTGAATGGGTTGTGGGATTTCGTGATTGACCTGGACCCCAGGTATCATCGGGATCCGGTGTACGCCCGGCCTGGATTTGACCGGAGCAAGTGGCACAAGGCGCCGGTGCCGGGAGTTTGGAACTACTACGCTGAGAAGCTCGACATCTACGAAGGTGTCGGCTGGTTCGTCCGGGAATTCTCTGTTGAGCCTCTGCCGCCCGGGGCGGCGGCGAGGCTTCGCTTCGGCGGGGTGAACTACAAATGTCGCGTGTTTCTCAACGGCCAGCATGTCGGCGGGCACGAGGGCGGTTACACGGAGTTCACGATTGACGTCTCCAAGGTGCTGGCCGAGGGCCTCAACACGTTGGCGGTCGAGGTGGACAACCGCGAGACTTCGACGCGGCTGCCACCGTGCCTGGGTTATTTCAACTATGGTGGCATCCATCGCGACGTGAGCCTGGAGATTCATCCATCGGCGTGGCTGGAGGAGCTTTTCATCGGTGCGGCCAAGGGCGAGCTGCGCGTGCGGGGTCTGGTCCAGCGGTCGCGTGAAGGACTGGCCCTTCGCGTCCGCTGCAACGGTGTGGAGACGCGTGAGTCGGTCGGCGATCAGTTCGACGTACAGTTTGCAGCCGATGACGTTGTGCCGTGGTCGCCGGATCAACCCGTGCTGTACCCGGTAACGGTCGAATTGATGGAAGGCGAGCACGTCCTGCACGAGTGCGCATACCGCGTGGGCTTTCGCACCATCGAAATGGCTGACGGCCAGATCCTGCTGAACGGCCGGCCGATCTTTCTCAAGGGAATCTGTTATGTCTATGACTCGCCGGTCTACGGGCTCACGTTGAAACGCGAGCAGTACCTCGAAGACCTTCGGCTGCTGCGGGAGATGGGCGTCAACACGATCCGCAGCCATTTTCCGTTCACCCGCGCGTTCTATGAGGCGTGCGACGAGGCGGGACTGATGGTGTGGATCGAGCCGCCGGTCTACTGCATTCATCCAGAGACGGACGCGACCGGGACGGTCTTTTCCGATCCGGACTTTGCCGCCCTGGCCGAGGGAATGGTGGGCGAGATGATCGTGCACGCGCGAAACCATCCGTCGGTGGTCATCTACAGCGTGGGCAACGAGTGCAACGTCGAGAACCCGGAGGCTGAGCCGTTTTTCCGGCGGCTCTGCCAGACGGTGCGGTCGCTGGATACGACGCGGCTGCTGTCGTATGCGTCGCTCTATTGCATTGTCGGACCGCTGGCGGAGATGGTCGATATTCTGGGCATCAATGAGTACTGGGGTTGGTATGAGCAGGACATTTATTCACGCAAGAGCGCGCCGGCGGCGATCGACCTGAAGATGCTCGACGAGAAGCTCGATGAGCTCAAGCGAAAGCACGCCAAGCCGATGCTGTTGACCGAGTTCGGGGCGGACTCGCGGCCGGGATATTTCTCAGCCTCCCGCGACTTCTGGAGCGAGGACTATCACGCGGACCTGATTAAGGAGACGTTCGCCGTGCTCCAGCGCCACCGGGAGATCTGCGGGGCGTTTCCGTTCTGTTTCAGCGATTATCGCGATCCGTCGAAGCACGTGACGGGCGAATGGGACGGGATGAACTACAAGGGTGTGGTCTCGTACCGGCGCCGGCCGAAGAAAGCGTTTGATGTTCTCAAGTACATCTATCGAAAGATGTCATGAAGGCGGAGTCCGACGCCGTAGTCGATCGTGTGCGGGCAAGAATACGGATCAAGGAAACGTGAAGGGGTAAACATGATGAAATCGAGAGAACGGATACTCGCCGCGATCGAGGGTCGGCCGGTGGACCACGTACCGCTGACCACGTGGTGTTTCGGATTTCCGGCTCCGCCGCAACTTCGATGGCGACGCGACGGCCGGGAGGTCGCGTACTGGTACTCGATGCGGATAGAGCACCTGCACACGCTGCCGCAGCCGTGGACGCTGGAAGACGATTGTGCGAGGGTGCGGGCGTGGCAGTCGCTGGGAGTGGATGATGCTCTCGACGTGTCGATCCCCTGGAGCATCGATCCGGCTGTTACGTCGACCGACAGCGTCGCTCCGGCGGGGCAGCTTGATCCGTACCCGGTCCTGGTGCGCCAGTATCAGACGCCGTCCGGGCCGCTGCGCCACGCGGTGCGTCAGACGGGTGAGGATCCCGGCGCCGGCTGGGTGATTCAGCCGGAGTGCGTGCCGTTGTTCGAAGACTACAACATTCCGCGGGCGGTGGAGCACGCGGTGGCCTCGCCGGACGACGTCGAGCCGATCCGACACCTCTACGCTCCGCCGGATTCGGCGGTCCGTACCTGGCTCGACGACCGGATGCGGAGGATCAAACCCTTCGCCGATGAGCACGGCGTTTTCGTCCAGGCGTGGTCGGCCTTCGGCATGGACGCCGCCGTATGGCTATGTGGGACCGAAGGGGCGATCATGATGGCCTTGGACCATCCGGAGGCATTTGGACGATTGGTGGAGATCATCGCCGAGACCGACCGCGCGCGGACCGAGATGGCGGCGTCGCAGCCGGGCATCGGTATGGTTGTCCAGCGGGGCTGGTACTCCTCGACCGACTTCTGGTCGCCCGCGCTGTTCGAGCAGTTCGTCTACCCGCACCTGGCGCGGCTGGTGGAGACGGCGCACCGTCACGGCAAGAAGTTCGGCTACGTGATGACCACCGGCGTGGAGATTCTCGGCCCGCGGCTCGCCGATCTTGGAGTCGATGTGCTGTTCTTCGTCGATCCGGTCCAGGACCGCATCGGCCTCCAGCGGGCCCGCGAACTTCTGGGCGGCCGGATCACCCTCGTCGGCGGCACCAACGCCCTCTCGCTTGCCGCCGACCCGCAGCGGATCCGCGACGAGGTCAAAGTGGCCATCGATACGTTGACGCCGACCAAACGATTCATCCTGCATCCGGTCGATGCGATTTTCCCCGACACGCCGTGGTCCGGCGTTGAGACCCTGATCGAGGCGTGGAAGGAGCATCGCGAAAGGTAGTCAGAAAGGGCATGACCCGGCAGATTGAGCCGGCCCGAGAGTCTTGGCCTTGCGGAAGAACTGACTGTGATTAGCGCAATTTTCCTCACGCAGATGAGCCACTGCGACTTGGGCTATACGGCCCCGGCGGGTAAGGTGCGCCGTCAGCACGTGGAGCACCTGCGGGCCGTGCTGGCGTTGTGCCGAACCACGCACGATCTGCCGGACGGTCGGCGCTACAAGTGGACCTGCGAGGCGTCGTGGACCGTCAAGGAGTTTCTCGCCCACGCCGAACCGGCGGAGCGCGCGGAATTCTTCGACTTCGTCCGCGCGGGACTGATCGAACTGGCCGGGTTCTTCGGCATTTTGCAATCCGAACTGGCGTCGATGGAGGAGCTGATCCGCAACTGTCAGTACAGCCTGGAACTGGCCCAAGCCGAGCGGTTCGACGTTCGCACCGCCGTGATCAACGACGTGCCGGGCATTCACTCCGGGCTGGTCGAGGTGCTCGCCGGCTGCGGGGTTCCGTACCTGCTGTGGGGTCCGAACACCTTCCGGTCGCTGGTCGGCTGGTCGGACCTGCCGAACTTATTTTACCTTCAATCGAAATCCGGTCGGCGGGTGCTCGTCTGGCGCAACGGCCATGACCGCCGCATCGGCCCGCGCGAGTCCGTCGGCTGCCAAGCCGACTACGGTCTGGGTGACCAGTACGTGATCACGCCGTATCGACAGGCCCGCGGCCTGGACGACGCGGGCAACCTCGCCTTCGTCGAGCGCGGCGTCACCGAGGCCGCGGGCCGCAAAGCCCTTGATCAGTTGTTGGAGAAGATGGCGTGTGACCGGTATCCCTACGACGCTGTGCTACTTCAGTGTACAGCGGACAACCGCGGGCCGGACCGTCACCTCGTCGAAACCGTCGAGGCACTGAACCGCGACTACGCGGACCTGACATTCCGGATCGCCACACCGGCTGAGTTCTTCCGCTACGTCGAAAGTAGGTACACGCCCAACATTCCGATCTACGCCGGCGAGTTCATCGACTCCTGGACCGACGGAGCGGGAGGATCGGCCCAGGCGACCGCAGCCCACCGGGCCGTTCAAACCCAGGTCGAACGGGTCGAACTGGTCCTGGCCCGCGCCGGCAACGCCGATCCGGCAACCGTCGCTAAACTCCGCGAGATCTACGAGAACCTGCTGCTCTACAGCGAGCACACCTTCGGCGTTCGCGGCTACAACTGGCGAAGGCTGGACCGGACCACACTCGTCCAGTCGTGGCGGGACAAAGCGGATTACGTTCATCGGGCCAAAACGGCTCTTGCGGAGATTGCGCCCTCGGCGTCCGTAACCGGACCACAAGCTGTCAGCGGGGCAACGCCCAGCCACGAGCCCGTCATCGAGAACCGTTTCTACCGGATTGAAGCCTCGAAGAATGGCCAGACGGTTTCGATTGTGGACAGGGAGTTGGACCGGGAGGTGATCGACGCCGGTCACGAGTGGCCGTTTGGCGGGATGGTTTTCACGCGCCTGTCGGGGCTTTCCGAAGGTTCGCCCGGTCTTGGCGGAGGCAAGTACGATCCGGTTCGGACAGAAACGTACGTCGGCCGGCCGCAGCGGCCCCGCGTGGAGCGCAAGACCGACCGGATTGAGTTGACAGCGGAGGTGGTTTTCGACAGGCCGCCGATCGACATCCGCGGCCAGACCGCATTGGTTCTGTACGCCAACGAAAAGCGCATCGATCTGATCAACACTGTGGTCAAGGATGAGAGTCCCGACAAAGAGGCGGTGTATTTCGCCTTTCCGTGGAAGCTCAGCAAGTCCGCGTTCACGACCCGCTTGGAGATGGCCGGCCACCTGCTGCGATTTCCCGAGGACCTGCTCTCCTGCTCGCACAGCGATTTCGTCGGCGTTCGCCATCTGGCGTGCATGGCCGATGAGGACCTGGCTGTCATGTGGCTGACGCACGATGCCCCGCTGGTGCAGATCGGCGGGTTGCGGACCCTGGCGTGGGCCGGGCACGACTACCAGCCGGCCGAACCACTGCTCATCTCATACGCAATGAACAACACCTGGCCGACGAACTTCCAGCTCTGGCAGGGCGGGCAGTTTGCGTTCCGCTACTCGCTGACCAGCACGCGCCGTTTCGACCCCGCTGCGTGCTACCGGTTCAAACACGCGGTGCTTTCGCCCGAATTCGCAGAGGTCGATCTTCAGCCGGCAAACGTCGTCCTCAGCGGCGTCCAACTTCGTGACGACGGAGCCGCAGACGTTCGGCTTCTGGAGATCGGCGGCCAGACCGGCGTCGGCCGACTCGCATGGCCCTTCGTTCGCGAAGCCCGGCTGACGGACCTGGCCGGTAGGATTCTCAACGTGCTGCCGGTGGAGGCGGACGCCGTTGAGTTTCCCTTCGCGCCATACCAGCTCATCAACGTTCAAATAAGGACTCAGGAATGGTGGGCAACGAGCACGGAAAGGAGCGTTCATGGGCAAGTATGAAAGGCTCTTCGAAGGCGACAAGATATCCAAACGCGAACGCGTCGAGCGGACGCTGGGACTTCGCGAAGTGGACCGCGTCGCTCTGCACGAACAGCTCAGCTACAACGCTGGCGTAATCGCGCTCTATAGCGGCAAGACAATCGCAGGGTTTGACTACACGGTGGACGACGTCTGCGCAGCCATCCGTCAGACCCTGGACATCTGCTTTCCACCCAAGGCGCCGCTCGGGGTCGAACGCTATACGACCGCCGACGGCCTGATCTATCAGAACGACAACTGGACCACGTGGCGGGTCAATCGCTTCGAGGACGTCGAGCAGTGCCGGCGGTGGCTGGGCAAGCGAACCGACGTCATTCGCAAACGGCAGTTCGACCCGCACGCCGCTCGGCAGCACTACCGCGCCGAGATGCTCGACCTCCAGGCCAAGATCGGCGAGACCGTTATCCTCAACTACAGCGAAACCGGGTTCTGCTCGGCATATGACACGATGGGCCTCGAGCTCTTCACGTTCTTTTACGAAGACCATGCGGACGAGATGGTGGAATTCATGGAAGTCTCGACCGCCGCCGAGATCGAGCGGGTCCACGCCGTTGCCGATCGGACCCTTTCGCCGGTGATCCTGCTGCCCGAGGATTTCGCCACCAAACAGGGACCGACCTTCAGTCCCACATTCCTCCATCGGACCCACTACCCCTACGTCCGCCGCCTCGTCGAGGCGTGGCATGAGCATGACGTCAAGGTCATCTATCACAGCGACGGAAACTACCGTAAAGCCATTCCCGATCTGATCGGCTGCGGCGTGGACGGCTTCTACTGCCTCGAGCCGGCCTGCGGCATGGACGTGGTGGAGCTCAAGAAGACCTGGCCGAAGATGGTCTGGGCGGGCGGAGTCGACGGCGTCGATCTGATGGAGCGTGGCACGCCGGACCAGGTCCGCGCCGAAG
>Ga0209722_1001859_pt1 | contig 17592 bp, 16 predicted proteins | sample BioC12SIPDNA_2_FD_185745 | JGI IMG/M metagenome (GOLD analysis project Ga0209722, IMG submission 185745) | Anaerobic biogas reactor microbial communites from Washington, USA - Biogas_R1_A C12 SIP DNA (SPAdes) (version 2) | ecosystem: Engineered > Bioreactor > Anaerobic > Unclassified | place... | reverse complement strand
CGGTGTTGCAGAACCTCCAGATGGGCGGATACCTGTGGAGAAACCGGACTGAGAACAAGAGGAACCTGGACGAGCTCTGCGAGCACTTCCCTGCCCTCAAAACCCGTCTACATCACCAGGCCAGCGATCTCAGCGGCGGCGAGCAACAGATGGTCGCGGTGGCGCGGGCCCTCATGGCACGTCCCAGGATCTTGCTCATGGACGAGCCCAGCCTGGGACTGTCACCGTTGATGGTGCAGGAGGTGGCCAAGATCGTCCGGCAGATACACGAATCGGGAGTGGCGGTCGTCCTGGTGGAGCAGAACGCAAGGATGGCTCTGAAGCTCGCGCACCGGGCGTACGTACTCGAGGTGGGTGAGGTGACGGTGAGCGGAGACGCCGCGGACGTATCGAAGGATGACAGTGTCACCAGGGCATACCTGGGGTACTGAGACACCCACGATCCGACGACAACTACTGACCAACGGGAGGATACCGGCCATGAACCGCGAGCAATTCTTGGAGTATACCGACCACTTCAACCACCACAGATTCGACGAGGTGGTCGGGTACTTTGCCCCCGATTGCACTCTCAACTATCCCGACAGCTTCATGGGATCGCAAATACCGGGGGGCGGCAACACGCTACACGGCCCGCAGGAGTTCATCGCCAACTATCAGGCTCTTGCCGCCAACATCCGAGAGGTCCTGAACGTGGGCGCCTTCTTTCCGGGCGACCGGCAGTTCTGCGTAGAGTTCGTCACCGAGTTCCACGTCGAGCGCACTCCTCCCGAGGGGGGGCCGGGCGCGCAGTGGAAAGAGGGCGACGTCATCGTCATGAACCAAATGGTCCTCTACGATGTGGACGAGAACGGCAAGTTCAAACGCATCCGCATCTTCCACCACCGGTACTTGGACCCCGAGGTCACGAAGCACTGATGATCGAGGAGAATCACCCCTAAAGACATGAGAACATGGTGCGGATGGGTCCTGACCGTGTCTGCGGCCGTAAGGCTGCGGAGGGGGGTCAAGAGTGACAGCCGAGAGAGAGCACGACCAAGGCGTGGAGCGGCAAGTCGTCAGAGGTACGGGTCTCATCGGACCAAGAGATTCAGGTCCGCCCACCCTGGTGGACGTCAAAGACGGCAAGATCACCCGCATCCGTCCGCTCCAGTATGAGTCGAAGTACGACAAGAAGGGCTTCAACGCGTGGAAGATCGAGGCTAGGGGCAAGACGCTCGAGCCTCCGATGAAAGCGTGTGTGGGTCCCCTCGGCTTGGCCTACAAGAAGCGCGTGTATTCCAAGAACCGGGTGCGGTATCCACTCAAGCGCGTGGACTGGGATGTAAGCGGGGCCCCAGGGTCTACGGGGCCCCGCGGCCGCAACACCCAGAACCGCGGTACGAGCAAGTACGAGCGCATCAGTTGGGATGAGGCTGCCGAGATCGTGGCCGCGGAGCTCAAGCGGGTAGGCGCGGCCTATGGGCCCGAAGCGGTGCTTTCGCAGTCCGACATGCACGGCGAGAGCAAGCACCTCAGCCCCAGCCACGGCTGCAACAACCGGCTCCTCTCGCTCCTCGGCGGCTACACCATCCAGATGCGCAACCTGGACAGTTGGGAAGGCTGGAACTGGGGCGCCAAGCACGTGTGGGGCTGTGAGCCGGTGGGGGAGATGATGCCGGCGGCCAACCTCACCCCCGACATCGCCGAGAACGGAGAGCTGTTGCTCTTCTGGGGCTGCGATCCAGAGACCACCGCGCATCCAATCATGGGGATGATGTCCAGTAGAGTGTGCTATTGGCTGTCTGATGTCGGTCTGAAATCGGTCTACGTGTGCCCCGACCTCAACTACGGCGCGGCCGTTCACGCGGACAAGTGGATCCCTATCCTGCCCAACACCGATGCGGCTCTGCATCTCGCGATCGCGTACGTGTGGATCGTCGAGGGCACCTACGACAAGGATTACATCGCCACTCATTCCTACGGCTTCGACAAGTTCGAAGACTACGTGCTGGGCAAAGAGGACGGGGTTCCCAAGACCCCGGAGTGGGCCTCCGAGAAATGCGGCGTGCCGGAGTGGACCATCAAGGCGCTGGCTCGCGACTGGGCCAACAAGGTCACCAGCCTCATCCACGGCAACGGTGGACCGGGTATCAGAGGCCCCTATGCGAGCGAGCCCGGGCGGTTGGAGCCCATGCTGCTCGGCATGCAGGGTCTCGGCAAGCCCGGCCGTCATCAGGCCAAGATGATCGAATGGCATATCTGGCGGGAATGGCTGCCGATGCCCTACCAGGGTGTCGTGAGGCCCGCGTTGCCCATGTTCTGCGAGCAGGTGCGGCCGGCGGGCGCAATGGGCATGGCCGATGGGATGCTGCCGTTCTATGGCGGGAACGACCCGGTGATCCTGGAGCTCATCAAGCCGGCGGCGAATCCGCCGCTTCAGTCCATCCCCAAGTGCCTCATCCACGACGCGATCCTCGACCCGCCGATCAGCTGGTGGGGGCTGCACGGTTTTTGCGAGCCGGTCGGCAACCAGTTCACCGAGCACACGTTCCCGGCGCCCGGCTGCTCCGAACTCCATATGATCTGGACCGACTCACCCTGCTGGATCACCTGTTGGAACGATTCGAACAGGTACATCGAAGCTTTGCAGCACCCCTCGATCGAGACCATCGTGGCCCAGCATCCCTGGCTGGAGAACGACTGCCTCATGGCCGATCTCATCCTCCCGGTCGCGACCCGCTTCGAGATGATCGACATCGGTAACGACCAGGGAAGTGGGGTGTTCATGACCCTATACCTCGAGGATCCCTGCATCGACCCGGTGGGCGAATCCCTCAGCGACTTCGACGTGGTCGCCAAGATAGCCGAGAAGCTGGGGCTCCACGAGGAGTACACGCAGGGCAAGACCCATGAGGAGAAGCAAAGACTGGCCTTCGAGGGTTCAGGGATGGACGGGCTTGTCACATGGGAAGAGCTCAAAGAGAAGCAGTACTTCGTCATCCCCTGCGACGACCGCATCAAGGAGCAGCCGCCGGGTCTCTCGGAATTCGCCGACGATCCCACGAAGAGCGCTCTCACTACTCCCACCGGCTTGCTGGAGTACTGCTCCACCGCTCTCGAGAAGCATTTCCCCGACGATCTGGAGCGCCCTCCGGTGGCACACTGGATCGAGAAGAGCGAGAGCCACGACGAACGGATGAGCAGCGTGCGGACCGGGCAGTACCCGCTGCTGTGCATGTCGAACCACCCGCGCTGGCGCATGCATGCCCAGGGAGACGACGTCACCTGGACCCGAGAGATCGCGACCATGAAGATCACCGGTCCCGACGGATACAAGTACGAGCCGGTGTGGCTCAACCCGGTCGAAGCCCGAGCGCGGGGCATCGAGAACGGCGACATCGTGAAGATCTTCAATGAGCGGGGCACGGTGCTCGGAGGGGCCTACGTGACCGAGCGGCTCATGGCGGGCGTGGCCTACATGGATCACGGCGCACGTTGGGATCCCATCATCCCCGGTAAGCTCGATCGAGGTGGGGCCATCAACACCATCACGCCGCACAACATCACGTCGAAGAACTGCACCGGCATGGTTGTGAGCGGTTTCTTGGTGGAGGTGGCGAAGGTCACCGAGGAGGAGATGGCCGGATGGCGCCGGGACTACCCGGCCGCTTTTGAAAGAGAGTACGACCTTGCGACAGGAGTTTCCCTGACGGGTTGGCTCAGCGAATAGAGGAGGTAGTGCGCATGGCCGATGTGAGTGAGTTCAACCGATACGGTGAGGAGTTGGAACAGGCTCTCATCTTGAGATCGTCACCCATCGCGGTGAAGATGCTCAAGGACGAGGCGGAGATCCCAGAGGGGGCCATCAGGCCGGCGCAGGAGGGCTACCACTTGGCGCAGTGCCAGGCCTGGGCCATGTCCAGGCGTCAAGGCGCAACGGTGGCCATGCTCAAGGACGACCACTGGTGCCCCACCGCCGTCATGGCTTATGGGCTGGTGGAGCGACCGGAGTCGGTGACCCAGTGGTCACATCCTTATGACACGTTCGAACCGGGCGAATACGTCGGCCTTCTCTCCGCGCCGCTGAAGAGCGCGAGCTTCCTCCCCGACGTCGTGATCGTGTATGCCAAGCCCGCCCAACTCCGGGGGCTGCTGCTCTCCATGAAAGTGCAAGATGTCCCGCTGGTGAAATGCCACATGTTCCCGCCGTCCTGCGGCTGGGCCGTCGTGAACCCCATGAAGACCGGCGACTACTGGGTGGTCATGCCCGATCCCGGCGAATACGAGCGGGCGCTCACCGAAGAAGGGGATCTGATGTTCGCCGCTCCGCAGAGCAGGATGCCCGGTCTGATGGAAGGTCTGAGGGCGTATGAGGGCGGCATCTTCTCCTACCGGGGGCACCATATGTTCATGCAGCCGGACTTCCCTCAACCTGATCTGTACAAGCAGCTGTTCGGCAGCTGGGGGATGCACACAGGGTAGCGCTACAGGTGAGCGATCACGTCCTCGGTGGTGGTCACGAGGGCGATGGGCGGGAGCATCGATCCGAGCACCGTCTCGTGCAGCTCTTGATTGGCGTCGGCACAGGTGTCCGACGGCACGATGAGGCTGTAGAGGCGGTCGGCTAGGCCGAAGGCGTTGGACGCGATGGCCATGCCCGTGGCCACGCCTGTCAGCACGATAGTGTCGACGCTCTGCTCCTGCAGGTACTGGGCAAGACCGTTGGTCTGAAAGATGTTGAAGACCCAGTTGTAGAAGACCGGCTCCCCGGGGACCGGCGCCAGCTCGTCGATGATCCCTATGTCCCGCGTCCCTTCGAGGTTGATCTTCATCGTACCGGCCGCCGACCAGAACGCCCCGTAAGCCGGCACTTCGAACTCCGCCGGATGCCGGGCCACGACGAAGGCCACCGGCAACCCCTTCGCGCGGAAGGCCTTCTGCAAGGCCTGTATGTTGGGGATGATGCCCGCGTCGCGGGCCGCCTCACAGTGACCCATGCCCTCCAGAGCGCCGCCCACCCGGCAGAGAGAATCCTGCATGTGCACGACGAGAAGGGCCGGCTTGCCCACCAAAGACCAATCGTTCATGGAGACGTCTCCTGTTGTATCGGGATGGGTGGCTCAATGCTTTCATCGGTCCGCGCACCTGTCAATTGGATATCTTGGCGCCCAACGCCGAAACGCTGTTGACACCATCCACCGGCGGCGGGACGATGGAGGCTGTCTGAGGCATCTCATGGCCGTTGGCCACACACTGGGGGTGAGTCGTGCGCGGTATGGTACCTGGCTTCATGAAGTTCGTGACGCGTTCACTGCATGGAGTGGTGCTGCGGATCGTGGCGTTCTGTCTGATCGTGGTCGCGATCGTCGCGGCGGTCCTCGACGCGAAGTGGGGAGGGTTCACGCCTGTTGTCTGGCTGCTGCTGGCGCTCGGGTTCCTCATGGGTGTCATCTGCAACGAACTGGCACAAATCATACGCCGGATGGATCACTCGAGTCGCCGCACGCATCACAGCCGCCCACGGACTATTCTGGATGAACCCCAGACACCTGCCGCGGTGCCGGAAGTGGTGGCCGGGGCGCCGCTCACGGAGGCCAAAGCGCCCGTGAAGACCACCGCGCCGGACTCTTTCGAAGTGGAGATCTACTGCGTGAAGTGCCGCGAGAAGCGCATGATCAGAGATCCAGAGACCATCGAACTCGCCAACGGCCGTCCCGCGTACCAGGGCGCCTGCCCGGTGTGTGGGACCAAGGTGACCCGCATCCGCAAGACGGCGTAGCGCGGGGCCGTAAGGCCCCGAAGGAGACCCATGGAGATGGCCGGGCTCGAATCCGTAGGTCGGTGTCTCAAACGTCGCTCGGTCGTCTGGGCCGCGCTCCTGGTTGGTCTTGTTGGGGCCGTGGTCTGTCTCATGCTCCTCGGCGCCGCCGGGCCTGCCGGGGCACGAGTCGAGCCATCCACATGGGCGAAGAGCTATGTCGGCGACGACGCCATGGCGCGCGGGGTTTTTCGCCTGCCCAACGGAGACCTCATCATGACCGGATGGACGGCCGGCCGGCCGCAGGTGACGCGCCTGAGCGCCGAGGGAGACGTCCGCTGGGCCAGGAGATACGATTGGCCCGGGACTGGGGTCCACGGCGTCCCCTCGTCCGATCTGGGTCCGAAGGGGATCCCCTGTTCGCCATCCGGGATGCTGGTGTTCTGGGGAGACCTTCTGTTCCGGCTCGACGACGACGGGGATGTGGTCTGGGCCCGGCGATACCGTGTGAGCGAACCGGCCTCCAGCGGGAACATTGAGTTCACGGACACGGTGCAGTTGCCTGACGGCGGACTTGCCGTCTGTGGCCACCGGGGCTACGACCGTGTGTTCGTCTGCAGGATGGACTCCGGCGGCGCGCCTCTCTGGACCAGACTGTACGAACTCAAGCCTTCAGGGCAGCCGCGAGGCCGGGCGGGACGACCGGGCATCCGCGAGCTGGTTAGCCATCTCGGCAAGTCGGGCCAGAGCCGGTTCGGTCCGCTTCGACCAGTAGGCCGCGTTCAGACGGACGCAGTTGTTGAAGTGCGACCCTACCGAGAAGACATGGCCCGGCACCACCGATATGCCGGCTTCCAGCGCCATCCGAAACAGCGTCAGTGCGTCGACGCTCTGAGGCATCTCGACCCAGAGTACGTAACCACCGGTGGGGGTCGAGACTCGCGTGCCTTCCGGGAATTGGTCCACGACCGCTTGGGCCATGTGATTCACGCGTTCCGCGTAGGCGCGGCGTAGACGGCGGAGGTGATGCTCATAGCCTCCGTGAGAGAGATACTCGGCGAGGACCACCTGCATCATGAGGGGCGCTCTACCCGCGAGAGCTCCGCGCACGTGCTTGACGCGTTTGAGAAAACGTCCCGGAGCGATCCACCCGACGCGATAGGAAGGGGCGATGTCTTTGCTGAACGACGAGCACAGGAGCACCAGTCCCTGCCGGTCGTAGCACTTGGCCAGGGTTGGGCGGCTGCCTCCGTGGTAGAGCTCTCCATCGACGTCGTCTTCAATGAGGGGGATCTCTTTCTCGGCCAACATGGACACCAACCGGCGCTTAGCTGCGTCGGGCATGGAGCAGCCCAGAGGGTTGCTGAAGTTGGTCATGACCACCACGGCGCGTACGTCGTCGTGGAGCAGGGCGAACTCGAGCGCCTCGACACTCATCCCGGTGCGGGGATGTGTGGGTATCTCCAGAGCGCGTAGGCCCAGAACCTCCAAGATCTGGAGGATCCCGAAGTACGTCGGCGATTCCACAGCTACCAGATCGCCCGGCTTGGTGGTGACCTGGAGGGCTAGGCTGAGCGACTCGGTGCAGCCCGAAGTCATGACCAGGGAGTCACCATCGAGCACGCATCCCTGCATGCTCCGCCGCTGCGCGATCTGTCGCCGCAATTCTTCCCACCCGTCGATGGAGCCGAAGAGATCGCGGCCTATGTCTCCACGCCGGGCGACCGACGCGAGGATGCGGTTCAAGCGGTCGTTCGGCAGTAGTTCGGGGGCGGGAAGAGCCGCTCCAAAGCGCACCATGCCGTGCGACACGGATTCGAGGAGGATATTGGCTCCCAACTCGCCGATGGTTACCTGGGAGGGCCACGGGGACGCCGAAGACATGGTCGGCTCCGGGCGATCCGACACCGAGGGCCGCCAGGCGACGAAATAGCCCGATTGCGGCTGCGCACGGATGATGCCCCGGTCCTCGAGCAGCCGGTAGGCCTCTAGTACCGTGGTGATGCTCACACCACGCTCCCGGCTCATCTGCCGCACGGAGGGGATGCGGTCTCCGGGTTGCAGCACGCCCCCCGAGACCTGCTTGGCGATGTCGTCGGCCAGGAGGGAATACTTGGGCACCTTGGCACGCGGTAGTTCCGTCTTCATCCCAGACTCCTTGGTCGATGGCACTGTTATGGTCATCTTATGGGTACAGAATGTCATTGATTATGACTGTTATGGTAACACTTCGCAAAATCTGCGTCTGTTATCTCTTTCGTCTTTTCCCTACAATCTTTTGCTAGAGAAAAGGGAGAAGAAGGAGGGGGGAAGACAATGGGTGTCTTCACAGAACGTCTTGCCGTGTTGCTGCTATTGCCGTGGTCGAGGAGTCAGGCGGACTCCGGCGAGGCGCGCAGGAGCCGCAGTCACGGCGCCTCAGGCGAGCGCTACACAGGTGGACCGGTCTGGCAGTTGGGCCGTGAGCACGGCCCATCGTCGGCGGTCCAGCGCGCCGACCTCGAGGCGATCCGGGCGATCAGCCGGGTCAGGTAGGCCCAGCGCCCGCCCGGCGGGCCGCGGCGGGCGAACCGTGGCACATGGCGCGGCAAGCGCCGTGGTCCGCCGGGTCCGCCGGCGCTAGGCCCCCGGTTGCCTGCCTAGGCCCCCGGTCGCCAATAGTCCACGGGCGCCGTGCCCCAGCACGCGTAGTCGGTGGTCTTCCAGACCGGGCTCGTCTCTCCGCCCACCACCACGATGTTGATGGCCTCCGGGTTGTGATAGTGCGGGATGAGCTCGTCGTCGGGCAGCTTCTTCCACGAGGCGTACGGCTCCACGCCGGCGGCGGCCAGCGGTGCCACCAGCATGTCGATGGTATCGGTGCCCCAGTAGCGCCCATTGGGGATGAGAGCGTTCTCGGAGATCCAGCGGGCGAAGTCTTGTTTGGTCTCGAAACCATCGGCCTCTTTGAGCTGTTTGGCCACGAGGGGATCGAGGAGGAGGGTGGCGCTCGAATTCAGGCCGGGGATCACGCTCATCTGCAGGGACACTTCCTCACCCACGGTGCGGCTTGCGGCTGCGTGCAGGCTGTTCATGACGTACCAGCCCTTGAAGACGCTCACCGTGCTCTCCTCGGGCTTGAAGCCCTTGGTCACATGGAAGGGCGTCCAGACGCTCTGCTCCTCGTTCTCGGCCACGCACATGTTGTTGTGGAGGAAGCCGTTGCCTTGGGAGCTCCACAGCGTCACCTTCGGGCGCGCGTAGCCCCAGCAGATGGACATGAGGGTCCAGGCCCGTCCGATGACGGAGTTGGCCAGATTGCCCGGGCTAAAAGCCGCGAGGCCGGCGTTCATCCCTATCTCTTTACCGATGGGTCCGTTGATCAGCAGCATGCTGCCGAAGGGCGTGGTAGACGGAGTGAGTGCCGACTGCTTGCATGCCGCCGTGGCCAGGATCACCGGAAGATGCTCCGGCCGCGCTCCGGCCATGACCGCCACCACAGCGATGTCGCGCACCGTGTAGCGGATGAGTTCCTTGGTGTCGTGGTTGAAGATCTCGCCGACCAACTCGTCGCTCGGGCGGCCGGTGCCCGTGAGCATGCGCTCCACCCTCTCCTGGGTGGGGAGGATGACCGGCAGGCCGTCGGTCCAGCCCCGCTCGTAGAACAGGCGCTGCAGGTTGTCCTCGGTGTCGGGCGCGAGCAGCTCCTCGCGGGCCCCGGTCTCTCCGGGCAGGGGCAGCGGGCCGGTCGCGGGCTCAGCCTGCGCAGGGGTCTTGGTGAGCGCATCGAGTATCTCGTCGATGACCCGGTTGCCGGTGAGAGGATCGGCGCCCTCGATGTAGCTGTAAAGGGTCTCGCGCGACTGCGCGACCACGGGGTGCGGCGTCCACACGAAGGGCAGCGCCGTACCCAGGGCGGTCATCTCTCTGCGCACGTGATCCGCATACTCGCAGGTGGAAAGGGACGCGGTCGGCACGCCGTAGGCGCGCTCCAGATGGTCACTGCTCGCGGCGACCGCCGCGGCGCAACCGGGTCAGCCGCCCACCCCGAGCACGGCGGCGTCACCCTGTTCTTTGATCTCCTCCCAAAGCGTGTCGACGTCGTCGGCGAAGGGGCCGCCCGGCTTGCGCTTTCGCACCGTCGTCACCGAGGGCATGTTGGCGGTGAACCAGTTCTCGAGCTCCCGCATGAACTTGAAGCTGCCGCCGAAGCCGGTATCGACCAGGTAGACGGTCTTGCCGTCCAGGGCGTCGAGCCTGGGAGCGAGCGTAGCCGGGGCGGACTCGGCCGGCGCGCCATCGGCGCCGCCCACCGTCTGCACGCGCGGCGGCTCGGGATTGAAGACGGACAACGTGGACTGGGACATCAAGATCCTCCTGGTGACGAAGATCGTGCTTCTTGCGGCGGAATGTGCGAAGCATAGCAGGACCGCGGCATCGGGGTCCATGGGCGACGCGCCGGGGACCTGGGAGGAAGCTGGGGGTCAGCCGATTCGATAGTCCTCATAGGTGCGGATGCGCCGCAGCTTTAGCATCACCGATACACGCCCGCCCTTCTCCAACTCGATCTCGCCGCTGAGTGCCTTGGGGACTTCGGCCAGGAGGACATTGCCTCCGCACAGGAGGCTCACGCGCACGAGATCGCGTCTCTCCTGGAGGTCGATGACCTCGCCTTCGAACCCGTTCACACGAGGTCCCGGCAAGGGACCGGCGGAGAGGTATACGTCGCTGGGCAAGAACGCGATCCTCTTCACGGAATCGCCCTCATGGGGCACGACGATAGCCAGTTCTTTGCACCCCACCTCGACGACACCGTGTCCCAGCGGGCGGCAGTAGTCGCAGTCGAGGATGTTGGGAGACCCGATGAAGTCAGCTACGTACTCGTTGAGCGGAGAGCAGAAGACGGTCGCCGGCGGTCCGACCTGCTGCACGCTTCCGCTATGAAGGACGGCCACTCTGTCGCCCAACTCCTCGGCTTCCTCGAGGTTGTGCGTCACGTAGACCGAGGTGATGCCGGTCAGATCGTGGAGGCGGCGGATCTCGGTGCGCAGCCTCTTCGCGGTCTGGAGGTCGAGGCTGGAGAGGGGTTCGTCCAAGAGGAGCACGCGGGGGGAGGGGGCGATAGCGCGGGCGATGGCCACACGCTGCTTCTCACCTCCGCTGAGTTGCGAGGGGTAGCGGGCCATGAGGTCGTCCAGGTGCATGAGCTGGACCAGTTCTTGCACCCGGTCCTGGATGGCGGCGTCTTCGTCGCCGCGCATCTTGAGCCCGTAGCCGATGTTCTTGCGCACCGTCATGTGGGGGAAGAGAACGAGGTCTTGGGGCAGATAGCTGACCCGCCTCTTGCTCGCCGGTACCTTGTCCATGCATACCCCGTCGAAGAAGACCGAGCCTTGATGGCCGGCCAGTCCCGCGATGACGGTGAGGAGGGTCGTCTTGCCACTGCCGTTCGGCCCCAACAGCACGAGGAACTCCCCATCGTTCACTCGCAGGTCGACTTCCTTGCAGACATGGCGGCTCACGCCTTTCAGCTCTACGCTGGGCACGGCCTGCTCACCCCTGCCATTTGGCGAGGACCTTGCGTTCCAGGTAGGTGAAGAGCTTCTCGGATAAGAAGCACATGATGGAGAGCACAGCCAGGCAGACGATGATGATGTCCATGCGGACGAGGCTCTGCGCCTTCACCATGAGCGCTCCTATGCCCGTGGGGATGGCGATCATCTCGGCGGCGGCCAGCACCCGCCAGGCCATCCCCGCCTCGAGCCTGAGACCGGTGAAGATGCTCGGCAGAGCGAGGGGGATCACCACAGTGAACAGCACCTGTCTCTCGGATGCTCCCAGGCTGCGCGCAACCCGGATGTAGCTGGGGTCGACGTTCTTGACCCCGCTCGAGGTGGTGTAGAGGACGGGAAAGAACGAGCAGATGAAGATCACCACGATGGGGAGCAGGTCGTTGATGCCCACCCACAGCATCAGCAGAGGGATCCAGCCGATGGCGGGGATGGGATAGAACAGGCTGATGAGAGGATGCAGTAGCTCCTTCACCTTCGCCCGCCATCCCATGAGGATGCCCAGGCCTATGCCGACCGCGGTGCCGGCGAAGAAGCCGGCCAGGACCCGTACGAGGCTGCTGGCGAAGTTCTCCAACAGCACACCGTTCTGGATGAGGCGAAAGCCCTCGCGGACCGTCTCCGAGAAGGGCGGGAAGAAGCCGTAGCCGGGAAAGGCGGGGATGCGGGGCAGGACTTCCCAGGCGATCACCAAGATGGCGATCGGCAGGAGACCCCAGGTGAGGCGGGGGCGGCGCAGCCGGCCGGATACCGGCCGGCTGCGCCGCCCGACCTCGACGGAAGGCGCCCTGCTCAGCTCTCCGATCTCGCTCGTGCCGGCTTCACTTATGTTCATTTAAGGAATCTCAGATCAAGGAGTTCGGAGGCATCGATGGATTTCTTGAGGTAGCCGAGAGAGTCCATGTAGTCGATTATGGATTGTACATGAGCTGCATCGATATCCGAGCGGTACTCAAGCCGCGTCATGGAGTCGGCCACGATCTCGGGTGTGACCTGGAGTTTCGCGGCGCTCTCCACGGCCTTGTCGGGCAGCACCATCTGGTCGGACACGGTGAGGCTTTCGGCAAGGATCGCCGCCGCCTCATCTGGATGGTCGTTGATCCACACATTCGCCTCGTCGGTCACCCGTACGAGCTTCTCTACCACATCGGGGTGGCTCTCGAGAAGCTCACTTTTCACAACGAGGACGCTGCCCTGAAGATCGGGCCAGATGTCCTGAGCGGTCGCGAGTAGCTTGTACCCCGTGGTGGCGGCCATGGTAGCCCAGTGCTCCGGGACAAAACAGGCATCGATCTTGCCGGCCTGCAGCGCGAGCACCTGCGAGGGCGGGTTCATCCGCTGCGCGCCTGCTGCGATCTGCTGGGCGGGCAGACCTTGTACTTCGCACAGACGCTGTAACAGGACATCCACCGATGTGCCCGCCTGGGTGCAACCCAGCTTCAGTCCCTGGCCGGCCAGGTCTTTGATCGTGGTGATCTTGGCGGCATCGACCACCAAGCCGTAGCCATACTTATGGGTCCCGGCGACGACCTTGATGTCCACCCCGCCGTTGACGCGCGCGTTTATCGCCGGCACCAGACAGATGTAGGCGGCTTGTATGTCGCCCCGGGCAAGCGCGGCGGCAAGGTCGGCCCCGGTGACGTAGTTCTCCAGCGCCGTCACGGCGAGCCCCGCTTCGGCGAACCAGCCCTTCTCCTCGGCGACCATGGCGCAGGCGGCATGGTCTGTGAACTCCACCGCGATCTTGAGTTCGAAGGGCTGAGACGTTTCCGCGGTCACCGCCTCGGTCTCGCCACATCCACTCACAGCCATGGCGACCATGGCGACAAGAACGGCGGCCACGAGCAGGGTCATGGACTTCTTTGCGCTGGTTGCGGAACAGTGCCTCATAGATTGCTCTTTCATGCCAGACATCCCAGATAGTGATGACAAATCGACCGCAGCGCGGAGCGCACTCCGCGCAGGGTTTCATTTCCAGACGGCCGGCTGTTCGTTATATTGTTAGCAGTACTACGACGGAAAGACAAGGGGGCAGGGCGGGGCACGACTGCGCCGGATGCTCCGCGGAGCCACACGAGGGATTCTCGAGCGCCGTCCATGCATGACCCGCCGGCCCGGCCGTTGCGTGCTCGGGCGGGGTCTCAGCCGTTCTACTTCTGCGTTACCTTCGCGACATCGTCCGGCGTCGCCGGCACATGGATGCCGCGAGCCACGTTCGCGTCGCCGGCCCGAGGTGGACCTCTCGGTTCAGGCCGTCCCGGCACTGGCCGGCCACTACGCCCGCGACCGTGTATCCCTCGTCACCGACCAGCGCCGCTCCCATCGCGACCACCGTCCCGAGGGCGGGGATGGCGTACCAGAACTCGAACTCATGCCCTCGCTCCAGGCAGGCCTTGATAGGCTGCCCGAGCGTCTCAGCGAGCTCGGGCAGCCGGTCGGCGGGGTCGATCAAGTCGATGCCGGCCGTCGCGGTAGCAGGAGCGTGGTCGGGAGACGCAGCCTGAGCAGGTTGAGGGCCGCAAGCACGAGGAAGGTGGGGCCGGGTTTCCAGCGCCAGTACTCGCCGTACGACACTCGTGTCGAATCCAGCTTGGCGTACTCGGTCATGGCTCCCTCTCCGGCTACGCGGCCCGCTTCGGGCACGCCGGTCCGTGGTCAGCCTCGCCCCTCCGCCGGCCCAGCCTTTGCCGGCCCGGCCGGCGCCTACTCCGTCCAGGAGTAGGCCACCACCGGGTTGTTCTCGTCGACCCAGGCCTCCATGGACCCGTCGTAGATCTTGACGTTGGTGTAGCCGAACAGTTGTGTCAGCAGATACCACCAGGCGGCTGCGTACCCGCCGGCGCCGCAGTAGGTGATGATCTCCTGGTCTCTGTCTTTGCCCACGACTCCTTCTGCTATCGCCTCTATCATCTCGGTGGGCTTGTAGGTGCCGTCCTCCTCCCACACCCATATCATGGGCAGGCATCGCGCCGACGGGATGTGCCCGCGCATGTCGGCGAAGACTTCCTCGATGAAGACCCCGAAGAAGACTTCTGCGTCCCGGCCGTCGACGATCACAGCCTTGCCCACGCGCTCTTTGACGTACTCGGTCGACACCCAACTGTCGCTGTCGACGGGGCTGGTGTAGGGGACCGGCGTGGGGATGGCCGCCTCGGTGGTGGTCTCGCGACCCTCGGCGATCCACTTGGCGTGGCCACCCGCCAGCACGGCGACGTTCGTTACTCCGCCATAGATGAGCGTCACCGCTACTCTGACCGCGTCGGCCCAGGCAAAGGGCGGCGTTCCCGGGTCGGGCGAGGGACCGACTATGACTACCCTCGAGTCGCCGGTCAGCCCGCAGTCGCCGATGGTCTTGAGGAGATCGGCCTCCGGAGGCAGTTCGAGGATGAGTTCGCCGGAGTCGGCCCAGGCGGAGATGAGGCTGAAGGGGGATGAGATGGCTCCGGGGATGTGGCCGGCAGCATAGAGCTCCTCCAGCCTCACATCGATGATCACCAGATCGTCGTTCAAGTGATCTGCCAGCCACTCGGTAGAGACGAACGGATCGATAGAGCGGTTCATAGTCCTCAGCCCTCCGGTAATCGGTACCCCAACCCCCGGCCGTGCCGCACCCGAGGGTGGCACGGCCGGGGGTCACTGTCGTTCTGACGACTATACCGCGCTGCGGCGACGATTTGGGAGCGCGGATGATGTGAGCGCCGGTGCCCCGAGCCGTGTCCGGGTGATACGCTGGGGTCTCAAAGACTGTCTGACTAGGAGAGATCCATGAAGAAGACCAAGTACCGGGGCTACTTCTCCGAGGAGATCATCCACAAGAGCCCCTGCGCGGGCATCACCGCCCCGATGGTGCGCTACACGGGCGACAAGGACTGCGACGACCTCACCTTCGATTGGACCTGTGTGGCGCAGCCCGTGACCATCGAAGACGTGCCAAGCTGCGCCGACCGCGACCAGTTCATCTTCTTCGCGGGAACAGATCTGGAAGACTTCACGAAGTTCGGGGCCAAGGTGCACGTGTTCCTGGGACCCGAGAAGATCGAGAAGGTCATCACCGAGCCCACGCTGGTGTACATCCCCAAAGGTGTCACCTACGGGCCTGTCGACTTCGCCGAGGTGGGGGCGCCGATCGCTTGGATGAACTTCTACGTGGCTCCTCAGTTCTCAAAAGGTTGGAAGGGCGGCGACTTCGATGACTACATCGTCAAGCCCAACTTCATGAGCGAGATCTTTCACAGCCAGACGATCGTCATGGGCAATCCCCTCTCAGAGCAGAAGTGGCCCAAGCAGCAGATGATCACCATGGGAGACGCCATCGGGCCCGAGGGGGCCGAGTTCTGCTTCTTCTATTACGCCGTCAGCAGCCCCTTCTACATGATGGAGCCGGCTCACAGCCACACGGAGGGCATGTGGCTCATCAACCTGGGCGGGAACCCGCTGGACGTGGAGGAGTTCGACGCCGAGATCGAGATGTGGTGGGGAGCAGAGGCCGAGAAGATCGTCGTGGACTCCACCTCTGTGACTCACGTGCCGCCCGGACTGCTGCACAGGGGTCTGTTCTTCGACCCGGTGCGCAAGCCGTACGTGCACATCCACGCCTACACGGCGCCGACGCACGGCAAGGCTGTGATCGTGGACGAGCATGTGAAAGGCGCGGGCAGATAGCAGCAGGCCGCCCGGCCACTCGCGGTCCTACGCGGCCCCTGTCAGCCTCTTCATCTCCTGAGCGAGCTCTTGCAGGTGCCGCACCTGCTGCTCGATCTGGCGGGTGCCGGTGGTGGATTGGGTGCCGGCCTCGTTGATGCTCTGAATGGCCTGGGCTATCTGTTCCAAGCCCGCTAACTGCTGCTTGCTGGACGCGGTGACCTGCGTAGACGATTGAGCGTCGTCGCTCGCGCGGTCGGCTAGATTCTGCATGAGCTCGCCCGCCTCCACCGAACGCTGTCTGCCTGTTTCGATGGTGTGGCGGCCCCGCTCGGCGGCCTGCACGGCCATCTCGCTCGCCTTCTGGATCTCGGCCAGAATGGTGCGCACCTGGACGACGGCCTGCTTGGACTGCTCGGCGAGATTCTTGACCTCTTGAGCGACCACGGTGAAGCCTTTGCCGTGCTCGCCGGCCTTGGCCGCCTCGATGGAGGCGTTCACCGACAACAGGTTGGATTGTTCGGCCAGATCGTTGACCGCGGTCACCATCTCGCCCGCCGCCTGGGTCTGTTCACTCAACCTGTTGATGGTCTCGGCGACCATGTCCATGTCGCCCTGCATCTGCTCAATGCCCGACGCGGTCTCTTCCACCAGAAGCCGTGCCGACCCGAGTGACTCGGCGGCGTGTTCCGCGCCTTGCGCCGCTTCGGAGGCCTTCTCGTGCGCGAGCATGGCCGTCTGCTTGACTTCTTCCACGGTTGCGGTGGTCTCGTTGGTGGAGGCCGCGGTCTGGGCGGTACCGGCGGCTACCTGCGACGCGATGGACATGAGCTCTGCCGCGGCCGCGCCCAGGGCGCTCGCGGCTCCCTTCAACCTACCTACCAGATTGCGAGAGAGGACCCAGGTAAGAAGGACGCTCAAGGCGACTCCGATCGCCATGAACACGCCGACCAGCGTCGTGCCGAGAGTGGAGTCGAGCCCGTAGTTGAGCCAGACTATAGCGATGACGCCGATGATGAGCACGTCGAGCACCATCAGGCCATATCCCAAAATCAACCGGCGTTGCACCGCCATCTTGTCGCCGAACCAGGCCACTTCGACCCCCTCAGGTTCTGCATCGTGTCTTCCGGCCTAGATACTACGAAGGTATCGGCGATTTGCCTGCGATGCATTACTGTCCGTTGTCGTGCGGGCGCCTCTTGCTATACCTCCACTGCCACGTCGAAGGCCTGGCGGTGGGCGTCGAAGATCCCCTTGCCGTTGTTGCAGTCTCCCACCAGGTAGCTCTCGGGGATCACGTCCACCAGGGGCTGCACCCGCGACATGTCCGGGCGAAGCCCCAGGGCCATGACGACCGTGTCGGCGGCAAGCTCCATCGCCGCGCCGTCGGGGAGCGCTACCTCCACGCCGTGCGGGGTGATGTGTTCCACGCGGCCCTGCACCCGCTCGATGCCGTGATCGGCCATGAGCTTGAAGAGCGCTATCCGCGCGAAAAAAGAGATGTCCTGGCACAACTCCTCCTCGGGCAGGACGTCGACCACCTTCACGGTCTTGCCCTGCATGGCTAGGCCGAGGGCGCATTCGGAGCCGGAGAGGCCGCCCCCGCAGACCACAACGTTCGCGCAAACGGGCTTGAGGCCTAGATCGGCGTCGACCACCGTG
>Ga0209722_1001821_pt1 | contig 17810 bp, 15 predicted proteins | sample BioC12SIPDNA_2_FD_185745 | JGI IMG/M metagenome (GOLD analysis project Ga0209722, IMG submission 185745) | Anaerobic biogas reactor microbial communites from Washington, USA - Biogas_R1_A C12 SIP DNA (SPAdes) (version 2) | ecosystem: Engineered > Bioreactor > Anaerobic > Unclassified | place... | reverse complement strand
TAGTCTTGTGACAGCACCTGATAACTTTGCTCGACCCCCAGGTAAACCGCCCCTTCTGCCAACTGAAAGGCCTGCTCCGCATCACGGCTGTTGCAGCTGATCAGTCTTTCCATTACAGAGGTGTCCAGCATAGCAATGATCATAATGGTAAACAGCGACAGCAGAACTATCACCACCACCAATATGTATCCCCTCTGCCCCCTCACCCTGTCCATGAACTCCCTCCACTAATCAAGCCCTCGCTACAAAAACAGCCCCCGTCCCTGTCATTGCACCCTGACGGGTACCACTTATTTCAATTCCCTTCGGGAATACTTCACTTTCGAGGTCGCGAGGAGCGTAGAGACGCGGCAATCTCCTCCGTTCCCCCACAGATTCCCGTCCCATCAACACCGTATAGCACACACAAAACTTATCTGCCAACTATCCTCTTCCCTCTGCAACTCCACCTCCACCAACAAACACTCTTCACTCTCCACAAATCGCACCGACTTAACGTTTTCCGCTACCGGATTACTGGTCTTATAGGAGCGATAGAAATTACCATGTTCACTGTAGTAAGCCGTGGTCTTACCCTCGGTATCAGTGATTCGTAAGGTCTTGCCCCCGTTGATCACTTCAATATCCACGGCTGTTCTCACCTGATTTTGGATCACTTCCTGTACCACCCGTCCCGAATAGAGTAACTCCGCCTCGACTGACTGTTGGCGATGGCTGGTCTCCATGACCACCAGCATATTAAGCACCAATCCCAGCACAACCAGTCCCAAAGCCAACCCCACCAGCAGATCCACCAGAAAGGCACCCTGTTCATCCATCCCCAACTTGCTCATCATGTTTCGGTATCCAAACGCACGAACCCCAGCAACCACTCTTCCCACGGATGTTCTCCCTGTTCATTAGTTATACAAATAGTCACTCGATATATTTGCGGGCAATTCTCCACCGGCACTACTTCCAATCCAGCTGTCAGTCCCTCTGGCTTTGACACCGAGAAGGCCACCTCATCACTGTTAAAAGAGCAAGTCTCCCCTAATATAATGAAGCGTTCCGGGTAAGCCTTCATTTCTTCTAATAATGATGCCCCATAGGCACAGGCTAAAGTCTGATGCCCCGAAGATCCCAGACTGGTTGCCCCCACCGTTATGACATTCAAAACCAGTCCAGATATTAGAAAAACCAACAGCAGAGATACCAGAACCTCGATGAGAATAAACCCAGTGTTTTCAGGAGGCCCAAGCCTGCGAAAGAAGTTGTATCCAGCTTTTTTGGATAGCATTTTTTACATCCCTGTAAATTTTTGCAATGTATTCTGGCCGCCTTGTAATATCTCCTTTATTTTTTGGGAATTTTTATAAAATTGCCTATTTATTTCTTTTGATAGCTATGGTAGTATTAATATTAGGTATATTTGTATATTTCTATGGTCATGGTTGCAGTTTTGTTAAGCATGACCTTTTTCCTTAGAAATATTATCCTAGAGGAGATTTTTGGAATGAAATCGACAAGATTAGCAGCCTCTGGCACAGAGCGTGGTTTTACCCTGGTGGAGATACTGGTATCACTGGTCATCCTCCTGATTCTGGTCGTAGCCTTTGTGCCTATGTTTACCTTTGTGGCGCAGGCTATTGCCAGCAACAAAGCCAAGGATGTCGCCATTGAACTAGCTACTCAAAAAATGGAAGAACTTCGTGCACTGCCTTATGTAGTATTAGATTCTGATCAACAAATCGATACAACCAAACCTCAATTAGGCACTATTGGTGGAACTCCTCCCGGAAGTGTAGAACCCACCCAATCTGTTAGCGTTAATGGTAAAAACTATGTCATCACGACATCGATCACTTGGGGCGATGAATCCAAGTCTTTTAAAATCGTATCAGTTACCGTAACAGCACCGGGCGTATTTAATGAAGCGGTCAGCATCACTAATCGTTTTGATACCATGGCTGCTCAGGAAGGCATACGGGTGCATCCCGGCAGTATTCTTGTAGAGGTTTTTGACAGCGAAGGCGTGCCCCTGACTGAATCCATTGAAATCACAATCGAAACCAGTGGCTTTGATGCAATAACTGAATCTACAACCGCTGGGAAAGTGGTATTTACTGACCTTCCCAGCGGAGTATACCGAGTCAGTGCAAGGGTTCCTTCTGATATGATGTGTCATCCGGATTTATTATCCCAATATGATTCTTCGACACGTCTTCTGACTGAAGATAATATAACTGTAACTTATAATAAGCAAGCGAAAGTCAGTTTCATCATGGATTATTCTGCGGGGATTGATCTTACTATCAAAGATCATAAAAACAGTAATATTTCTACCAACAATAATTTCTCAGGAGGCAAGGTTATTCTTAGTTGGTATGAATCTGACCCAGCAAGCACCTTGAGTATTATGGAGCGAAATATCACAAACGCTGAAATAAACAACGGTAAGCTGGGCTCTGTTATCAGCGGCTTATGGCCGGAGGGCACCTATATTATTTCGGTAAAAATCAATAAAAACATTACTGATGGTGATTTCAGGGTATATAACTCTTACTATAATGACAACATCCAATTAAATGCCAACCAAAATAAGGCAATCACTGCTGTTCTGCCTGCACCTCCAGTCAAAGTGGTTTTGCTTGGGAAAGATAGCTACGTGGATCTTAGGTATAATGGTTGGAATGCAAAGAACTATGTAAAAACTTGGCATGATAAGAGTGGAAATGATTACCATGCATCTAACTCTACCAATTCCAGACAACCTCGGTTCAAAAAAGATAATCCAAATAAAAATCAACTGATGTTTGAAAACAATGATATATACACAGACGGTGATTTCTTTCTAGATATCCCAGGCGGAGCGGAATGTACCAATAATTTCACGGTTTTTGTTTCAGCTCAGCCTGATCAGAACCATGAACAAGATGCAATTTCCAACGACCCAGGCAATATCCAGGGAACTGGAGGGCAAAAGTACCTGCTCTATCCAACTCAAAAAGGTACTGAAGCCGGTATGGGTATATCCCTGGGTAAAAACGGTGTCACAGTTTACGAGCACGGCAATTCTTATATGCCGGCCAAGGCCAGATATGATGCCAATCTGAGTGATTATCACATTATTGCAGTGAAATATTTCCAGGATACCGCCGGAACAGTAAATCCTACCCCTAGTATTTATGTGAACGGCGAACATAAAACTACGGGTTATCCCTCCAATAAATCAGTAGTCTATTCACCGTTAAGAATCGGCGGAGGTGATTGGGGATATTATCGAGGTAATCTGCGGGCTGTGGTAATTTATGATTCACCCGTATTGGACGATGCCAACATTAAAGCTGTAAGCCAATTTCTTTATGATAATTATAGATAACCCTTTGAAAGGAGAGCAGTTATGCGGCTAACTAAAAAAGCTCCGTTCAATAATCAAAAAGGCTTCACCCTGGTCGAGCTCATGGTGGTTCTTGCCATTATGGGTATTGTCTCCGCTGGTATTTATAATTTCTTTGCTTTTACCAACAAAAGCTATGCTCAAGCCGAAGCCCAGAGTATAGTATCTCAGGAAGCTACCCTCTTCCTAGCCCAGATCGAAAAAGAGATCCGCAATGCTGTTGCACCCAATAAAGCGAGTAAAGCAGTAAGTGTCAGCAATGACGGACAGGAGATAAGTATTTATCAGTATGACGGCAGTAAATATGAGCGTATTTGTTACCGTAGAAGCCCTACCAATGAAATGATGCTGGAAAAAGGCAGTGTTTCTGTTACAACTCCATCCAGCCAAAGCAACCCCAGCTATGGTACCATAAATAACTGGAAGACTCTTAGTTCACATCTATTACCTGGCAATGGGGTGATTTTCAGCGACAGAAATCCATCTGACACCCATAGCAGCCGCCGTTTGATAGATATAGTCCTTTCTCTGAAGCATCCCCAGACCGCTACGGCTTTGAATGTTCAGACTGCGGTTATGACCCGAAGCGGATTGTCCACCCAATCCATAGAGACCGGCGGGGGCACTTCCTCAGTATATATTCCGGTCACTGGGATAGAGTTTGTTCAAGTCCCGGGCATCTTTCCTCAAGCAGGTGCTACTGAAACTATTGTTGCCCGGGTGATTCCCGCTAATGCCACCAACAAAAACCTAGTCTGGTCACAGCAGGTTTTCTCATTTTTATGGATGCGTTTCCCCGAGTATTCTATAGCCTATGATGATGGTACCGGAGACATATCAGAAGAGCTGTTAGCAGGGCTCACCGATAGTGAAAGATTGGGCTACTGGGCTACCATGACTACCCGTTCGGGTACCGGGGTTTTGATCAAGACAGACAAATATGTAAATGCTGGTCTTCCTAAATGGTTTTTGGATTTAATTGGCGTGCCTAACCCCAGATCAGCTACCATTGAGGTCTCGTCCCCTGACGGAGTTACGGCCCAGTTGACTATCCAACAGCATCTCTATTAACACTGCTAATATATTGGGGGGTATCTAGCATGAATAATCACATTAAAAATCAGTCGGGGTTCGGCATCGTGATCGTATTGATGCTCCTTGCTATTTTGATGGTACTGGGGGTTTCTGCTATAAGTATGGCCAACAACCAGACTAAAATGGTCAGCATCCATCAGCAAAGAGAGCAAGCCCTGCAATATGCGGAAGCGGGAATACATAGATATATGTCGGAATTGAGCAAGGATCCCAATTTTCATGCAAATGACGAAAGTGATGATATGCAAAATATTGACACCGTATATAAGGACGGCTATTTCAGGCTCGTCAGCAGTGAGCCCAGTATAGCTGATCCTTATATTTATATCACATCAACCGGCTGGCATAAAGATAGCGACTTTAAAAGGACAGTTCGAGTCAAACTGCAAAAAAGAGATCTTTTGCAGAATGCCTTAACCACAAACACCGGCAGTGATGTACTCTGGTATACCAGCCGCTATATAAGGGGAGATAGGATATACGGTCCCCTGCACATAAACGGCAACTTAGTGGTCAGCGGCAAAGTCGGTGATAATTATGCCAGCGGCGAAGCCGGTCCCCGCTTTTATGGCAAGGTTACTTATAGCGGCAATTATATCAACGAACCCGGTTCCTGGTTTGCCGACGATACGACCTGGTTCAATCCTGATGAGAATCCCAATGGCCAGCCGGAAAAAGTTTCTCCCAGCGGCATGCCCTCCCTAAATGAAAACCTTAAGCTCGAAGCGGAGAACGATTATACTTTTCAAGGACGCACCTGTATTTACTTAAATGGTGAATATATAACCGTACGGAATAAAAACAACAGTGCTACGACCCTACCAGTACCTGAAAATGGCATAATCTATGTCAAAGGCAAAACCGGCAATAATAAATGGGGGCTGGATACCGCCAATGTTTTTGTCAGCGGAACTCTCAAGGGCAGACTTACCATCGCCGCTGAAAATGATATCTATATTACTGGAGGCAATCCCACCATTTGGAATGAACCTGCCAGCAGTCCCCCTTCTTCTGGAGGGGTGGTCTATGACGATCTGGTCGGCACAACCTTCACCCCGGAAAATGCCGAAACATTGATGGCCGGTTGCACAGATATGCTGGGGTTGGTTGCCAATCGCAATGTTCGCATACTTCACTATAATTGGCCCAAAGAAAACGAGGGGTTCTGGAAGAAGTCTCTGATCAGTCATTATGATGTAGCCCCTTATAACATTAATATTCATGCAGTTATTGTTGCAGTAACTGGCTCCTTTGAATATGAAGAACACCGTAGCGCGCCCAAAAAGGGCGATATTACCGTAGTTGGTTCTGTTATTCAAAATCGCACTGGTGCGCTTGCTGGCTATTCAGTAAACTTGGCTGATTTGGATAATTTCTTCGACATTCCCGACCCCCTCCATGATCGCCTTTCCGGTTATGGCAGGATTTTCATCCATGATCCCCGTATGATGTATGAATCACCACCGAGTTTTGCAGGTCCGGAACACTCCGGATGGGAAATGGTTGAATGGCGGGAACTATAGTTTTTGGAGGTAAGGTAATGGCGTTGGATCAACTACTCGAACAAGCTGTGACCCGCGGGGCATCAGATCTTCATCTGGCACCGAACAACCCGGCTATGATCAGGGTCAATACTCGATTAATGCCTTTGGGTGAAGGAGTATTGAGTGATACTAATACCGAGAACATGGCTCTGCGTATTCTGGGCAACGATGGGTTTATAAAACTGCAGGAAGTTGGAGAAATCGATACTTCCTATCGACTGCCTGGTTTGGCTAATTTTCGTGTCAATCTATACCGCTATCAGGGGAGGATAGGCATCGCTGCCCGGGTTATAAAGACCATCATCCCTGATCTTGAAGAACTTGGGCTCCCCCCGGTAGTGGGCTCCCTGGCCCGTTACTCCAGCGGTCTTATACTGGTCACCGGTCCGACTGGCAGCGGTAAATCAACCACTCTGGCGTCTATGATCGATATCATCAACCGGGAGCGCTCCTGTCATATAATCACTTTGGAAGACCCGATCGAATACAGTCATCAGAGCAAAAGCAGTCTGATAACCCAACGGGAGATCGGGCCGGACAGCAGCGATTTTACCCAAGCTTTGCGGGCTTCCTTGCGTCAGGATCCAGATGTGATCATGATCGGGGAAATGAGAGACCTGGAAACCATCTCGACTGCTATTACTGCTGCTGAGACCGGTCATCTGGTTTTGGCCACTTTGCATACCATTAATTCTGCCCAGACGGTGGAACGGATGATAGATGTTTTCCCATCTTACCAACAAGCCCAGATCCGCCTTCAGTTGGCCAACTGCCTGCGCGCCGTACTGTCACAGCGTTTGCTGCCGGGAATCGATGGTGAACGTATGGTGGTAGCCACAGAGCTCATGCTCTGCACCGCGGGCATCCGTAATCTGATAAGGGATGGCAAATACCATCAGATACCCAATGCCATTTACACTGGATCGAAATTCGGCATGATCACCATGGAGAATTCGCTGCAGAGCTTAATAGACAGGCAATTAGTACAGTCTGACTTTTTGGCGAAAGAAAATGCTGATCTGCCCGACTGGGAGGCATTGACCAATACAGCAGTGCCACATAAAAGAAGAGCCAAATAGGTGTGGCAGCAACTCTTCTTAAGAACGCAAGACCGATAAGATAAACATTACTAAACCAATGAGAGCTGCTGCAAATCCACCTGCTCCCACCAGGGTAATTATATCTCCAACACCCCGGCCAGCGGTAATGACCAGTGCAGAACTGATCAAACCTGCCGCTATGATCAGGCTTATACCCAGACGGCTGGCCAGTTGGTTCATTTGGCGCTTTGATGATGAGCTGAATTCCACCTGCATGGTAACCTTCAACTGTCCACGGCCGGTAGTTTTGACCAAATTGTGCAAGTCAGCCGGGAGAGTGCCCAGTGGTTTTATATCCCGATAATATTTGCGTCGTAAATACTTATACACCTTGTCAGGCTTGAGCCGCTCCTCAAATACCTTGACCGCCAGGGGTTGGGCAATATCCATAAAGTTGAAGGTAGGATCAAGCTTTTTCCCCACCCCTTCCACAGTGACCAGGGCTTTCATTAAAGCGGTAAGATAAGAAGGCATTCTCAGATCATGGCGATAGGCCACATCCATTACTTCTACCCGCAAGCGATTCATGTCCAGTTCCCCCACACTGGAAGAAGTCACATAGCCCACCAGATCAGCCAGATCCTCTTCCACTCCTTCGCGATCGACAGACTCCCCGATGATTTCCATGTCTTCCAGGGTGGCGATAGCCTTATCAACGTCCCGTCGGCTGACACTGAGCAGCAGTTCACCCAGCTGTAACAGCCTGTTTTCGGTGAGGGATCCTACCTCGCCAAAGTCGATAAAGGCTATTTTATTCTCATCAATAATAAGGATGTTACCTGGGTGCGGATCAGCCTGGAAAAATCCATGCAGGATCACTTGCGATAAAAAGGTTTCCGTACCCAACAGTGACAATTGGCGGCGATCCCAGCCTCGGCGGGAGATTTCTCCCATATTGCTCAGCTTCACCCCTTCTATATACTCCTCAGTCAAGACATGGCGGGTCGAGTATTCCCAGAAGATTCGGGGGATGATCACTCGATCATCCTCAGCAAAGTTGGCCCGAGCTCGCTCTGTACTGCGGGCTTCCCGTTCATAATCCAATTCCCGGATCAGCATGCGGCTGTAATCGTCGATCATAGCTGCCACCCCGATTCTCCGAGCTTCTGGTGAACGCCGTTCCGATAATTCAGCCAGGCTTCGTATGATCTCCAGGTCATTTTGCATGGTCACTTCCAGGTCGGGACGTTGAACTTTGACAATAACCTCCTCACCGCTTTTAAGACGCGCTCTATGTACCTGACCAATGGAAGCGGCTGCCAGGGGCTGGCGGTCAAAGTAAGCAAATATCTGGTCAGGGTGCCCTAGATCATGTTCCAGCTGACGTATGATCTGCTCCTCATCCAGAGCGGAGACTTTATCCTGCAGTTCTTCCAGTTCACAGATAAAAACCGGCGGTAATAGATCAGGACGGGTGCTCAGCATCTGCCCCAGTTTGACAAAAGTGGGACCCAGCTCAGTCAAGGCCATGCGCAGTCTGACTGCCAGGATCTCATCTCCTTCTCTTTCACAGGAACAGACTTCGGAGCGGCAGGAGGACGGTGTGATCTCTTCCCAGCCCAGGCGCTGTACCAGATATCCTAAACCATGTTTGACCATAATATTGATGATCTGATGATATCTTTGCAGTTGGCGCATATTTTTGCGTTTAAACACAGGCTTGCTCTCCTTTTGCTGTTTGTCCTTATAATATAGCAGATGATGGATTCTCCGTCAGGTTATCCGCCAACCAATCGTTTAATGCCGGATTATTAGCGGGGCGATGTAGGCATCGCCCCCTACAATATGGCATATTGTGTACGGTAGGGGCAAACGACCCTGTTTGCCCGTTTTCCGCAGTGGGGCGACCGTAGGGGCAAACGACCCTGTTTGCCCGCTTTCCGCAGCGGGGCGACAGAGTCGTCGCCCCCTACGAAACCTTATCGACAGTCAAAGGCTGTCTTACGGACTATAGTTCCGCAAGACAGCCTGTCCTTTTTCACCGCTGGTTATTAATTTACCACCTGTCTCTGGTCTCCATGGCTTCCTCATGGATGCCCATGTAGCGGTCATCTTTCCAGTAGCCCCACTGCTGCACCCCATTGGGCCATACATAGTAGCCTTCGCCATAGAGGCGGTCATTTTGGAATTGGCCCACGAAATAGCTGCCGTCCGGCCAATGATAGGTTCCTACCCCACTGAAAGCCAGATCCTGGACTTCGCCTCGGTACCATTCGCCATTGGGGAAATGATAGCTGCCCTGTCCGGTGGCTTGGCCCCCAGACATCTGCCCTTCATAACGCTCCCCATTGGGCCAGCGGATAACTCCCTGGCCTTCAGCCGCATCTTTGGCAAAGCTGCCTTCATAGACTACTCCACCCGGCCAGGTGAATACCCCTTGGCCGTCGCGCTGGTTGGTCTTGAATTCGCCCTCATACTTTTCCCCGCTGGGCCAGGTGAAAACGCCCTGGCCATGCATCATGTGATCTCTAAACTCACCCTGATACACTTCCCCGGTGGGGAATCTCAGCATACCCGTCCCATTAAACATATTGTCTTTCCATTGTCCCTTGTACCAGACTCCGTTCATGAACAACAGGGTGCCTTCTCCATCTGCTTTGCCCACGGTGATAGGTCCCACATAATAGCTAAGGTCTGGCCACTCGATCTCGCCCCAACCGCTTTCGGCAGTCAACGGACGATAAGGCTGTTGGGCCAGCAGATCCTTGATTTCCTTACCTATGTCGCGCAAAGCCTCATACTTAAGGGTACGCTTTTCCCAGGTCACTGCTTCATGATTGGTCTCTATTTGATCATCCTGAGGGATAGTCTTGTCGTCATCTTCTATAACACCCTCCAGGTACACTTTCAAGGCATACATTTCCAGATTCTGTCCCTTATTGCCCGGATAGGTCACACTGTAGGCCAGGTACTGGGTTTCGTCATCGCCTTCGGTTATGGTGCCGATCAAAAGGCTGTCCCCGGGAATAGGCAAAGTTTTTTCCCACATCACGTGGCCGCCTTCATCAAAGCGCACGATGAGTATCTCTTCATCGTCTACATCTACTCCTACCAGGACACAGCCACCTCGACCCTCGATATCTTCGCCCCGCAATTTGCGGTCATCCTTGAAGCTGTCCGGCACCGCTACCAGAGCCATGGCTTGCTGGTCACCCGCTCCGCCGTAGCTACGTTCTTTACGCCCGTCCGGTGTATACTGATAACCAGGCCAGGACTGCAGGTGACCGTAGCTGTCAACATAAATCAAATAGAGATCCAGATCTCCGCGCTGGTTTTCTGTATTGCCGGCTACCACATAGCCCTGTACTTTTTCATCTGAATCGACCATGGGAACTACCGTAATGCCTTCGTCGTCCCGAGCTGTACCGAAGTTGCGACTCCATTTGATTTCACCATAGGCGTCCAAACGCATCATATATACGTCTTGCTTACCATTGGTATTATAGTCAGTGGTGCCGGTCAATACGTAGCCATCATTGTATTCATCTTCATCCAGAACCTGCAGTATTTCATTGGCATATTGGCTGCCGCCGCTGGCATATTTCTTCTCCCACTGTTTGGTGCTGCGGTCGCTGTTTTTCCAGATGCCTGATTCATCCAACTTGATCAAGTGGATATTGCCATCACTTACTCCGGATACTATGATCCCTTTATCATTGGTGCTAGCCACAGCTGTGATGCGATCCATAGGCAGATCCCGCTGCCAGGCCACTTCCCCACTGCCAGCGCATTGCATGATCCGGGCTATTTTCTTGTCGGCTTGTTGATTGTGGATACCCAAGACAAACCCGTTATCCTGAGTATGCAGGATCACTAAGGTATCCTGCCCGGCCCGCTCATAGACCTGTTTCCACTGCACCTGGCCGTCAGCGTCCAGCTTCTGTATCACCAAATCCCGCTCTCCACCGCCGGAGTCCTGCTGATAACCTACCTGCAGATAGGCTTTATCCATCGGATAGATCCAGCGTTCCGCTGAAGAACCCGATAGAGACATGGCGTGCTGGCCATCAAAGGGCAAGAAAGTTGCAGCCGGAAGCTCTAACTCTGCCTGGACTGGGGCAGACCCAGTCAGTAGCAATATCATTACCGCTATTATCATTCCAAGGGATCTAAACCATGATATTCGTTGACTGGTCATCAGCTATATCCTCCCCTCGGAGTCATCTGCAGCGTTTTCCGCCTCACCGGTAGAGTCCCCTTCTGCCTCTGCATTAACAGGCTGTTCCGGTGCATAATAAGCGATAATAGTCACCTTCATATCAAACTCATCAGGAGTGAAACTGTCCGCCACCCGCCGTTCAGGCTGCTCATTAGCCGCTTTTTCTTCCACTATTTCTATCTTGACTCGATCTAATTTAGCCTGGGGAATACCCGGCGGAGCAATGTAATAGGTAGGAGTACTTTCCCCATCCTCTGCTGTACTGCTCTGTTCCGACTTGCAGGCATTCAGCGATACATCTGCCACACTGATAAAACGCGGGGCAGTCTGTAATTCCTGTAAGAAGTCGATCAGATCAAATATGGAACCACTGGTATCCACTGCAAAGGTAAGAGAGCGGGTCTGCCCTTCCTCGCCTTCTTTGGCACCCCGGTATTCCAGGGAAGATAATTCAATATCACATTTTGGGGTGCTTTCATCAAGGAATTTCAGCACCGGTATCATTTCCTCCTCGGTAGGCAGTTTCTGACTCAGCGAGGCCAGATCGGTATCTTCACTTACCGGTTCGGATTCTTCTTGCTTCTGGAGAATAGCTTCCAGTCTTTGCTGTTCCTGGCCGAGTTGCTGATTAGCAGTCTGCAGGTCGGTGATCCTGGCCTGCGCGGGCATATACAAAAAGCGTATATAACCAAATATAGCCAGCGCCAAAACGGCAATTACGAGCAGTGCTTTTTCGCGATTCGAGAGTATCATTGGCCGCCCACCTCCCCTGTTATTACCAGGGTAAAGCTTATTTCCCCGGTCTTATCGTTGCGTTTGGAAGACAGACGCTGGATCTCCTTGACAAAGTCTTCCTGCTGCAGCTTTTCGAGAAACTTAATCAACTTGGCCTGACTGCCGGTATAGGCATTGATAGTGATTTCCCCGTTAGTCTTGATAGCCATCTTGCCGATGGTGATATCAGGAACACCGAGTGCATAAATGTCTTTGAGTTGCTGAGGATCAAAGGTGCGTTCTTCTTCCAGTTTGGCCAGCAGAGCCTTACGGGAACCCAGTTCCTTCACTTCCTGGTCACTGATTCCTCCGGCTAATGCCGCTACCTGGCTCAACTCCTCCACCTGTTTTTCCAGTTGCTGGTTTTGTTCTTCCAAAGCCTTGACCTGTTGGTTTTGGTTCCACCAGATCGAGGCCGCTGCAGCTACCAATACAACTGTTATTAGGACTGCAATTATGATGGTTCGCTGTGATTTACGCTGCAGCTCCGCTTCTTCCTGACGATACGCCAGGAGATTGATTCTAGGTTGACGTTCCGGTCCCAACTACTTCACCCCCCGCATAGCTAACCCCAGAGCCACTGGATAGTCATAGAGCAGATCACTTTTTTCCTTAGCAGTGATACTATCCGGCAGCTGGATCTGGGACGTAAAATCCCCCACCTGCACCGAGAGCCCCACTTCCCGGCTCAAATATCCTTCAATGTCACCGACCCGGGCGCCTCCGCCACACAAGACGATCTCGCTCAGTTCACGACCCTTGCTCTGCAGGCGAAAATATTCCAAGGAACGGCTCAGTTCATTGACTATGTCGCGCATCAACCGTTCACAGCCGGAATCCTGACAGTTCAGCTCTTCCAGTTTCCCATCCTCAGCCCCGGATTCCCGCATATACTGATAAAAAGCAGCACAGCCGAAGCCGATAGAACGAACAAACACCAGGGTGCCCTGCTGGAAGATCGCCAAATAACTGCGCTGGGCGCCAATGTTTAACACCCCTTTGACTTTATCGCCGCTCAGCTGCTGATGATAGAGAGTATGCAGAGCTAGAGACTCGATCTCTACACGTTCCAGCTTCAGACCAGCTACCTGGCAAGTGCGAATGAGGTTTTCCGCCTGCGCTTTACGCGCGGCCACGAAGAATACTTCGCATTTTTTCCCTTCATCATCCTCAAAATAGCGCACCGGATAAATGTCGGTGGTGACATCGTCTATACTGATGGGCAGGAAACTGGTGGCCTGGTAGAGTGCTGCGTGTCTCATATCATCCAATTTCATAGCTGGCAGGCTCAGCAGACGGGTATATACCTGCTGTCCCGACAAGGCGGATACGGTTTTGGCTCCCCGCAGCTTTAGCCTGTCCAGCAGCTTGCCCAACTCCTGGCCTACTGCATCCGGGTCAGTTACAAATCCGTTTTCTATCAGGCCGTGGGGAGTCTCGATCTGGCCAAATTTTTTTATTCGCGCCTTGCCTTTGCGGCCCTGGACCTGCACCAGCTTGATATACTGGCTGCCCATATCCAACCCGGTTGACGTCCTGCTGATAAACAAGCTAAATCCCTCCCAATTAAAACTAATCTATGTTAAATTTCTTTGTTTTTTTAGACGCAGATTTACGCAGATTTTTATGATTTTCTATTTTTCATTTTTTCTTTCAGCGTGATCATAAAAATCTGCGTTGATCAGCGTCAAAATAGAGTAATCCCCTCTTGCATCTTTCTGCGTCTAAAAAGTACTCCCTACCACATCCCCATATACCAGGCTGCGATCTGGTTGGAGAATAGAAAAGCTGTATAGGCACCTATGGCCAGGAAGGGCCCGAATTTTACCGGTGTCTTGCGCCCGGCTTTGCCTAATGCCATCAGGGTAACACCAAATACCGCCCCTAAAAAGGAGGACAGTAACAGAGTAATGATCGCTCCGGGGATACCGGTAAAAGCTCCGATGACTGCGGCTAGCTTTACATCGCCGCCTCCCATGCCCCCATTAGATAGTACCGCTACCAAAAACAGGACTCCCCCGAAGGCTAACGATCCCCACAGAGCCGGGAAAAAACCTAGCGTGGCCCATGATATTGCTAACCCTATGACTACAGCGGGAATGGTGATAACATCGGGAATAATACCCTCATCTAAGTCAATAAAAGCCGTGGATACCAGGATGATCACCAGGATCCACCCCGCCAAGGTCTCGGCTGACATTCCCCAGCGCCAATAAACACCGGCAAACAGTACTGCGGTCAAAATCTCCACCAGCGGATAGCGGCTGCTGATGGGTTCCCGACAGTAACGACATTTCCCCTGCAAAAACAACCAGCTTATCACTGGCACCAGATCCAGAGCATTCAGCCGATGCCCACAGTGTGGACAATGGCTGGGAGGAGTCACAATGGACTCTCCCGCTGGGGTACGGGCGATCAGGACATTGGTAAAAGAACCGAATAAGAGGCCTACCGCTGCAACTGTTAAATATGTAACTATCTCCAACGATAAACCTCCTTGATTCGGTAATAAAGTGTCTCTTTCATGTCATTGCGAGCCTCCGTCAGGAGGCGCGGCAATCTCTTTTTTCTCTGACGCAGATTTACGCAGATTATTTATGATCTTCTTTTATTTCTTTTCTGCGTTATCTTAATAAATCAGCGTTGATCTGCGTCTAATTAATTCTTCGCACCTGTACCGGTGAGGTGTGAGGGGTGAGGAGAGCGCTGCGCGCTTATCTCATCTCAACAACTGTCACCGGGCAGACAGGGTTAATGTTCCTATGCCTTATCCAAGGCAAAAGAACCGTCCCCATGCCTTATTGGGGGCCAGGAGAACCGTCCCCCTGGTCTATCTCTGACGCAGATTTACGCAGATTATTTATGATCTTCTTTTATTATTTCTGCGTTATCTTAATAAATCAGCGTTGATCTGCGTCTAATTAATTCTTCGCACCTGTACCGGTGAGGTGTGAGGGGTGAGGCGAGCGCTGCGCGCTCATCTCACCTCAATAACGGTCACCGGGAAGACAGGGTAAACTTTTCCCCTTCATTTGCGACACAGGAAACCGTCCCCGATGTCGGATGACACAAAAGAACCGTCCCCTTGTGTTGCATTTGCGACACACGAGAACCGTCCCCGTTGTCGCATGTAACTATCTCCAACGATAAACCTCCTTGATTCGGTAATAAAGTGTCTCTTTCATGTCATTGCGAGCCTCCGTCAGGAGGCGCGGCAATCTCTTTTTTCTCTGACGCAGATTTACGCTGATTTTTTAAGATTTTTTTGCTTTTTTTATTATCGTTTCTCTCTTTCTGCGTTATCTTAATAAATCAGCGTTGATCTGCGTCTAACTGGTTCTTCGCACCTCTCCCGGTGAGGGGTGAGGCGAGCGCTGCGCGCTCATCTCACCTCAATAACGGTCACCGTAAAGACAGGGTAAACTTCTCCCCTTCATTTGCGACACAGGAAACCGTCCCCGATGTCGGATGACACAAAAGAACCGTCCCCTTGTGTCCCCGGATGACATAAAAGAACCGTCCCCTTGTGTTACTTGAAGACAGGGTAAACTTCTCCCCTTCATTTGCGACACAGGAGAACCTTACCCGTTGTTGGATGACACAAAAGAACCGTCCCCTTGTGTTATCCCCTTGTGTTATCCCCGATGTCGGATGACACAAAAGAACCGTCCCCTTGTGTTATTCTGCACCTGAAGCCCAATCGACTGGCAGGCTTTTATTGGTATATTGTTTACCATTAATAGTTACCGTAACCTGTGTTTTAAAGGTTGCAGGGTTATCGCCGGTAAGAGTATATGTGCCAGGAGTCTGGTTAAGCCCATCCTTCACGTAGTTCCCAATTTTTTCTCCCAGAACCTCTTTGCTCCAACCACTTGAAGGCTCTGTTTCAGAAGCAATGATTGTCATAATCGCACCATCCAGGGTTCTCAGATTAGCTTCCACAGCAGACCTTTCTGCCCTTTCAGTTACATTGTTATACACCGGCACCGCTACAGCTACCAGAATACCAATGATAACCACGACTACCATCAGTTCCACCAGGGTGAAACCCTTTTGGTTGCGGCCTTTTTGCATTTGGCCTCTCATTTTCATCAACAAGTAAATCACTCTCCTCTTATGTTATAAATTCCAGGCTGCTGTCTTCTGCCAGATCGATGCTTGACTCCCATCCCCTCCCCCGAAATGTTTTAGGCAGAAGCATACAGTTTTTATCTACAGCGCCGAAAGGCGACACTGTCCTAAGCTATGGTGGTGATAATATTGAATATCGGTAAGTAAATGGCCACGATGATCATGCCGATGAGGATACCCACGATGATGATCATGGCGGGTTCCATGGATTTGAGCATGGCATCGATGGCAAAGGTCACTTCATTATCATAGAATACCGACATACGCTCCAGCATATCGTCCAGGGCGCCGGTCTCTTCCCCGATGGCGATCATCTGGGGCACCATGGGTTCAAATACACCGGTAGCTGCCAGAGGGGCAGCGATGGACTGGCCTTCGCGTATACTCTCTCTCGCCCGACCGATGGCATCGGCGATGACCCGGTTGCCCACCACTCCCTGCAAGACTTCCAGAGCCTGCAGGATGGGCACGCCGGACTTTATCAGGGTCCCTAAGATACGGGTGAAACGGGACACGGCTATGCGGTTGACGGCTTTGCCTATAATGGGCATTTTTAAGTAAATGGTATCGAAAAACAGCCGCCCGTTAGGGGTACGTCCCCAGGCTTTCAGGGCAAACACCAACACGATTATTCCCAATATGAGCCAGAGGAAGTAATCCTTGAGAAAATAGCTGATATTAAGGAAGAACTGAGTAAAGGCCGGCAGTTCGCTGCCGGATGAAGCATAGGATTCCACAAAGGTGGGCATGACGAACATCAGGATAAATATGACCACCAGGATGGCCACGCTCATGACCATGATCGGATAAATGGAAGCTGATTTTATCTTGGAGTTGATCTCCCGGTCGCGCTCCAGGGTATCGGCCAATCTTTGCAGGACGGTATCCAGGGAGCCCCCGGTTTCTCCCGCCTTCACCATGCTGACATACATAGGGGAGAAAGCTTTGGGATGGCGGCCCATGGCTTCATTTAAGGATAGGCCTCCTTCCAGGTCCTCTTTGACCTGACCGGCTATTCTTCGCAGCAGATTATTTTTGGTCTGCTCTTCCAGTATCTGAAAGCTGCGCATGATGGGCAGGCCTGCTCCTATCATAGTGGACAGCTGACGGGTGAACAGGGACAGATCATTTATCTTCACTGATTCGAACAGTGTAAAATCCAGGGCGTTTTTCTGGGCTGCTTCTCTGTCCTTATCCTCTCTTATTTCCAGGATGGTATAGTGCTGCCGCAGCAGGGATTCGATGACCGAGTTACGGTGTTCGGCTTCCATGGTCCCCTGCACGATCCCCCCGGCCGCGTCCCGAACGCGATAAGCATAATTCACGTGTCTCTCTCCCCCTTTGATGGTTTTTCTTTTTTCTTCCCCGTAGCGGAAACTTTAGTTTCCGTTATCAGTCGGAGACTGAAGTCTCCTCTACGATGGTGGTTACCGCTTTTTTTGACGCAGATTTACGCGGATTTTTATGATCTTTTTATTTTCTCTTCCCGTAGCGGAAACTTTAGTTTCCGTTGACCACCGGAGACTAAAGTCTCCTCTACGAGAGATGCCGTTAACAGCCGGAGACTGAAGTCTCCTCTACGCTGGGTCATTGATCGTTTGACATAAATTTTATTATTATCTTGCGTT
>Ga0209722_1001813_pt1 | contig 17868 bp, 21 predicted proteins | sample BioC12SIPDNA_2_FD_185745 | JGI IMG/M metagenome (GOLD analysis project Ga0209722, IMG submission 185745) | Anaerobic biogas reactor microbial communites from Washington, USA - Biogas_R1_A C12 SIP DNA (SPAdes) (version 2) | ecosystem: Engineered > Bioreactor > Anaerobic > Unclassified | place... | reverse complement strand
ACACGGACGACCAGTTGTCCGTTTATCTCAACGGTGGCAATCGCATTACTGATACCGGGCAAACATTCGATGCGGGAGACTGGCTGCATCTGGTGGTGACGTTAGATTATGCAAACGATTTGTATTATCTGTACCTAAACGGAACGCTCATAGGTAGTGCAACGACCGCGCTAACTGCCCCGACAGGTCTGACTGACTGGGTGATCGGAACTCGATACGGCGACGGTCAGCCTGGAGGTTGGGCCTTCGGCGAGTACGCCGTCTTCAATCGCGTGCTGACTGCCGAGGAAGTGGCGGCTATGTATGCTGCAGGACGGCCTATCACTGACGCAGGTTCTATTGACGTACCGGGTGTCTACATTCTCGACGGACGTTTCCGTATCGCCAGTGGTAGCAGCGGTACGGTACTCGATCTCACGTCTACACGCATGGCAATCGGTTCCGGTGTGGACTACAACAGCGGCGCGGGTGTATGGCTTGGTATCGACGGCGGACTTGCCAAGTTCTTCGTGGGCAACAGCGCGGGCAACAAGCTGTACTGGGACGGCACAACGCTGTATGTGGTGGGTAACGGCTCTGGTATTACAGCTATTGACGGTGGGAATATCACCGCCCTGAGCATCACCGCCTCACAGATTGCGGCGGCTACGATTACAGGGGCCAAGATAGCGGCGAATACGATTGAAGCGGGCAACATCAAGGCAGGTACAATCACCACGAATGAGATCGCGGCGAATACAATCACCGCTGGTAACATGAACGTTGCTACGCTGTCGGCACTCACAGCGGATATGGGAACCCTTACGGCAGGCGAAATCAGAGTTGGTACAGGCACAGTAGGCTCGACGTTTACCGGCTATCGTATCAAGAGCGACATCCTGGGCGGCTACAATAACAACGTACTTCAGGCGTGGTTCGACGTGACTACCGGGCACTTCAAAGCCGGTGCTGGCGCAGTCATACTCAAGACCAACGGCATAGTGCTAGACAAGGGCATAGGTTCAGGCGCACAGATAGCCACTTATTACGGTACGGACTACGCTGGTGGTTTTACCACACAATGGGGCGGCGGCGCGGGCGACATACTTAGAACGGTAGTCTCCGCAGACAACACAGACGTAGATGGCTCGTTCGGAGCCGTGACTCTAAGAGCAGTAGACGGCGCTGTTACCGCAACATTCAACGTCGGCTCTAACAAGACGATCGATGCCACGACCTGTAACAAGTTCCAGCTAGAAGATGGCGGCGATAAATGGTTAGTAGCTCAAAAAACCACCCTAACCCTGTACAACGGAACGCGCAACTGGATAGAGTTTGACAGTACGGGCTATCTCAACATTCGCTATGGTGGGTCTGGTGCAGTCAACGGATTACGGCTATACAACAGTATCGGTACACTAATGCAACACTTCACATCCGACGGATACTTCTATACACTCCACGACATGACGGCAAGGGCACTCACTCTGTCGGGTACGATAAAGACTACTTCTAACAAGGCTTGGAACTTGGGCGGGACCGCGCCAGGTACTATTACACCAGACTACAAGGTACACGTAGAGATAGACAATCAATGGTACACCTTACAAGCGCAGTTGGGACTAGTATGAAAGTACACGTTTGGTTGGCGCTGACGCAAATAGGCGACCTGGTAACAACTGCGTTTTTCTGTGCAGAAATGGAAGCCAACCCGCTCATGCGTGTCTTGTGGGAGCGTTTTGGTTTCTGGTCTTTGGTGCTTGTAAAGACAGCGTTCTGTATGCTAATGCTGTTGTATCACTGGGGTATCAAGCGTTGGTTGCCGTACTTTGAACGCTGTGTTAGAATCGGGCTGTGGCTGGCGACATGCGCCACACTGCTAATCACAATCTGGAATGGGGGTTTGATATGGTTGAACTACAACTGACAACTTGGGAACGACTGGCTATCAAGATCGCCCTGAGCGAAGTCGAAGGGAACGTTGGTGTCATGCGGGCCGCACTCAAGGCCCTGGACGCCGTAGATTTCACAGCAGAAGAGATACAAACGCTTGGCCTGCAACAGACCGACCAGGGTTTGCAATGGCAAGATAACGGCGCGACAACCACCGTAACACTAGACACCGACATCGTGAAGCGGGTCATCCAAGAGCGGACTTGGCAGGGTAACGACGCCCGACTGGTAGTGCTGTTGGCCGACAAGCTCGGTATAGATTAGAAATCCATTAGATGTTGATACGTGGGCAACTTGTCCCTTGACGTGTACGTACAGTGTGCTATAATACAGCTATGGAGGGAAGTGAAATGGAAAACGAGTTGAAGACGGAACGGTTTGAGATGCGCATTAGCGCCACGCTCAAGCAAGCGGTAGAGCGGAAAGCGGCCCAATTGGGCTGTACAACCAGCGAATACATCCGCTGGATCATCGAGCAGGAGGTGCGCGATGAACAGCGCTAACACGAACGAGAGGGACGCACTTGCGGCGAGTGCATCCCCCCCTAATCGGCAAGCCCTTACCGATGGCCTAATTATACCAGAAAACGCTAAATACTATGCAGCCAAACGCTCTATCAACGCGCTCTTGAATGGCAGAGCACCCAATGGCGTTTCCGAGGCAGAACTTGGCGAGTGGTGGGCAACTTACAGCGAGCTGCTCCAGGGATACGACAGCGGTGGAACAGCGGGAGTGAAGCAAGTATGGGAAACGTACTGCGCACAATACCCCGACCTGAAACCCATGACTGCGCGCTATACCTTCCAAATGGAAACCCTGGACGAGATTATGCTGTTGCCCGAAAAGCCCTGGATCATCCAGAACGTGCTAGGCGAAGGTGATACCGCGATGATCTTCGGTGAATCTGAGTCCGGTAAGACCTTTATGGCCTTTAATCTAATGATGACATTAGCACGCGGGCACGGGCACTTCGCCGGAAAGTTCGAGGTTAAGCGGCCAGCCAACGTGGTCTATATGACCGCCGAGGGGCGCGCCGGGCTGGGACAGCGCACCCGCGCAGCTACGCAGTCGTTCGAGTTGACCGAGGCAGAAAAGGCACGGGTTATGGTGATCCGTGACGTGGTGGACTTCGTAGACTCCAGCGCGCCCCGCTATTACGCTAACCTGTTAAATGACATTTCTGCACAGAATTTCACACCGGACGTAATCTTCATCGATCACCTTTCATCGACTGTACCCGGCAAGGGTGATAGCGACCAGGGCGCGGCTACACTGGTAGCACAAGCCGTCGCGCACATCCAAAGCGCGCTCGGTTGCGCAGTAGTCTTCATCCATCACACCGGCTACGACAAGAGCCACGCACGCGGCATGACCAACTACAAGGACATCATGGATATGATGCTACAAGTAGAAATGGGCAACCCCCGCAAGCTCGCCTGTGTCAAGAACAAAGACGGCGAAAAGTGGAACTCGTTAGACTTTACGCTTAACCAGGTGGGCGAAACCAATTCGTGTACCGTTATATGGATGGGCGAATCTGCCACAGAAGAACCCGGCGCACGGTATTCGCCAGCAGAACGGTATGTACTACGCTATCTACGCGAGCACAACGCGACCGAACTTCAGACCGTCACCGCGTCGGCAGATGTGTGCAGCGCAGCATCCGCGCGCAAGGCGATCTACTCCCTGGCGGATAAGGGCCTGGTCGAGCGCGCCGACGGTGGTGGCGCGGGTAGTAAGGCGACTTACTCACTGACCGGAACAGGACTGGAAACCTGTATAAACCTGTGAAAAGCTGTGAAATTCACAACTTGGTACAGGTAAAACCTGGTCGTACCTGTCCCCCCCCCTATATAGGGGGGACAGGGTACAGGTTTAGGGACAGGTTTAGAGCGGTCGGATACCCTGCTACAACAGACAGGCCGGTGGGGTGTGGTCAATGTCCGGCGCTCGTGAAATTGTACAAGGGGACACTACACCCCGCCCGTGTGTGTTGTAGCAGAGTAAAACAAAAACACGTATCTTGTACTAAGGAGAAGACAATGGTAGATTTGACCGGACGGCTATATGGGAAATGGACTGTGCTTGAACGTGCTGCGCAGCCGGGCCGCTGGCGCTGTCGCTGTGCTTGTGGCAGGGTGGCTGATTTGCAATTTACGTGGCTAAAGACATTCGAGCGTCACGGTGTAGGCTGTGACTTTGGAGAGTTGAGCGTAGATGCGTTCTTGCGCGAGGCGCACACGTGGGAGTATTATACGGGTGCTGTTTGACATCCTGGCGTATAGGTGTATAATACACGCATACGACAGAGGGGGTATACTATGAAACGCATCAATTTGTACGTGGCAGAACAGCAGCTTAGCGCGTTGGTGCGCTTGGCAAGGGCCAGCGGCTTGAGCTTGAGTGAGCACATCCGCCGAGCTATCGATTTGTATCTTGGGGTTAGGAACTCTAGCGAGGGTGACGATGGAAGATGAAGTTGTGAACGCTTTACGTGCTGTCAATTTGTGGGATACTGTGGTTATCTACGAGTGCATCCGCGACGCAGTGCCGGTTGAGGCACTGAGCGATGATGCAATCGCCGAAATAGCGTTTGCTTACGGAGGTTACTATGACAGAACGTGATGCAAAAGGCCGCTATTTGCCGGGTAGCAGTGGTAATCCGGGCGGTCGGGGACGGCGTTACAAGGAGTACATCCAGTGGTTCAACGACGAGATGAACGAAGCCGACTTCAAGGCTATCGTCAACAAGGCAGTCGAGCAAGCTATTGGCGGTGACAGGTTTGCCCGCGATTTCGTGGCAAGCTACACATTGGGTAAGCCGGTAGACGTGACGATTCTGTTGTCCGAAGACAGCGAGAAGATGTCGATCAAGGACTGGCTGAAGATGGCACGGGAACGCCTGGAAGAATGAGAGTTGTCGGATTGGTTCCTGAGCGCCTGACACAACTAGGTGCTTGTCAGTACTATCGGGTTGTTCTGCCGCTGAACGCCCTGAGTAAACACATTGACACGGCAGTCTTCGACGTTACCGACTTAGAGAGGGCCACAGACGAGTTTATCGGCGCTGCCGACATTTACGTAATGAGTCGAGTGCATGGCCCTGGGCAATCAGAATTTCTGCGCAGAATTCACGACTTGGGTGGCAAGTTCGTCTTTGACTTAGACGACGATTTAACAGAAGAATACCGTTTGGTGGACGGTCGCGGCGCGGAACTCCGCTCCGTCCTAGCCTCCGCTGATGCCGTGTCGGTAGGCAGCACGGCATTAGTGGAGCGCATTAGACAGCACACCGCAGCGCCGATACATGTTACACGTAACTACGTCAACAGCGCGTGGCTCTACAACGAACGTCACCCACACACTACGTTACAGGTAGGGGTAAGCGGTAGCCCTACTCACTACATGGACTGGTATCCGGTTCACGTTGCCCTGAGCAGGCTTAAGAATTGTACTGTATTGCTACACGGGGATATGCCGGGCTACTTCACCTATTTCAAGAGCGCGTTACGTTTGCCGCCTTGTTCGTTTCGTGAGTATCCGCGCACCCTAGCGCAATTCGACATCTTGTGTTGTGCAGTGGATAGTAGAGATAGGTTCAACGATGGCAAAACGTGGTTGAAGGCACTAGAAGCAATGGCGGTGGGTGCTGTGGCGGTATGCAGCAGAAACTTTGCGCCCTATGCCGCTCTAGCAGCCCTGGGAGCGCCTGTGGTACTCGTAGACGACGATGGATGGTACGATACCTTACAAGGGCTAATCGACGCTCCTGAGAGCGTGTGGGCGGCTCAGAGGGCAGGCCAGGCGTGGGTTAGGGAACGTGGTGATATGTATTCTACGGGATGGCGTGAATGGCTGAAGTGCTATCAGACCGTTGCTTCTTCTTAACGACTTGCTTAGACCTACCGGGAGCCAGCGGGGTGTCCGATGCTGTATGGGAAGACTACCAGATAGCGCACCTTAACGACGACGGGCCATTTCGGATAGAGTGTAAGTCCCGGCAGATTGCGTGGAGCTTCACCGTTGCCGCAGAAGCGGTAGCTGACGCCATCCTAGACGAACGCGATACAGTGTTCGTGTCGATCAACCTGGAAGAAGCTAAGGAGAAGGTCCGCTACGCCAGGCGCGTCTACGACAATCTACAAACGCCATTTGCGTTACCTGGGCTACGTTACGATAACGTGTTGGGGCTAGAGTTCGACAACGGGGCGCGCATCACGTCGTTACCCAGTCGCCCACCCAGAGGTAGAGCCAGAGCGAACGTAGTCTTAGACGAATTCGCGCACGTCCTACACGATAACGAGGTGTACACCGCCGCGCTACCGATTATCTCGAAGGGTGGCCGTCTACGTATCGGCAGTTCGCCTTTAGGGCAAAGTGGCCGCTTTTGGGACGTATTCGATGGTAAATACGGTGCGTTTACACGGGTAACGACGCCGTGGTGGAAAGCACGCTCGTTTCTGCACAGAATTCCCGTAGACAGCACGTTACCCGCCGCTGAAATGGTAGCGCGTTATGGGAACGCCCGTATCCAGGGTATCTATGCGGCGCTTTCGGCAGAAGAATTCGCCCAAGAGTACTGTTGTGAGTTTGTTGACGAATCGTCGTCGTACTTCCCGTGGGAACTGATTCGTAGCTGCGTAGGCGAACACGACTTCTACTACGGAGACGCGCTAGAGATTAGGCGGATGCTACCAGGGGTGAAACTGTACGCCGGTATGGACGTGGGCCGCAAGCACCACGCCAGCGAGATCGTGTTAATGACCGCCGATGGTGTAGTTGTTGCCAACATCGCGTTAGACAAGATGCCGTTCCAGCAACAGATAGACGAAGCCACGCAACTGTACAGGACGCTAGACATAGGTGGTTTCTACATAGATCGCGGTGGGTTGGGGATGCAGATGGCCGAGGAGCTAAGTTGGTTTGCTACGGGGTTCGATTTCACCAACCAGAGCAAGCAAGAGCTTGCGCAGCGGGTACGGATTGCGTTGGAGCGTCGCCAGATCAGCTTGCCAAACGAACGCGACTTACTTTACCAGATTTACAGCATACGGCGTTCTATCACCGCCGCGAACAACATCAGGTTTGAGGCAGCAGAAGGCGAGAAACATCACGGCGACAAGTTTTGGGCGTTAGCTCTAGCGATGGCGGCTAGAGAGGCCGAAAGCGGCGTTGAGTTTTCCAGTATCGTGATATAATAGAGATACGAGGTAGCTATGTTCGATAAATTTAAGTCGGCTCTAGCGGTATTCTACGAACGGTATCTGGCGTCCAAGCCCACCGAGACGGTAGATTGGAACTGTCAGGCGGCCCGCACGTTGCGCTACGAGATTCTATGGGCAATGTACCAGGATCAGAGCTATCGCAACATTCACAGTTGGGCGCAGCGTTATCGTCACGACTACGGGCTGTACAAGTACATTCGCCCGATCTACAATCCCACTTATCGCCTAGGGCAATTCTGGCAAGCGCACATATTTGGCGGGCTGTTGGACTCACAAGCTGGCAACGCTGGCTGTATTCCTATCGTCACGGACAATCCGGCCTTGAGCCAGGCGATTGCTCGCTTATGGCAAGCTAGTCGCTGGCAGGTGAACAAGGATGTGTTGGTAGCACGTACATCGGTGCTGGGCGATGGCGCAGTGCGCGTTATCGATGACGTAGAGCGCGGGGCTGTCTACCTTGACATTGTACATCCGGGTAGCTTTGAGTCGGTAGACCTAGACCCCTTTGGCAACGTCAAGGGCTACGTCATCCGTGAGAAACGTCCTGACCCGGAACGCGGCTACACGTCCAACGCAGAATACGTAGAAGAGGTTACCCGTGACGGAGAGAGCGTGGCGTATCGCACTTACCGCAACGGCGATTTGTATGCGTGGGACAACGGCGCGGCAGAGTGGGCTGAACCCTATGGCTTTGTCCCGTTGGTAGTGCTGCAACACGAAGACGTTGGTTTGCAGTGGGGTTGGAGTTGTGTACACGCCGTATCCGAGAAGATACGTGAGGTAGACGGCCTGGCTTCGCAACTAAGCGATTCGGTGCGCAAGACCATTGACCCGGTATGGCTAATGCAGGGTATCAAGCGCACAGACTTGACGATACGGGGTAACTCACCTACAGACGCAGCCCCCGAACCAGGGCGCGAAGAACTCAGGGCTTTATGGGGCGTGCCAGCTAACGGCAACGCTAAGGCGCTCATCCCTGACGTTGATTTTGCGGGCGTGTTGGCACACATCGCCGAGCTACTGAAGGAGATCGAGCGTGACTTACCGGAGTTGGGACAGGACACCAAGACTGCTAGTGGTGATGCCAGCGGTAGGGCGTTGCGAGTGGCGCGCCAGCCCATTGTGAGCAAGGTATTGGCTAGACGGGCTGGTTACGACGACGCTATCAAGCGGGCCATGCAGATGGCGATTGCAATTGGTGGGCTACGCAAGTACAAGGGCTATAACGGCTTCAACTTGCAAAGCTATGCCAGCGGCGCTTTAGACTTCGACATTGGTGGCCGTCCGGTGTACGAAGAAGACCCGCTGGACAAAGAAGATGTACAGGCGGCTATTTGGACATCGGTACAAGCTGCGGTTAATGCAGGCGCTAGTCTCGCGGGCGTCTTGCGAGACCGTGGCTTTAGCGAAGAACGTATCAAGCTATTAACTACGTCGGACGCGGCGGTAAATAACACGGAGGAATAGCAATGGAATTCACAGAAGAACAGCAGGAATACATCAACAAGTTGGTAGGGGAAGCCCGCACAAAGGCGCGTGAAAAGGCGCTGGAAGAAGCACAGGGTATCGCCGAGACCAAGCTGACTGAACTGCGCAGTCAATTCGCTGTTGACCTTGAGGCACACGAGCAGTTTGTAGCCAGTGTACTAGAGGACAAACTACAGGCGTTGGGTGACAGGGCCAGGCAAGCAGTCGAGTCTATTCCCAACGGTGTAGACAAGATCGCGTGGCTTAACGCCAACGCCGAACTATTCACAACCAATACGAGCGTGGGCACACCGAAGCCGGGCAAGGCCGCGAGCACTCGCCAGCAGCCGGTTGCGCCTTCGCGCTATAACATTAGACTGTAATCGGGAGGTTACAACATGGGTGACATTACTGTTTCTACGAGTCAGGTCGGGGTGGTCTATCCCGCACTGGCAGAAATCTACAACGTTAAGGTGGCCGTGGACGTGACCGCTGGACAGGCTCTCTACCAGAGAACCGACGGCGCTTACGGCTTGGCCGATGCGAACGCTGCGGGTGCGCAGCAGTTCCGTGGTGTGGCACTGGAAACCGCCAAGGCGGGTGGTACGGTGTCCATGCTCAAGCGGGGTATCCTGGCGGGCTATACGCTCGGAACTTACGACGACGTGGTATACCTGAGCGACACGGCAGGTGCGTTCAGTGATACTGTTGGCACGCTCGAAGTTCTGTGTGGGCGCGTCACCAGCATCAACGACCCGGCTAAGACCGAGGTACTCTACGTCGAGGCGGACTGGCTCCGTCAGTGGGAGGCATAAGACATGTCTAGCTTACCTGGAATTCTCAATATCAACGATACAGAGCGGGCTTTTGTCAACGTCTTGGGTCAGGAACTTGTGTTCGATGCAATCAACACCGTCCTGGCGCAGTACAACGCGGAAGTGTCCGCACAACTCGGTGTGTTCGTCGAACGCGACACCGAGAGGTTCAAGATGCGCTATCTGTTGCCGGGTGGTGGGCGTTTGCAGGAAATGGGACGCCAAGGCGCGGCTGGCGCGGTTAAGCGGGCGGGCTACTACGATGTGAGTTTTCCGTTGCGCCAATACGGGGCCGAGTTGGGTGGCAGCCGCGTGGATATGGCTTACATGTCCATCGCTGAAGTTGACGCGCATCTCGACACCATCATGATTCAGGACTTGAATACGATGCGCTGGAATATCCTTACAGCCATCTTCGAGGATACCAACCTGACCTTCTCCGACATGCTGCACGGCGACCTCACGGTTCGTCGTCTGGCTAACGGTGACGGCACGTTGTATCCCGCTGTGTTGGGCAGTGAGACGGAAGCTGAGGACAACCACTACATCAATGCCGGTTACGCAGTGGCGGACATCGCTGCCGCCAACAACCCGGCAGTCACCTTGCGTGACGAGATCGTCGAGCACTTCGGCGGGCTGGCTGTCAACGGCAACAACATCGTCTACTTCCACGGCGCAGACCAGACCCCCTACCTGTCGGCTATCGATGGCTACATTCCGATGGAAGACAAGTTCCTGACGGCGAATACCTACGTTCACAGCGCGGGTGCGAACTATCCCCTGGGCTGGCCCAAGCCGCAAGGGTGGCCCAACGTTCCAGGGCGTGTTCACGGACGCGCCTGGGGTGTATGGTTGAGTGAGTGGACGGGTTGGATTCCCAACAAGTACGGTATCGCCGTGCTGTTGGAGGTGCCCGCTCCGCTGATGAAGCGCGTTGACCCATCCGATACCGGACTGGGTAACGGCTTGCAGTTGGTGGCAACGGACTACGAACATCCCCTGCAACGGGCGCGCTACGAGCACCGCTACGGCTTGGGTGCTGGCAACCGTCTGAGCGCAGCGGTCATCGAGATCAACGGCGCTGGCGGGTCTTACGATCCCCCGACTGAATACGCGGAGTAGAGATATGGCAACACGATCACAGGTGGAAACAGCTACAGTAGCGCGGGTGTATGGGTTACTACAACTGGCGGGTATGAGTATCGCCGATATTAGCAACTCTGACCTTAACGATCCCCTGAGTCGTGCCTTAATCGGGATGGGTTACACGGCGTCCTACATCAATCCGGTGTCGGACGCCGACCTATCCGGTGTCGAACTCGGTGAGTTCTTGAACTGGGTAGAGCTTTACACGCTGGAGAATATTGCGGGGCGGCTCGTTTTCGTGGACACCAAAGTGGGGCCGCGTGACGAGAAGCTCTCGCAAAACATCCAGCACGTCGAGAAGCGTATCGAACGCTTACGCGAACAACTGTCTGGTATAACTAGCGCCGGAGTCATCACCACGGTCTTTCAGGAGCGTGACTAGATGTTAGCCATCTTCAAGCGTGCCGCGGTAGGGGCTGGCGGCAAGGAGGGCACACCGACGACGATAGCACTCAATATCGAGTGCCGTCCCCTTGACCCGGTTGACCCGGAACTCGCTATCGGGTTCGATAGACTAGGGGCTAGGACAATCCTACAAACGTTCGTTCTAGCCAGCTACGACATCCGTAACGGCGACATTATGACGGTCGGTAGCAAGAGCTATCGGGTACGTTCTGTTGCCAAGTGGGAATGGCTAGACACCGAATATCTACACCTAATCATAGAGGACATCCCGTGATAGAGATCGAAGTTGACGGCATAGAAGAACTTAACGCCGAACTCGCCGAAATCACCACGGCGGTGGGTGGCCCGTGGGACGCTTTCACCACAGCCATAGGCACTGAGATACTACGCTATGCAGTCTCCATATCGCCCGTGGTGACGGGCGCGTACCAACGCGCTCACGAAGTTGTGGTGGGTGACAAGACGTTGGCGCTGCGCATAAATCCACAGGCGCGCAATCCCGTAAGTGGGGCTGACGTTGTTTCTTATGCCGGTGGGGTTGAGGCTCGGCACGCCGTCTACGAACAGGTGTACGAGACGGCCCCCAGTATCATTTCACGATACGAGCAGTTGATAGTAGGAGCGGGCGCATGAGTACAAACCGAGCAACGGTAAAGACCGGTCTGGTAAATTCACTGAGTACCAAGCTGGGCAGCACGGCCAAGACCGTCACCGGCAACAAAGTCGATGACATCGCAGCCTTAACGCCCCTGGTAGCGGTACTAAGCACGGGTAGCAAGCGTGAACGCCTGACGTTTCAGGGTAGCCGGGCCAGCTTCACCTTCGAGATACAAGTATGGGTGCGCCAAAAGGACGACGCCTGGACCAACCCTGACGCCGAAGATGTACTGGACGGGCTGGAAGTACTCGTTCACGACGCGCTCGCAGAAAGCAGCGTTAAAGCAGATTACACCGGCACAACGTCGGTAACAGAAGTAACAGTATCGGGTATCGCCTATTATGTAGAGCGAATACCTATCATAGCAGAGATGAGTGGAGGATAACAATGGCTCAAACAAGTGATGGAATGACGTTCAAGGACGCAATCGTGTTGGTTAGTTCTGACGGCACAACCTACAAAGACATCAGTGGGTTCGGCGCAAGTGTGGCGGTCGATGAAGGCGAACGGGCGACCCCCGAACAGCACACCTTTGAAGGTGACACGCCGATTGTGTTGGCAGGTAAGCGCGCACAGACGAAAGTGACGGTGCGCTACGTGTACACCGACGCCACAAGTGACGCCTTCGACGAAATCGAAGACATGTACGCGACCGAGGGCGGCGAGATTCACCTTAAGTATTCGCCCAAGGGCGGGCAGTGGTTCACCGCTTCACCGGCCATTATCAAGAAACCCGGCTATCCAGGCGGAGACGCTAAGGCCGACGCGGTGGTGATGTGTGAGTTCGTCATTGCGTGCTCTGAGTTGACCAGGTCCGCAGCCAGCAGCTAAGGAGAAATACTATGGCACAACGACAGACCGTGATCAAGGTTCCAACACCTGAAATTCAGGGCGAGGGTTCATACGTAGAGATTCAGCAAATGACCGTAGCTGAAGCACAAGCCTATCAGGAGCGCATCAACTCTGGAATCGACGACGCTACGCTGGTTACAGAAGTGCTCATTAAGTACGTGGTAGGTTGGGACTGGGTAGACGAGAACGGCGACCCCTTGCCCTTGCCTAGCGAGAAGGGCGACGTGATGCACCTGCTATCCCACGAACTGCTCTTTCTGAGCAACCAGGTGGGTGGCCGGAGTATACGGGTAAAAAACTGAAAGAGGAGGTTGCCAAAGCTTTATTGTTGGGGGTTGGCAACCTCCCCTGGGAATACATCGAGATGCAGTTGTGTCGAGATGTATACCACTGCTTGCCCAGTCAGTTGCGGGAAGAGACGTGGGACGATATAGCGTTACACCTTGAGTTTATGAATATCGAACGCCAAGCTAGGAGTAGAACCTAATGAGCCAACGTATAGTAGATGTTATCGTAAAGGGTAAGGACGAAGCGTCCGCCGCGCTCTCTGGTGTTACCAAAGCTGCTGGCGTCCTAGCAACCGGTATTGGCGCTATCGTTACAACCGCAGGTGTAGCCACTATCGCTGTGGGCAAAGCGGTATACGACTGGACTACCGATGTAGCCAGTATGGATGCGTCGCGGGCTACGTTTGACGGCTTGGCTACATCCATCGGGGGGACAGAAGAAGTCCTGGGTAAGCTCAGAACGGCCACCAACAACACCGTTACCGACTTCGACTTAATGGGGGCGGCCAACAAGTTCCTGTTGATGGGAATTACCGAGACCGCCGACGAAACAGCGCGTATGTCCGAAGTAGCTACTACGCTAGGTGCAGCGATGGGTAGCGGCCCCACCGAGTCGATGGAGAACTTCGCCCTAATGATGGCGAACCAGTCCATTCCGCGACTGGACTCGTTCGGTATATCTTCCGCCGCAGTGCGAGAGCGAATTGCCGAACTGACAGCCGAAACAGAGGGGCTTTCCAAAGAAGAAGCGTTCAATATCGCCGTAATGGAGCAAGCAGCGGTAGCAATGGAGCGGGTAGGCGACATCACCGACACCGCCACCTTTGCCACGGCCAGATGGGAAACCGCCAAGAAGAACCTGAAAGACCAAATCGGGGCTGGTTTCTTACCAGTGATGACAAAACTGCTGGACGGTATCACACCCTTGTTCCAAGAGCACGGCCCCAAGGTTATCGCGTGGGCCGGACAAGCAGCCGAATGGCTCGGTGACAAAGTACCCCTGGCTATCGACTTCTTGACTAAGGCGGCGGGCATAATGGGCGACGGTCTCAGGACTATCAAGAACATTTGGGACACAGCGCTTAAACCAGCCCTAATGATGCTGGCCGACACCCTGGGGCTGGATACCGACAAAATCAAAGAGGCAACTTCTGCACAGAATTTGTTTGAAGTAGCCCTAAAGATTGTAGAGAAAGGTGTCGGGGTAGTCGTCACCGCCATCCAGTTACTCACTATTGGGGTGCACGCGGGCCGTCAAGCTATCGAATGGATCACCGGTAAAGTGGACGCCTTCGGTGCGGCAGTCAATCGTATCCGTGATGCTTTGCAACGGATGCGCGATCGGGTAAACGAAGTACGCAATGCACTTAGCAGTCTTTCTTTGCCAAGTTGGTTGACGCCGGGTAGCCCCACCCCGCTCGAACTAGGCTTACTGGGTATCAACAATGCGCTGGCAGCGATGCCCGCTTTCAACTTGGGAGTTAGTACGTCTGCCGGTAGTCCTATCCAGTCCGCCAGTAGTGGTACAGTCAGTATCGTCAATCACTTTGGAGCCGGTAGTGTACGCAACGACGACGACATAGTACGTATTGCTAACCAGATCGCGCAGAGCATGAACTTGCGCGGGGCACGAGTAGCCTTGTAGGAGGGCACATGGCATTACAACTTACAGTTGGGTCTACCGACAGAACCAGCGCGTTGTTAAACGAATCTGTTAGTGTAGAGCACACCGCACTCAACCACATCTCGGTGTGCTCTTTTACACTGTACGACGCCACCGCCAGTATCAGTGTAGCCGAAGAAGATACCGTCTCACTCATCGACGGAGTTACACCCTACTTCGTGGGACGTGTGGTCTCAGTCTCTTATACGCCAATGGTAACTACGGGACGTAACATCTACGTCCAAGCGCAAGACCTTAATGCGATTATCACCGAGACGATAGTAGACGTACCCCTGGAATTCCTGGCAGAGAGCGACTACGACATTATCAACTTCTTGTTTGACGCCTATTTACCGGTAGTTGATTCCGAGACGCACGTTGCCGTTATCCAAGACCCGCTGACAATCCGCTTCGAGCCAACGACGCTGGCGTCCTGCTTGAATCAGATATGCGCCCAATCGGGCGGCTACTGGTACGTAGACTTCTCCAACAGGCTACACTACTTCATTGACGAGAATGTACCCGCCGCGTTCGGGTTATCGGATACACCCAACGGTAGCACAACGTTCTCTTATCTGGACAAACCCGAATGTGACATCGACGCCATCACCCGCCTGGACGGTGTATATGTTGCCGGGGCGGGTGTGGAGGGGTGGGTAGGCACACACGCGCCCGGAGACCGCACAGCCATCGTGTGGGACAATCGCATTACCACCAACGATGGTATACTGGAACGCGGCAACGCTATTCTTGGCAAGCACGGCGCACCTAAGCTGCTATACCGTGTGTGGACACGTGAGCCTGGCTTGGTAGCCGGACAGAAGGTACACTTCAAGTGTGGTATCTACGACGTAGACGACGACTTGAGTATCCGGCGCATCAAGATTTCCTGGGGGGCCGACAAGCAGCCGGTCTTTCAGTTGGAGTTGGGCGACCCATTCAATCCGGCGTTAGCACAGCAAGCCTGGTACGACGTGGTAGAACAAGCGGTGGGGCCTGTACCAGCGCCACTGTTACCGCTGTCTAGCCGGGGCTGGTCACACGATCTCGTCTTCAGTGCCACCGACAATGACACCGTAGCATGGGCAGCCGGGACACTCACCACGGCAGGTGGTAGCAGCTTCTCCTTGGACGCAGGTAACACCGGCAATATGGCAGCGACAACCTACGTGTTCCTGGACACTGATACGAGCGACACCGTCCTACAAACTACCACCAGTGTCACGGTTGCCGTGGGCGCTAACAAGATTATGATAGCCGTGTGCGAGCCGCAAGCAGCGGGGCTGGATGCTACGTTCTTCGTGTTTGGGAGTAGCGTACAGGGCGTGTTAGTAGACACCCCCAACATCTTGCCTGGAAGCATCACCACACCCACCCTGGCAGACGGGGCGGTCACACACACCAAGACAGTGTTAGGCTTACAGAATTGGGGACACACACTGGTCTTCAGTGCCACAGATAACAACACGGTAGCCTGGGAAGCCGGGATTATCACTACCGGTGATGGTTCGACGTTCAATATTGACGCTGGCAACACCGGCGACATGACAGCACGCACTTACATTTATCTCAACACGGACGTAAGCAGCACGGTACTACAAACTACCACCACAGCAGCCAATGCCACAGGTAACAACAAGGTGTTGATTGCGGTAGCGAGTCCCCAGGCTGCTGATTACAACGCTACGTTCATCGTCTACGGCTCAGAGTTACAAAGCACCCTGGTAGACACTGCAAATATAACAGCAGGGGCGGTTACGGCGGCTAAGGCAGCTACAGCCTTGTTGGATTGGTCTAACACGTTGGTATTCACTGCTACAACCTACCGGCAAGTTGGTTGGGCGGCTGGCACGATTGTCTTGTCGAACGGCACGACCTACAACATCGTGGCTGGCAATACGGGCAATATGACGGCAGCGACCCGCTATTACGTCTACCTGGACATTGCGACAAGCACAACGGTCTTGCAGGTGACGACCACAGCGGCCAACGCAGTCGGCACGAACAAGATACTGGTAGCCGTCTGCTATCCTTCTACCAGCCCCAAACTAGCAACGTATCAAGTGATGGGTGGCGGAAGTACCGGCGTCCTGATTACCGCCGATAACGTGGTAGCCAACACACTCACGACCAACGAGATTGCCGCCAACACCATCACTGCTGCTAATATCGCAGCGGCCACGATCACCGGTACAGAAATAGCGGCGGCCACCATCACCGGCGCTAAGATTGCCGCACTAACCATTGAAGCGGGCAATATCGCAGCTAACGCTATCACCGCCACCAAGATCGCAGCGGCCACGATTACAGGTGACAAGATTGCGGCTAACACGATCACGGGCGGTAACATAGGCGCAAACACAATCACAGCCGATAAGTTCTTAGGTGTAGGTGATTTCGTCTTTACACAAGATTCCGGCCTACTACTGCTTGGCCCTGGCAACGAGTGCGTACCTACAAAGTGGGTTAGTACACGCGGGCAGACAGCGACACTTACCGGGGCTTTCCACCAAGTCGCCGGGCCGTGGGCGGAAAGTCGGGCGCTGGTGGTAGAGCCTGCCGCGACTAACCTTATAACTAATCCGCGTCCCGTATCAAGTGGAGCAGCCTGGACAGGTGGAAGCGGATACGAAACACAATCTGGGCCGTTTATTGGAAATACCGTACTTAAGGTTGAGGCGACCGGATATTACGAACTGTATAGTCCAAATACTATTTCAGTTACACTTGGAGAGAATTATGCAGTCAGTTTTTGGGCTCGTGCTAATATAGAATCTGCCGCCTTCAAAGTATCGATTTATAAAAAATCACCTGGGCATTACACCACGTATAAAAGTTTAACGGCAACTGATGCGTGGCAGCGTTTTACGTTCATACTTCCATGTATTCTGACAGGTGATCTAGGTAAGCTGTTATTTTATGGAAGTGGTACGTACAATCTGTATATCGCAAATGTTCAAGTCGAGCACGCAGATTACAGTACGTCCTACCTCGACGGTTCTCTCGGAACTGGCTACGCCTGGACGGACACGCCGCATGCCAGCACGAGCACGCGCGCGGCGACAGCTGTGAACTTAGACGCGCACGCGGGAATGCTAAGCGACTTGAACACGGTAACACATTCGATTTGGGTGCAAGCGCAGTACGACGCCGACGATGCTAGTTGGCCATGTGGCGCGAATGACGCGCGCATAATCGACTACATCGCCGGAGTATACAATAACAATCGCCTTATGCTGCGTTTCGAGCCGAACACGGACGACCAGTTGTCCGTTTATCTCAACGGTGGCAATCGCATTACTGATACCGGGCAAACATTCGATGCGGGAGACTGGCTGCATCTGGTGGTGACGTTAGATTATGCAAACGATTTGTATTGTCTGTACCTAAACGGAACGCTCATAGGTAGTGCAACGAC
>Ga0209722_1001792_pt1 | contig 18039 bp, 12 predicted proteins | sample BioC12SIPDNA_2_FD_185745 | JGI IMG/M metagenome (GOLD analysis project Ga0209722, IMG submission 185745) | Anaerobic biogas reactor microbial communites from Washington, USA - Biogas_R1_A C12 SIP DNA (SPAdes) (version 2) | ecosystem: Engineered > Bioreactor > Anaerobic > Unclassified | place... | reverse complement strand
ATCGAGCTGGCCCTGGACCGTCGTCTGGATCTGGCCAACACGCGGGATGGCCTCGACGATGCCCAGAGGAAGTTGGAATTGGCCGCCAAAGGGTTGGGCGTTCAACTCAACCTGATCGGCAGTGCGAACGTGGCATCTGAGCCGGAGACGAAGTTTGCCTCCCTGCAGTTCGACGAGGGCAACTACCGATTGGGATTGGAGGGCGACCTCCCGCTGGACCGAAAAGCGGAGCGCAATGCCTATCGCGAGTCGCTGATCACCCTGCAGCAGCGGCAGCGAAGTCATGAAGAGCAGGTGGATGAGATTAAACTCGGCGTCCGCCAGGGGTATCGCGATCTGGCCGAGACCGCCGAGAGCTATCGGATCCAGCAGATCGGGCTGAATCTCGCTCGAAAGCGCGTCGAGGTCGAGAAGCTGTCGCTTCAGTACGGGCGTGGCACCGTGCGTCTGTTGCTCGACTCCGAAGATGCGCTCGTGCGGGCACAGAATGACGTGCTCAGCGCGCTGGTCGATCATACGATTGCGAAGATGAGCTTTTTCCGAGATATCGGCGTCTTACAAGTCAGACCGGATGGAATGTGGGAGCATACGGCACCATGAAATCTGATGCAGGCAATTCGATGCAGGACAAGTCGTCCAGTCAACGTCCGACCAGCCAACGGTCCAAGCCGCGGAAGAAGCGACGATGGCCCTTGCTGATGATTCTCTTTCTCCTTGCGGCCGGTGCGGTGGTGCTGGTGGCTTCCATCAAGGGGAATGCCGGCGCCGGCACGACGTCCGGGGGCACGTTCACGGCGCGACGCGACAGACTGATCGTCACGGTCAGCGAGGGCGGCAGCATCCGTGCGCACAAGTCCATCGAGTACCGTTGCGAGGTCGAATCGCGCGGGGCGCAGATCACGATCCTGAGCATCGTTCCATCCGGCACGTACATCAGCCAGAAGGACGTCGAAGAAGGGAAGGTGTTGGTCCAGTTGGACTCCTCTTCGTTGGAAGACCAGTTGATCCAGGAGAGGATGGAGTTGGCCAGCGACCAGGAGACCGAGACTTCTGCAAAGGAGGCCTACGACATTCAGGTGATTCAGAATGAGAGCGACGTGGCGGATGGGCGTCTCCAGGTCCGCTTTGCTCTGCTGGACCTTCAGAAGTACCTCGGGGCCGCTCTGGCGGAACGACTGACGCGAGACGTGAACGATGCCGTGGACCTGACGGAGTACGTGTCGCCGTTTCTGATAGAGGTCAGGGATGATCCCAACCTGCTGGATGGCACCGCTGCCGGCCAGGAGTTGAAGCGACTGAACGATGACATCGTTCTGGCCGAGGGCAACCTGAAGACAGCGCAGGCGCGATTGGCCGGAACGGAGAAGCTCCACGATGCCAATTACGTCTCCGAGCTGGATTTGCAGGGGGACCGGCTCACGGTTGTCAACCGAGAGTTTGCCGAGCAGAACTCCAAGGTGAGTCTGGACCTGTTCCTGCGGTACGATTTCCCGAAAAGCGCCGAACAGTATCTGAGCGACTACATCGAGGCCGGCCGCCGGTTGGAGAGAACGTTTGCCGAATGCCGCTCCCGTCTGGCACAGGCGCAGGCCAGGTTGGCGAACGCTCAAGAGCGACTCCGGGCCCAGCAGAAACGCGTCGCCGAATTGGAGCAGCAGATCGCCAACTGCACGATGCGCGCCAAGGCGCCGGGTCTGGTGATCTATGGCACCGGCAGCAGCGGCGACATGTTTCGCGCCATGCGCGGCCGAGCGGGCGGCGGCAGCGGCGTGATCGCGGAAGGGGAAACCGTCTTTGAGGGCCAGACGATCATCTCGATGCCTGATACTGCCACCATGGTGGCTGAAATCAGCGTGCACGAGACCGAGGTCGACAAGGTCCGTCCGGGCCAGCCAGCCACCATTGTGATGGATGCATTTCCCGACCAGGTGCTCCACGGCGAAGTGCTCGAAGTGGCTCCGCTGCCCGACCAACAGCGTGGCTTCATGAATCCGGACCTGAAGGTGTACACGACCTTGGTGAAGATCGACGGGACACACGACTTCCTTCGAACGCGAATGTCGTGCCGCGTCGATATTCTCGTGCGCGAGTTGCAGGATGTCGTGATTGTGCCGATTCAGGTCGTCGCCACTCGCGGAGGTCGGAAGGTGTGTTATGTCATGACGCCGCAGGCACCAAAGGGAGAGGAACGTGAGGTGCAGACCGGCGCGTTCAACGACACGTTCGTGCAGATCGTCAGCGGTCTGGAAGGCGGCGAAGAAGTGCTGCTGAATCCTCCGTTGTTCACCGAGTCTGCGGCCACTTCGTCGTTCCGCGAGCGGCCGCAACGCAATGGAAGCAGTGCGAGCGATGCAAACGACTCATCCGCAGCGGCGCCGACAGGCGGAACGACAGGGACCATTCCGGCACTTCCGCCGATGCCGGGCGGGACCGAGTTGACTCCCGAGCAGCGACAGCAGATGATGGAGCGTTTCCAGCGTCAGGGCGGCGGTCCGGGAATGCCGGGCGGCGCCGAGATGACCCCCGAGCAGCGGCAACAGATGATGGAGCGTTTCCAACGTCAGGGCGGCGGTCCGGGGATGCCGGGCGGCGCCGAGATGACCCCCGAGCAGCGGCAGCAGATGATGGAACGCTTCCAGCGCCAGGGTGGCGGTCCAAGGACGCCGGGCGGCGCCGAGATGACCCCTGAACAGCGTCAGCGGATGATGGAAATGACGCCCGAGCAACGTCAGCAGATGATGGAGCGTTTCCAGCGTCAAGGTGGTGGCCGCGGTCGCCGGGGCGGGAGCGACCCCGCGGGGGAGCAGACCGGCCAGGGCGTTCCGTCCAGCGGCCCCTCCCAAGCCACGCCACCGGCTCCGCCGGCAGGTGACCAGACAAATTAGGTTTCCGTCTCGGCGAGAGGCGAAGGATACCAGCAACGATGATAGACTTCCGTCAAGAGCTCGATTTCGACGCCGAAGGCCCCATCCTCGCGATGGAAGACCTGTGCAAGAGCTACCAACTCGGAGCCACAGAATTGCGGGTGCTGCGAGAAATCAATCTGGCCATCAACAGCGGTGAGTACGTGGCGATCATGGGGCCAAGTGGTTCCGGCAAGTCGACCCTTCTGAATATGATCGGCTGCCTCGACCGTCCGACCAGCGGAGACTACCGTCTCGGCGGCCAGAGCGTTTCCGTATTGGATGACGACGACCTGTCTATGATTCGTGGAGCGCGCATCGGCTTCGTCTTCCAGTCTTTCAACCTGATCGCTCAACTGAACGTCGTCGAGAACATCGAAATCCCGATGTACTACCAGGGCTACAGCGAGTATGAGAGCGCCGAGCGGGCGGAAGAGCTGGCGACGATGGTTGGCCTGGGCGAGCGGCTCAGACACCGGCCCTCAGAACTCAGCGGCGGTCAGCAGCAGCGGGTGGCCATTGCCCGCGCCTTGGCGAACGACCCGCTGATCATTCTCGCCGACGAACCGACGGGAAACCTCGACTCTTCGAGCGGCGCCGAGATTCTCATGATTCTGGACCGCCTTCGCGAGGAGGGCAAGACGCTGATCGTCGTGACCCACGACGAGCATATCGCCACGCGCGCCGAACGGGTGATTCGGCTCTTCGACGGGCGCATCGACAAAGAAGAGTTCAACACACGGTAGGATGCTATGTTCATTTTTCGTCTGAAACGCACGATCAAGCTGGGGGCCAAGAGCCTGTGGATGCACCGGTTGCGTTCGACGCTGACGGCGCTGGGCATCATCTTCGGCGTCTCGTCCGTTATCGCCATGCTGGCGATCGGTGAGGGGGCCAGCCGTGATGCACAGGAGAAGATCGCCCAGCTCGGCAGCCGCAACATCATCATCAGAACCATCAAGCCCCCCGAAGACCAGGTCGCCGGGGGACAACAGCAAACCCTGATGGAGTATGGCCTGACATACGACGACGCCGAGCGATTTCAGAACGGTATTCCGGATGTCCAGGTGATCGTACCAAACCGTCGGATCTCGCAACAGGCGCTGTATCGCAATCGCCGAGTGTCTTTGGAGGTCGTCGGCACCGTCCCCTGGTTTCCGAACATCTCTCCCACCCGTATCCGATTCGGGCGTTTTCTCAGCACCACCGACATGCACTACAAGCAGGGTGTCTGTGTTCTCGACGAACGGGTGGTCAAAGAGCTGTTCGCCTTCGACGACCCCATCGGCCAGGCTGTGAAGGTTGGCGGAGACTACTACCGTGTGGTGGGAATCACCACCGAGCAGAGCAAGACGCCGACCTCACCTGAACTGGAAACCAAGGACGCCACAGGGGCCAAGAAAGCGGCTGGCGCCAATGTAGGCGCCATGTATGTCCCGTTGACAACGGTGAAAGACCGATTTGGCGAGATGTCGATGCAGATTTCCTCGGGCAGCGGCGGGACGCTCGAACGGGTCGAGCTCCAGGAGATCATCGTGCAGGTCCAGGATGTAGACATGGTCATGGGAACACGGCAAAGCGTGCAGACGCTTCTGTCCCGCTTCCACAAGAAGAACGACTACGAGATCGTTGTTCCCCTGGAGCTGATGCGGCAGGCCAAGGACTTTCAGCGCATCTTCACCATTGTCCTCGGTTCCATTGCGGCGATCTCTCTTCTGGTGGGCGGCATCGGGATTATGAACATCATGATGGCCACGGTCAGCGAGCGCACGCGGGAGATCGGTATCCGTCGGGCCCTTGGCGCCAAGAAGAAGGACATCGTGATTCAGTTCCTTTCCGAGACGCTGATCCTGACGCTGTCGGGCGGCTTGCTCGGAATGGCGTTGGGCGCCCTGATCCCGTTCTTCGTGACGCATTTCGGTCAGATGCGCACGGTCATCACGGGAAGCTCGCTGATTCTGGCCTTCGGGATCAGCGGGGCCGTGGGAATTGCCTTCGGCCTGTATCCGGCCTATCGCGCCGCCAATATGGACCCCATCGAGTCGCTGCGGCACGAATGAGCGCGCGTCGCCCGTTCGGAGACGGTGCGGTCCCGTGGATCAGCCGGTGAACGGGCTGGCATCGTGTCGCGTCTCGGCACCGGATTCCTTCTTCATGCCGGGCGGCATCACCAGGCCGCTCTGGCCCTGCTGGTCGCGGAAGTCGGTGATGATCTTGACCGCGGCGAACGGGTCGTCCGTGACGGTGAACACGTCGAGGTCTTCCGGTGAGATGTATTCGTACTTCCCGAGCATCGTGTTCTTGATCCAGTCGATCAGACCATCCCAGAAGTCGCGACACATCAGGACGACCGGAAACTGGATCTGCTTGAGCGTCTGGATCAGGACCAGGGCCTCGAAGAGCTCGTCCATCGTCCCGTAGCCGCCCGGGAAGACGATGAACCCATGCGCGTACTTGAGGAACATGACCTTGCGCACGAAGAAGTATCGAAAGTGCAGGGAGAGGTTCTGGTAGTCGTTGGGGACCTGTTCCATCGGCAGTTCGATGTTCAGGCCGATGCTGGTTCCTCCGGCCTCGGCGGCGCCCTTGTTGGCGGCTTCCATGATGCCGCCTCCACCTCCGGTGATGACGGTGAACCCCGCCTGGGCGATCTGAGCGGCGGTCTGTTGCGCCATAGTGTAGTAGCGGTGGTCGGACGGCGTTCGCGCCGAGCCGAAGATCGAGACGGCCGGCCCGACGGAGGCCAGCTCCTCGAAGCCCTCGGTGAACTCGGCCATGATCCGGAACATCCGCCAGAGGTCCTGCACGGGTTTGTCGGGGGTATTAATCATCTCATTCGTTTCCGGCGATTCGGGTTGTCATTCGTTTCGCTACCATCGGTCGGGTTGGTTCGCGGCCGGACAGCAGGCCGCGATCGGACATTCCAGGCAGTTGGGCTTTCGGGCCTTGCAGAGATTGCGGCCGTGAAAGACCAACAGGTGGCTGAAGAGCGTCCAATCCTTCTTGGGGACGATATCGGCCAGATCGAACTCGAGCTTTACCGGGTCCGAGTTATCGGACAGTGCGAGCCGGCGTGAGAGCCGGATCACGTGCGTATCGCACACGATCCCGGGAATGCCGAAGGCGTTGCCAAGCACCACGTTGGCGGTCTTGCGGCCGACGCCGGGCAGGGCGGTCAGCTCGTCCATCGTCTGGGGAACCCGTCCGTGGTGTTCAGCCACGATCCGGGTGCAGGCGTCTTTGATGTTCTGCGCCTTGTTGCGGAAGAACCCCGTGGTTCGAATGTCCTCTTCGATCTCCTTGACGTCGGCGTCGACCCAATCGGAGACCGACGTGTACTTCTGGAAGAGATCCTGGGTCACGATGTTGACGCGCACGTCGGTGCACTGGGCGGACAGGATCGTGGCGATCAGCAGCTCCAGCGGATTCGTGAAGTTCAGCGCCACCTTCGCGTTCGGATAGGTCTTTCGCAGAATGGGAAAGATCTCTTTGACGCGCTGCCTCGCCGCCACCGTGTCGAACTCGCGGGCCTTGGCTTTGGATGTTTTCGTCGTGGGCCCGGCGGCCTTCTGTTTCGCCATCTACTTCGGTCCCTCCGGCAGCTCGTCGAGCAGATCGATCAACTCCTGTTTGTCGAAGATGCCGCGCAACTTGCGGACCTCTGCATTCGGCAGCACAACGATCGTCACCGGGACATTGCCGGCCTCGCCGTAGATCTGCTGAAAGTCCCGGGTCGCCGGATAGTCGATCAATGTCGTGTCGGCCATGATCGGCAGGACGTTCTTGCGCTCGATTCGCTCGATGACGTCGGGATCGTGGTAGACCCTTCGCTCGACGATCTTGCAGTTGGTGCACCAGTCGGCGGTGAACTTCAGCAGGACGGGTTGCCCTTGCGACGTCGCACGGCTGACGGCCTGGCGGTCGTAGGATTGCCAGTCGATGGACGCTCCCTCCGGCGGTCCCCCGGCCGGGAGCAGCCAGACGGCGGCGCCGACGGCGATCAGAAGGGCGACAGAGCGGACGAGCCGCCTCTTGCCGGCGGGTGTCGCGAACCCGACCCACGCCCCCCACATCCAGGCGCAGAAACTGAACACGATGCCGTAGGTCAGCACGTTCAGGAGGCGATCCTTGGGCAGGGCCGCCAACGTGAGCTTGGCCGCAATGAAGAACAGCAGGAAGCCCGTCGATTTCTTGAAGATCTCCATCCACGTCCCCGGCTTCGGGACGCGTTCCAGCAGCGACGGAACCGAGACGATCACGGCATAGGGCAGCGCCATGCCCACCCCCATCAGGATGATGGCGGTGCTGCTGACCGCCAGGGGCTGTGTCTGGGCCCAGACCAGGACGAAGCCCAGCAGGGCCCCGCTACACGGCGTGCTGAGAACGCCCGCGAAGAACCCCATGCCCCCTGTGCCCAGAAGGCCGGAGCCCGAACCCTGTTGGCTCGCGAGCGCCGACGGCAGCGAGATCGTGACCACGTCCAGCATGGCCAGGCCGAACAACACGATGGCCAGAAACAGAACAATGACCGCGCTGGGGTAGCGGAACAGGCTGTTGAGGTCGAGGACCGCCCCGGTCGTGAGGTTGATGACCGCTGAGACGAGAGCGAACGCGGCGAAGAACAGGACCACACCAACGCAAAACGCCAGGCCGGTTGCAAGACGACTGCCATCGGATCGCTTGGATTGGTCGATCAGACGCATCAGGATCAGCGGGATGACCGGCAACACACAGGGCATGAGATTGATCGAGACACCTGCCAGGATAGCCAGCAAATAATAGACGACCGTGCCGTAGGGCAAAACCGCCTGCCGTTCGGCCGATCGGTCACCTGCCGCCGGCTCCGGCGCAGGAGAAACCGTCTGTGTCGCTTGCGGTCCATTGGATGGTTCGGCCGCTGCAAGTGGCTCCACGGTGGCGGCGGAGAAATCGACACGGGCACTCAACGTCTTGTCGAAGGGAGGCAGACACAGTTGACTGGTGCAGGCCATGCCTGTGAGGCGAACATCAACCCGGATGGGGCCGTCGGGAACGGGGGACAGAGGGACCAAAACCTGGAAATCGCCCACGTAGACCTCGACCTCTGTGTCGAGGCCGACGTCGTGGAACATCTGCCACGGTGGGAAGGCCGGCTCGCCAAAGTCCAGTCCTTCCGCGGAGGGTCGAATCCTCAGATTGAATTGAGGAGCCGGGGCCGTTTCGGACCTGGCGTAGTAGTGAAGGTCGTCGGTGCCCTCGAACACCACTGCCAACTGCGGCCGCCCATCGACTGCAACAACCTGCAGGAACGCGCTCGAATGCTCACTATCGACGCGAGCCACTTCGAGGGCCTGGTGACTTTCGGCCCCAGCGACCCATGCGCCGAACAATGCGACCGATGCCAAACATGTGAGAAACGGCCTGTTCGCAATCACCTCGATATCCCTGCCAACCCAAAGATGCGAGAACGTCACTACGGAGACGGCGTCTGCGTCGCCTTCTGCTCGGCTCCGGCCCCGTTGCCGCTCTTGGCCTGCTCGGCAGCGAGCAGATCGCCGACCGTGGGCTTGTCCAGTTGGCCACCTGCCAGGATGAGCTTGACGTCGTCAGCGTCGAGCGTTTCGTACTTGAGCAGGGCCGTGGCGATGCCTTCCAGTCGCTCCTTGTTCTCTTCGATCAGTTGCCTGGCCTCTGCATACGCCTCATCGAGGATCCGTCGGATCTCCGCATCGATGGCTTCGGCGGTCGTCTCGGAATACTCCCGTTCGGTTTGCATGAGAAAGCCCATGTCCCGTGTACCGTCCGGCCCGTAGCTGACCGGACCGAGGCGATCGCTCATCCCCCACGTCAGGACCATCTGCTTGGCGATCCGCGTGGCCTGCTCGATATCGGACTGGGCGCCGCTGGAGATGTCGTCGCAGAACATCGCCTCGGCGATGCGGCCCCCGAAGCAGACCTGGAGCAGGGCGGTGCAATAGCGCCGGGTGAACATCGTGCGATCCTTCTCGGGCAGGGCGAACGTCGCGCCGCCCATCGGGCCTCGCGGGATGATGCTGACCTTGTGCAGCGGGTCGGCCTCTTTCAGGAGCGACTGGACGAGGGTGTGGCCGGCTTCGTGGTAGGCGGTGATCTCGCGCTCCTTGTTGTCGATGACCCGGCTTCGCTTGGCCCGTCCCCAACGGACCTTGTCGCGGGCCTCTTCGAGATCGGCCATCTCGATGAAGTCCTTATTGGACATCGTCGCGGCCAGGGCCGCTTCGTTGATGATCGCCGCCAGGTCGGCGCCGCTGAACATCGGGGTGCCCCGCGCCATCCGGTTCAGGTCCACGTTCGGGCCGATCTTGACCTTCTTGGCATGGACGCGCAGGATCTCGGCCCGGCCCTTGAGGTCGGGCAGGGGCACGATCACCTGGCGGTCGAACCGGCCCGGTCGCGTCAGGGCGTTGTCCAGGATGTCGGCGCGGTTGGTTGCGGCAACGACGATCACCTGGTCGTTCGTATCGAAACCGTCCATCTCGACCAGGATCGCGTTGAGCGTCTGCTCGCGTTCGTCGTGGCCGCCGCCGACGAAACTGGCGCCGCGCCGCCGGCCGATGGCGTCAATCTCATCAAGGAAGATGATGCATGGCGAATTGTCCTTGGCCTGTTTGAACAGGTCGCGGACGCGCGAAGCGCCGACGCCGACGAACATCTCGACGAAGTCGCTGCCGGAAATGCTGAAGAACGGCACGTCGGCCTCGCCGGCGATGGCCTTGGCCAGCAGCGTCTTGCCGCAGCCGGGCGGGCCGATCAACAGGACGCCCCGCGGGATGCGCCCGCCGAGACGCTGGAACCTCTTGGGGTTCTTGAGGAACTCGATGATCTCGCCGACCTCGTCCTTGGCCTCTTCGATGCCGGCTACGTCCTTGAAGGTGACGCGGACGCGGTCCTTGCCCTGGACCTTGTGCCGGCTGCGGCCGAACGACATGAGCATGCCGCCGGCGCCGCCGCGAAGGTTGCGGGCGAAGAAGAAGTAGAAGAAGCCCACGAGAAGCAGGATGGGCAGCACCCAGTTGATCAGCATGATCAGCCAGACCTGCTGCTTGGTGTACTCCCATTTCAACGCGAATCCCGGGTCCTCGGCCGCCTTCTGGTCAAGGGTCTCGATAACGGCGTTGAGCTGTTCCTTGGCCCCACTCTCCGGACGGTAATTGACCTGAAACGATATCGCCTTCGGATCGGGTGCGGCCTCCTTCCTGAATTTGCCGACGATCTGTGTGTCCCCGATATCGATCTGCTCGACGTCCCCCCGCTCGAGATGCGTGCGGAATTCATCCCAGCGCAGGGTGTTCGTCGCCAGACCCTGCTGGAGCATCATCATGATCGTGAACACAAGGATGGCGATGATCAGCCAACTGAAGGGACCGCGCCGATAGCTCGGCAGCGGCGGCTTCTTGTTCAAACGTCTGTTGCCGTCGCGGGGGGACTGCGATGACGAATTGTCCTGATCGTTCTTCATATCGTAGCGTTCGATTCCATGCCGGGTCGAGAATGGGGAATACCCCCCCCGACGGGCGCCTATCCTGCGCAGATTACCAATCGGTTTCCATTAGTTCTACGATCTTCTGGGCCAGCTTGTTTGCCGCCAACGCGGAGGCATAGGTGAAGTCTTGATTCTGAAAGTCGGAGTAGCTTGCCGCCGCCGTGACCGTTCGGCGGTTGATCATGAGTTGGCCGGTGTTGAGATTCTTCCAATTGACCACGGCTGTCAGCACCACTTCCTTCTCCAGTGGCCGGGCCAGTTCGCGCTCGGTGACCAGCGACGACTCTTCGATCGACAGCAACTGGCCGCTCATCACGCTGTCGGCGCGATCCTGACTGGAGACGATCTTGTAGGGCGTCATTGCCTCGATCCGCTTGGCCAGCGCATCGGACAGCGTATACTCGACCTCGCGCCGGAAACTGCGATTGTCGAACATCTCCAGATACACGCTGTGAAGGTCGTCCGGATACAGGCTCCGGTTTGAATAGCCACCGATTCCGGCGCAACCCATCAGACCCATCGCCGTCAACATGCCGCCCGTCAACATCACAAGCGTGCACCAGTGGATTGTACAAAGCCTATTCTGCACGGTCCTTCGTCCTGTCGGCGATTTCCTGTCGGGCTTGTCTGGCCATCTCAGCCGCCTCGGTGTTGGGCCAATTCTCAATGACCATGTCGTAATAGAGGTTGGCGGCCTCGGTCCTTTTGACGCGATGGTAATATCGACCGATGGTGTACTGTTTGTATGCCATCTGCTCGTCGATCCGCTTGAGTTTGGCCGGAATGTCGTGCTTGGCGGCGTCCTCCGGATAGCGCATCGCAAACCGCTCGTAGTAGGTCTTGGCCGTGGCCAGTTTCGACGCGTCCAGAAGCGGCTGCCGTTTCTCGCGAGGTTTATTGTAGGCGGCGAAGTTGTTCTCCGCCATGCGCAGGATGGCTCTCTTGCCGATCGGCCCCATCTCCCAATACGATGCGATCTCCGACCACTTCAGATAGGCATCGATATACCTCTCCCTGCCTTCGTAGTGTTCGGCAACGGCGATCGCCGCCTTGAGCCCTACGCCGTTGGGCTCATCAAGGCCGGCCCGGTCGCTGAGCCGCTCCATGATCTCGACGCCCTCGGCGTAGCCGCGAATGCGAAACAAACCCAACACGGTCTTTTTGCGGCCGCCCAGATACGCGGTGGCGATTTCGAACTGCCGGTCCATCGTCGCTCCGGCGAATTCGCTGCCCGGATAGTCCTTCAGCAACTTCTCATATTTCACCATCGCCCTGGCGTATCGGTCTTTCCAGTACTCCAGTTCCCCCATGGCGAACAGCTCGAGGTCGGGCCCCACATGCTGAGGGAAATCATCCTTGAGGTGGGCGAGAGCGTCCTTGACCTCCGCGACGCTGGCGCTGCGGACGAGTTCCTTGAGTTCGGAAATCGCCAGCACATACCGCTGCTGAGGATCGGCAGTGACCGATTGCTGGTCCTTGCCGTCCTGAGCTCGTACGGTTTCGGCCGACCCAGCGCCCAGGTACAGCAGGGCGGCACAGACGGCCAGAACAACATTTTGCACCCGATTCTTCACTTGAGCCCGATTCATTATCCGTCGCGGAGAAAGACGTTTCAGCCGCCTCAAACAGGCGTCATTATACCGGCCGGCGTGGTCATTGCAACGCACACTTTCAAATATGCCGTGACCGCCGGCGGGCCTCACAGACAGTGTCGTGGAGCGTCCTGATTTGACTTTACTGGCCCTCGCAAGTGCGATATAAGTGTCTGACGAGCATGGTTCTCGCACCCGATCATTCTGCGGGCGGACACAGTCTCAGGCCGGGTGGGAGTGGCCTGGCCAAAAAGCACGGAATGAAGGAGGTACACCATGAGGCGACGTTGGGTACTGGCCGTTGTTGTCCTGATGATTGTCGGAGGGGGCGGTTGCGGTCGTGCGCGCCTTGCGAATTTGACGCCGGGCAAGCAAAACGTGCGGCAGATTCCCGTGGCCGAGTATGTCGACAGAATGAAAGCGGGATGGATCGGCCAGATGGCCGGCGTCGGCTGGGGCGGTCCCACCGAGTTTCGCTACAACGGGGTCATCATTCCCGCCAACGAGATGCCCGAGTGGAAACCCGGACTGATCAATCAGTTTCAGCAGGACGATATCTATGTTGAGATGACCTTCCTGCGAACCCTGGAGTTGCACGGGTTCGACGTGTCGATCCATCAGGCAGGCATCGATTTCGCCAACAGCGGCTATCAGCTCTGGCATGCCAACAAAGCCGGTCGCGACAACCTGCGCAGCGGCATTGCACCGCCGGACTCAGGCCACCCGAAGTACAACAAACATGCCGACGACATCGACTATCAGATCGAAGCGGACTTCGCAGGACTCATCGCTCCAGGCATGCCCAACGTGGCAATTCAACTGGGCGAGAAGTTCGGCCGGCTGATGAACTATGGAGACGGTCTCTACGGAGGGCAATTCGTTTCCGGGATGTACACCGAGGCCTTCTTCGAGAAAGACATCATCAAGATCATCGAGGCCGGGCTTCGCTGCATTCCAAAGGAAAGCCAGTATCACGAGTGCATCAGCGACGTGCTGCGCTGGCACGGGCAGTATCCGGATGACTGGACCAAGACGTGGCAATTGGTCAACGAGAAGTACCATCTGAATCCGGCGTATCGTCGCTTTTCGTGCTCCGGTCCCGAAGCCGATTTCAATATCGACGCCAAGATCAACGGGGCGTACATCGTCATGGGGCTGCTCTACGGGCAGGGTGATCCGGACCAGACGATCATCATTTCAACGCGGTGCGGTCAGGACTCCGACTGCAATCCGTCGAACGCGGCCGGCATCCTGTTCACGACGATCGGGTTCAGGGACCTGCCCGAGAGATACAAGATCGCGCTCGATCCGTGGGGCAAGTTCAGCCACACGCCGTACAATTTTCCGACGCTCGTTCGGGTCTGCGAAGACCTGGTCCGTGATGCCGTGGTCAATTGCGGCGGGAGGATCCAGACGGACGAGCAGGGTGAGGAGTCCTTTGTGATTCCCGTCCAGAGCCCCCGGCCAAGTCGCCTGGAGCAATCGTGGGCCCCCGGCCCGGCCAGCGAAACACGGTACTCCAAGCGGGAGATGGCCAAGATCACGGCTCTGCTCGGCAAGGACATGTCCGAGGCCATCGAGAAGTTCGCTCCCGGCTGGAACGTGGTCCGCTGCGGCGAGGATATGGATCCGGGGCTCCGGGATGAGCTGCGGGGACGTCGGAACGTATTGGTGACCCATCCGCTGAACCCGGAGATCGGCTGCGCTATCAGCCGCACCGTCAAGTTGCCGGTCAACAGGGACAGCTCGCTGAGACTCGTCGTCGGCCATGACGCGCGGGGGGACTGGGACCTGATCGTCAAAGTAGACGCGAAGGAACTTCTGCGGAAGACCATCGGCCCGGAGACAACCACAGTCGGATGGACGGATGTGGTCGTCGATCTGTCGCCCTACGCCGGTCGTACCATCAAGATCGAGTTGGTCAACGAACCGACCGGCTGGCGATACGAAGCCGGATATTGGGCTGAGATTTCTCTCCGGTAGTAAACCGGACGCCAGTTGATGTGGCCGGCCATTGCCACATTCCTCTTGGATCAGATCGCCTTTTCCGGTACTATGGGAGGGTGTTGAAATGCCCCTCGTGATGGGGGATTCGGTCGGGCCGTCACGGGAAAGGAACCGGATGTCGAAAGATCTGGATCGTCGCACGTTTTTGAAAGGCTCTCTGGCTGGGTCGGCTGCCTTGGCGTCGGCCATGAGCCTGGAGGAACGAGCCTTGTTGGCGGCGATGAAGGAGGGTCTGCCGCCGTCGCATGCCCCGGCGACGGAGGGATTGCCGGCCGGCAAGATCGGCGATGTAACGCTCAGCAGGGTGCTCTGCGGAGGCAATCTTATCGGCGGGTGGGCCCACAGCCGCGACCTGATCTACGTTTCGTCCCTCTTGAAGCACTATTTCACCGATGAGAAGATCTTCGAGACGCTCCGGCTCTGCGAAGACAGCGGCATCAACACGATCAATGCCGGCACCAGTTCGCTCGGCGTCCTCAAGAGGTACTGGGACGAGCGGGGCGGCGAGATTCAGTGGCTGGCCCAGTGCGTCCCGTCTGCCGACGATCTGACCGGGGACGTGCAGAAGGCCATCGACGCCGGTGCAACGGGAGCCTATGTCATTGGCAACGTCGGCGACCAATGGGCACGGGCCGGGCGGGTCGATCTGATCGGCAAGGTGGTCGAGTTCATCAAGCAGAACGGGATCATCGCCGGCGTCGGCGGCCACGAACTTGAGACGATCCAGGCGTGCGAGGAGGCCGCTTTGCCGGTGGACTTCTACATGAAGACCCATCACGGCACGAATTACTGGTCCACACGGCGGCCCGACCAGCACAAGGACGTGATCGACAACTACGCCATCGACAACTACTGGGACAAGCACCCCGAGCAGACGGCCCGGTACATGCAGAAGGTCGGCAAGCCCTGGATCGCCTACAAGGTGCTGGCGGCCGGGGCGGTTCATCCCAGAGATGGCTTCCGATTTGCTTTCGAGAACGGCGCCGATTTTCTGTGTGTCGGGATGTTCGATTTTCAGGTGCGTGAGAACGCGATCATCGCCAGGAACGTATTGACGGGTTCGTTGAACCGGTCCCGCCCGTGGCGGGCTTAGATTTGGAGTGACGGTATGGCAGACAAGCAAGTCGATCGACGTCGGTTTATCCAGAAGTCGGTGGCGGCCTCGGCCGGGATGGCCCTGGGGCTGCGAAGCTTCGAGGAGCAGAATCTCCGCGCCCAGATGGCCGAAGGTGGTGAGGCGGCCCGGAATCGGACGCAATCGAGCGCCGCGCCGACGCCCACCGGGAAGATTAAGGACCTGACGATCAGCCGCATGTTCTGCGGCGGCAACCTCATCGGCGGTTGGGCCCACAGCCGCGACCTGATCTACGTTTCGAGCCTGGTCAAGGCCTATCACAGCGATGAAAAGGTCTTCGAGACCCTGGCACTGGCCGAGGAGATGGGCATCAACACGATCCTGGGCAATCCCAGCGCCGACCGCGTGCTCAATCGCTATTGGAACGAGCGGGGCGGCCAAATCCAGTTCATCTCCGACTGTGCCGCCGGAGCCAGCATCAAGGAAGGCGTCAAGCGATCCGTAGACAGCGGAGCGCATGCGGTGTACGTGCAGGGCGGGTTGGCCGACGCCGCCGTCCGCGACGGCAAGACCGACCTGGTCGGCGAGGCGATGGAATACATGAGGCAGTTTGGCCTGCCCAGCGGGCTCGGCGCCCACGATCTGGAGACGATCAAGGCCTTTGTCGAGGCGGGGTTCAAGCCGGATTTCTGGGTCAAGACCCTGCACCCGGACAAGTACTGGTCCGCCACGGCACAGGAGAACCGCAAGCCGTTCGACGCGGTGGGGCCCTATGGGCAGAAGCACGGTGAGCACCACGACAATATGTGGTGCCGCAATCCCGCTGAGACCATCGAGTATATGAAGGGTCTCAAGGAGCCGTGGATCGCCTTCAAAGTGCTGGCCGCCGGGGCCCTGCATCCACGGGATGGGTTCAAGTTCGCCTTCGAGGGTGGCGCGGACTTCATCTGCGTGGGCATGTTCGACTTCCAGCTTCGCGAGAACGTGATCCTTGCCCAGCAGACGCTTGCCGGCGACCTGCGTCGATCGCGGCCTTGGTGTGCCTGACAGACGTCTCGCAGATCGCTTCGACCGCAGCAGGAACGACCGATCTTGATTACTGCCTGTTTGTGGCCGCATAAGATAGCAAAAGGGCCGGGCAACTCGGAAGCTGCCCGGCCCTCTTCTCTTGGCAAGAGTGCTACGGCATCAGACCCTTAGAGGGGCTTGTGCAGCGGCATGGTTCTTCCAGCCAGCCACGCAATCTCTCCATCGGTCAGCGCTTCGCTGTAGACGCGCACGTCATCGACGGCGCCGGGGAAGAAGACTTCATTGTCCTGACGCTTGCCCACATGGAAGGGCCCCGGCGTGTTGACGTTGTCCACGTCGTCGCTGCCGACCAGCGCCCCGTCGCCATACCAGCGCACGGTCGTGCCGTCAAACGAAGCCGCCAGGTGATGCCATTCCAGGTCGATCGGGAGGATGTTGAACTGCCAGCCGTGACGGTGCAGGCCGTAGTAGCCCAGCGTCGCACTGGTGCCGCTGTCGCCGACGGCCTCGATGTCGAAGTGTTGACCATCCGTAGCTGGTCCGGTGAAGCCGAAGACGTTGGCCCAGGCCGTGATCGAGGTCGTGTCGGCCCTGGCCCAGCCGGAGATCGTCCTGGACGCATCGCCGCTGATGCCGACGCTGGCCACCGTGACGTACGTGCGGACGCCGTCGAGTGCAATGGCCTGGCCGTCTTTGCCGGCAACGTACGTGGGATTGCCCTGGACCGTTCCGTTGTAACCATGGCCGGAGCTGTCATTGGCATTGCCGTCGAAGGCGTAGCGGGCAACGAGACTCGTTGTCCCGGGCTCCACCGGTATGGTGAGTTCCGCGGTGTTGGGATACAGCCGAATGTCGTCGAAATAGACGACGCCCGTGGCGCCGGCGCCCTCAATGCCGATGGTCAGCTTCGTGACGCTGGCAAGGTTGCCGCTCACGGCAGACAGATCGATGTTCCACGGCTGCCACGCAGGTCTCGTGATGTCCGCCGGATCGCCATCGTAGACGACCTTGGTTCCATTGATCTTGACATACATCTGCCCGGTATTGCCGGCAGCACCATGGAAATAGAGCGAAAGGCTCTTGATGCCACTGGCGGTCCAGTTCTGGGCCGGGAAGGTCCGGTCGGCCTCGGCAACGGTCGCGCCGCCGGTGTTCTCATAGGACAACGGCATCGACTGCCGGCCGTTGTTGACGATCGACTGCTCGGCAAACGGCGAGGTGATGTGGCCGACCGTCGAACCGGTGTTGTTGACCCAGCCATCGAGCCACGTGTCGAAGATCGCCTCGCCGGCCTCGATGTCATCGGTATAGCTCTCGAAGTCCTCCACCACGGCGTACGGGCGGGTCGCAAAGCTCCAGACGGCGCCTTCCCATGTGCCGATCGTCTCGACGTCGTTGACCTCGACGACCTTCCAGTAGTACGTGCTCGCCAGATCGAGGGTGCCGGCGGCGATGCTGGCCTGCGAGACCGTACCCAGCAGGGGCAGTTCCTCGGCGTCGGTGCCGAAGTACACCTCATGCGATCCGGCTTCTCGCCCGGCTCTCCAGTTCAGGACAGGGTCGGTCGCCACATCGGCCGCCCCGTCGGCCGGCTGCGGCTCTCGCGCCTGGACAGGAATGTAGGTAAAGCGGACCTCACTGAGCCCGTATTGGCCCATCGCACCAAAAGCGCTGTTGACGGTGAGCTTGACGAACTTGACGGCGAGACCGCCGAAATCGATCGTCGAGTTGTAGACATAGCCCGATTTGGCCGTGGCCTGGTTCAGGTCGAAGTCGCCCAGCGTCGCCCACTCTTCACCGTCGGCGGAGTATTCGACCGTGACGTTCTTGAGGCCGAAGCCGAGCAGCTTCTCGAACTGGACGTTGTAGTTCCAGACCAGGAGTTGATAGAGCTTGTACACCGTGTCGAACTCGTACTGGATGTACAGGGCC
>Ga0209722_1001791_pt1 | contig 18042 bp, 10 predicted proteins | sample BioC12SIPDNA_2_FD_185745 | JGI IMG/M metagenome (GOLD analysis project Ga0209722, IMG submission 185745) | Anaerobic biogas reactor microbial communites from Washington, USA - Biogas_R1_A C12 SIP DNA (SPAdes) (version 2) | ecosystem: Engineered > Bioreactor > Anaerobic > Unclassified | place... | reverse complement strand
GGTCTGATCGGGCACGGGTGCATGGGCCGGGGCCATCTGCATCGGTTGGCCGGTGACTCGGAGATCCAGGTGCTGGCCGTCTGCGACGTGGACGAAGTGCGCCGTGACGAAGCCAGGCAGCGCGTCGAGGCAGCCTACGCTGCCCGGCGTTCGGCTGGCATGTATCGTGGCTGCGACGCCTATAATGACTACCGCGATCTGCTGGCCCGCTCGGACATCGACGCGGTCGTGATCGTTACGCCGGACCATTGGCACGCGATGCAATCGATCCACGCGATGGAGGCGGGCAAGGACGTCTACTGCGAAAAACCGATTTCGCTGACCGTCCGCGAGGGCCGCCGATTGGTGGAAACAGCGCAATGCTACGGCCGGGTCTTCCAGACAGGGACGCAGTACCGCTCCATTTCGACGATTCGCCAGGTCTGCGCGTTCGTGCGAGGCGGCGGGCTGGGCCAGGTCAAGTCAGTTTTCACACTCTGGCAGCCCCTGGGCGAGAACTTCGGTCGTTCGTATGCGCCTGTGAGTCCGGCGCTGGCGGCCGAGCCGGTGCCCGAGGGGTTGGACTGGGATCTGTGGGTCGGTCCGGCTCCGTGGCAGCCGTACAACAGCGCCTTCCACAGAAACCCGATCCCCGGCGTCGTGCCCTGGGCGTTCCATGACGACTTCGGCGCCGGCGCGGTCACCTGGTACCATTCGCACGCCGCGGATGTGATTCAGTATGCGCTGGGCGTCGAGAACAGCGGGCCGGTCGAGTTCATCCACCCGAGCACGGGCCAATACCCGACGCTCACCTGCCGCTACGCCAACGGCACGCTTCTGCACCTGGTGGACCACTGGGGCATGGTGAAGGACCTGTACAAAGCCGTCCCCGCAGACGCCCGGCTGGAAGGCAATTTCGGCGGCGTATTCGTCGGCGAACGCGGCTGGGTCACGTCGATGAGCACCGGCGGACCAATCGAGGGCGGCCCTGGAGACCTCTTCGAACGGATGAAGCTCGCGACGCGCGAGGTGAACATCGGCGACAACGATCATCACGCGAACTGGTTCGACTGCATTCGCACGCGACGCCAGCCGAACTGCCCCCCGGAGATCGGCCATCGCGGCGCCTCGTTGGGACACTTGACCATCCTCACCTACAAGCTCGGACGCTCGCTGAAATGGGACCCCGCGAAGGAAGAATTCGTCGGCGATCCGGAGGCCACGCGCCTGCTGGCCCGCGCGACGCGCAGCCCCTGGCGACTGTGACGCCGGAGCGCGTCTGCCGCACGACAAGGCGGCGGGTAAGACAGTCGCAGGCGTCGATGTGTTGCGCGGATGGAGGCGTTCTCCAATCGGCGCGCGGCGGGTCGGACTTCTTCATTGTCGCCCTGCCGTGAAACGACTATGTTGATTGCATGGGGTCAGATGCTTGTCATATTCAGCTGTATTCACGATCAACGGGAAGGAGTCCATCCATGAATCGTCGCACCTTTCTTAAGGCCGCCGGCAGTAGTATTGCCCTGAGTCATGCGGTTTCGGTTTCAGCCGGGCCAAGCTCGACCGAGGGTTCGCCGATCGAGACGTCGCGGAGCCGGGAGGCTTCGATTCAGGTCCGCGACGGGATCCTCTACATCGACACACCTACGCAGACGGCGGTGATGGAAAAGGGCATCTTGACTTCGCTCAAGAGCAAACAGACGGGCGAGGTGTTCATTCGCAAGACCGATGCGTCCGGTCCGGCCCTACAACTGCTGTACCGCGGCGGCGAAACCGTCTCCGTGGACGAAAGCAAGTTCGGCGTCACCGAGACACATGCTTTGTCCAACCATCGCGCGGAAATGGTCTTCCACAGTTGGGATGCGGACGGCGTACTGACGGTGTCTGTTGAGCCGGAAACGGGTGATATCCTCGTCGAGCCGGCGGCCTACTCGTCGCGCAGCGGCGTCCTGGCCTGTCGTTGGAATCTCCCCGGCCTGCGCTCCGATCTGAAGCTGGTGGCTCCATTCTTCCAGGGTGTCAAACTTCCATTGGATGACCCCCTGATCAAGGACAGTCATTGGGAATGGCCGTTCTCCTGGGAGGCCGGTCTGGCGATCCTCCAGGCCGGGCAGGGGGGCTTTTGGGTGCATACCCAGGACAATCGCTATCGATATAAAGCCCTGCGCGTGGGTGTGGCGAACGACGCCATGCGACTGGGCTTCGATACGCAGGCCTACGGCCCTATAGATGAAAATCTCAGCGCCGGAGGGCTCACCTGGCGGATCAACGTCTTCGGCGGCGACTGGCATGAGCCGGCCGAACGGTACCGCCGCTGGCTGTGGCAGGCCTACGATCTCGAAACCGAACACGCGCGTCGGGCGCCCTGGGTTCGCGACGTCCGCTTTGCCGTGAGCTGGTGCCCAACGGACGAGGCGATTCTCGATGCGCTCGCCGAGGAACTGAATCCCAAGACCGTGCTGCTGCACATTCCCAACTGGCGTACCGATCCGTACGACGAAAACTACCCCACATACGCGCCGAACGATAAGGCCAGGGCCTTTGTCAAGAAAGGCCGAACCCTGGGCTTCCACATGATGCCGCATTTCAATGCTGTCGATATGGACCCGTCAAATTCAGCCTATGCGTATGTGCGTGATTTTCAGTACCGGGGCCTGGAACGTCACGACCTTAGAGGCTGGAGCTGGTATCAGGGCCGGGGGCTGGGCGTGCCGGAATCCAACGCGGCTTTGCTGGCCAATCGCGACAAGAAGGTTATGGTCAAGGTGCATCCCGGCTTGAGCATGTGGCGCTCGATTCTGGGTCGCGCGATCCTGGCAGCCACGGATGATCTCGCGACGGATGCTGCATTCATCGATGTCACCCTGGTCTCTCACAACCTGCACAACTGTTTCGTGGAGGCCACCACACCCACGGAGGGCATGCACAAACTGATCGGCCATATCGCCGGCCTGGGGCGGGGTCTGGTGGTCGCAGGGGAAGGGCTCAACGAGATCACCATGCAGGGCCAGTCGTTCGCGCAGGCGCATCTGTTCAAGAGCTGGCACCAATCCATCGACGGCCTGGAGCGCACGGGCGGTTGCGACTTGAATGCGTTTCTGTTCGAGGGTCTCTGCCGGACCTTCGGCTACGCCAACCTGGGTGGACAGGACGCCGACCAGGAACGCCGCATGCAGATGCATCTGGAACACGGGGCCATTCCGACCGTGACAATCCACTCGGCCCGGGAGATTCTCTCCCCCAATGCCGCGGTGCGCCGCATGCTGGCCCGGGCGAGGGAATAGACTCTGTTGAGACCTCCGATCCCTGGGTGCAACGTCTCGTGACGCGCGGATTTCCGGCGTCATTGGAATCCGCAGGCCGATGTACGGGCCCGGTTTCATCGCCGGTGGCAGGGGCCAGGCATGGCCTGCCTGGCCCCTGCTCCGTCGGTTTACATGTCGCTGCGTCCTACAATCAGAACGACTTGTGCAGCGGCTCAGTGTGTCCGGCTAATCCGGCCACTTCCTCCGCCGACAACGCACGATTGTAGATGCGAACCTCGTCCAGCATTCCACGGAAGAAGTAGTTGCCGGCCCCTTCCGTCGCTCCGCCGCCGATCCGCAGCGGACGCTGCGTGTTCAACGACAGCGGGGCAGTGCCTTCGCCGACCAGTCGGCCGTTGATGTAGAGGGCCTTCTGCTCGTTGGCGAAGGTGGCGACGATGTGAGTCCACTCACCCAGTTGCGCCGCCGGGCCCGCCGTGCCATTCCACCCGGTGCCGGTGCCGGTCCAGAATTCCCACGTGTTGGTCGGCGTCAGGTAGAGAATGTAGCCCCGTTGCGGGGTGTCATCGCGCGAGGTAAGCGGCGAACGATGCTCGCTGCCGGTCGGGTCCGGATTGGCCCAGACGCTTGCCGTGAACGCCTCGGGGTTCAGTGCTTCGCTGTAGGCGATATCCACCGCGTCGCCGGTGCCGTCCACCGTCAGGACCTGGCCTCGGGCCGGATCGCTCGTGGTCTGCGCGTTGCCAAGAGCCGTGCCGTGATGGGACCCCACCGAGTCATTCAGGTTGCCTTCAAATGCGTAATGGGCGACCAAGCCGGCCTGATCCGGCTCTACCGGAACGACGAACTCGGGGGTGTGTGGATACAGCCGGACGTCGTCGATGTACACGACTCCGGTTGCCCCAGCGCCCTCGACGCCGATCGTCAGCGAGGTCACGCGCTGCAGATTGGTGCCCACCGCCGACAGATCGATGTTCCACGGAAGCCACTGGCCTTCGGCGATGTCATCTGCCGCACCGTCATAGGGAACCTTGACGCCGTTGATCTTGACGTACAGTTTCCCGGTATTGCCTGCGGCCCCCTGGAAGTACAGCGACAGGCTCTTGATGCCGTTGCTGGTCCAGTCCCCGTCAAGAGCGAAGTCGGCCTCGGAGACAGTTGCTGTCGTGTTGTCATAAGACAGCGGCATAGATTGTCCTCCGCTGCGAACGATCGTTTGCTCGGCGAACGGTGTCTGGAGGTGGCCGACGGTCGAACCGGTGTTGTTGACCCACCCGTCGAGCCAGGTGTCGAAGATGGCTTCGCCGGCGTCGATGTCGTCAGTATAGCTTTCGAAGTCGTCGACGACGATATAGGCCTGCGTGGAGAAGCTCCACAGATCGCTCTGCCAGGCACTGATGGCCTCGGCCTCATTGACCTCGCTGATCTGCCAGTAGTACGTCGTTCCCAGAGCAAGTGCCGCCGGATCGAATGTGGGGGCGCCTACCGTTCCGGCCAGGGCCAGCGCGTTGGGATCAGTGCCGAAGTACACCTCGTGCGTGACGGCTTCCCGACCGGCACGCCAACTCAGCGCCGCGTTCACATCCACGTCGGTCTGGCCGTCGCCCGGCTGCGGTTCGCGGGCCTGGGCGGGAATCTGCATGAAGCGAACCTCGCTGAGGCCGTACTGGCCCAGCCCGCCGAAACCGCTGTTGACGGTCAGGCGGACGAACTTGGCTGCCACACCCGCCAGGTCCACCGTCGTATTGTAGGTGTACGTGGCCGAGGCCGTTGCCTGGTTCAACTGGACGTCGCCCAGACTCATCCACTCGGCGCCGTCAACGGAGTACTCAATGGTCGCATCCTTGATTCCAAATCCGAGCATCGCCTCAAACTGGACGTTGTAGTTCCAGACCAGAAGCTGGTGCAGCTTGTAGACGCGGTCGAACTCGTACTGAATCCACAGAGGGCCTTCCTCGGGCGCCTTGGCTACCCACATGTCGTCACTGACGGTCGAATGCTGATCGAGGTCATCGAGGCCGGAGCCGTTGACGGTGTTCTCCGGTCCGGCGCTGGGGTCGGATATGCCGCTGGTTGTGGCGGTGACGGCCTGGATCGCATAGGCGAACGGCTCGGTGGTGAAGCTCCAGACCTCGCCCTTGAAGATCGTGTTGTCGGGAGCGGCGTTGACTTCATCGACGCGCCAGTAGTAGGTCGTCTCGAAATCGAGCATACCGGCCGGATCGTAGTCCGTCGGGGCCTGCCCCTGGCTGGCGAGAACCCCCATCGCATTGCTGCGGGCGGCATCGTTGACGTCTTCGAATGATGTTCCAAAGTACACATCGTGTGTTGCCGCGAACTTGCCTGCCGTCCAGCTCAGGATCACGTCGCGCGGCACGTCGGTCGCCTCGCTTTCCGGACTGGGGTCGACCGCCAGTTCGGGCCCGGCGCCCTTCATGGACTGAAGGACTTCTTCCGGGGTCAGGATGTGGTCAAAGACGCGTACGTCGTCCATCATGCCGGAGTAGAGCTGACTCCACTGGTTGTTGCCCATGCGGAACGGGCCGGCGCCGGCGTTCACGCCGGTGCTGTTCAGGCGATCGGTTGCCACCCCGTTGAGATAGAACACACAGCCTTCCGTCTGGTTGGGCACGAAGGTCACCGCCACGTGCTGCCAGGTGTTGAGCTCGAGAACGGTGTTGTTGGCGTTGTAGTCGAGAATGCCGGGCGTAGTGAACCGCGCGACCGTATCGAAGGACTTGAATGCATAGGCGCCTTCTCGTGTGACGAAGCCTCGGTCGCCGCTGAGGATCGCCGGATTCACCCAACAAGTGATGGACAATTGCTCGGTCAATGTCAGGATGTCGCCGCAGTCGACCCAGCCGCCTTCGTTGAACTGAAGCGCGCCTCCAATCTGCCCCGGCACCCATTCCACGTCGCCGCTGAGCGTGCCGTTGTTGCCGCTTGCGCTGGAGTCACGGGCGACGGTCCCGGCACCTTCATCGAATCGCCAGTGCCCAACCAGGTCGGCCCATGCCCCGCCGGCCAGGCTCAACACCAAGACCAGCGTGATTGCACGAGAAAGGTTCTTACACATGATGGTCCTCCTTTTCAGTTGTCACATGACAGTGTTGTGATGTGTTCGACGGTCTTCCGGCGACCGCTGAATTCCTGTGTCATTTTGCGAGATTCCCGCCACGCCCTCGGGGGATCGGTGCGCTCAGGACATGGGCCCATTCACCTCCTTTCGGCATGAACCGGATGCAGCGGAAAAAGGCAGGATGCATCCCAGGCGGACGCAGAAAGAGCGCCTCATGCCCGGCGGCGTTGTTGTACGCGCGACCCACCTCATTTCACCTGAACCTCCGATCCTGACCTGATATGCGATCTGTCAGGAAGCCTGGCGTCCAGCGGCCGGTGCCCCCATCCGCAGCACCCAGGCCCATGCGGGACGCCCGCAATGTATCCGATTCTATCAAACCGGCCAATGGCATGCAACTGGCAAGCATAAGGTTGTTCCTGATCTCTCGGCTGGACCTCAGGCTCGGCGGAGGTTCCGTCGGAAGCGATACATCCTGGATATCGTCACGATATCGCGTCCGATTCAGTCTCGGTCGTCGAGATTCTTCGTGAGAATCCTCAATACCCACGGGCCTTTATTGGCCGTTCGACCCGGCCGGCGATGTGGCTGGCGTCCTCCTGCTCCGCCCCGACGGCTGAGGCGTCCTCTCGAAGGGCCGGGCAAGATTCGGTATTCTATGACACGATATCGAACGTCTCGGCCGGAAGTCTCGCGTATACTGCCTCCCGCACTGAAGACGCTGGCCTGAGGGGTCCACGGGGGCCCTTGGGGGCAAGAAGAGGTTCATATCGACGCTGGACAATGAGAGGCGCATGGCCACGGGGAAGGACAAGCAGCATCCTGCGGTTGCCCCCTTACGAGGCACTCGGGCTCGCGTCGATTCGTTGGCGGACCGACGAAAGAACGTCCTTCGTGCGGTTCGACGGGACGGACCCGACTACATTCCCATGCACTTCCACATCAACGAGGCCTGCTGGCACCACTATCCGCCCGAAATGCTGAAAGAGTTGATGGAGTCGCATCCCTTCTTGTTTCCGGACTTTGAGGGGACGGGCAGCGGCCGGACCGAGCTGGACTATCGGGTCATCGAGCGGCCCGGCCGGCCGTTTGTCGACGGTTGGGGCTGCCGATGGGAAACCACCCTTGAAGGCACCGCCGGCACGGTCACAAACCACCCTCTGGCAAGCTGGGCGGCGTTCGAGGGGTACGCAGCCCCCGACCCGCAGGTCGATTCCGGCAAGGGACCGATCGACTGGGTGCAGATCGCGCAGAACGTCGAGCGGGCGCGATCCGACGGACAACTGACGATGGGGGGGCTGCGTCACGGGCATACGTTCCAGACGCTGGTGGACATTCGCGGATATGAGAACCTCCTGTTTGACATGGTCGATCACGATCCGCGCCTGATGCGTTTGATCGAGATGGTCGAGCGGTTCAACGCCGCAATCGTGCGGCGGTGTCTCGCTGTCGGGGTTGAATGGATGTGCTATCCGGAAGACCTTGGCATGCAGACCGGTCCGATGCTCTCGCCGGATATGTTTCGGGCGTTCATCAAACCCAGTTATGAACGCCTGATGAAACCAGCTCGCGACGCCGGCTGTATCATTCACATGCACTCCGACGGCCGGATTCGCGATCTGCTGGACGATCTCATCGACGGCGGCGTGGACGTCGTCAACCTGCAGGATCTGGTCAACGGCATCGACTGGATCAAGGACAAGCTCGCGGGCCGCGTGTGCATCGATCTCGATATCGATCGTCAGACGGTCACGCCGGCCGGCACGCCGGAACAGATCGACGCCCTGATCCGCGAGGAAGTGACCAAACTGGGATCGAAAGAAGGAGGGCTGATGATGATCTACGGACTGTACCCTGGCGTGCCGCTGGAAAACGTCAAGGCGCTGATGGATGCCATGGAACGATATACCGGCTTCTATGCCTGAAGAATGTCACATGTGGGAGACGCAGATATGATGTTCCTTATCAGAGCAGTTCTCATCAGTACTGTCATTGTATGTGGCCTGTCGCCTGTTTCTGTGGCTGGGGAGACGGATGCGCCGCTCGTCCGGGCGACCAGAGATCCGCACACGGGCCAGGTTGTGGTCACGGAGGGCGGTCGGCCCGTTTTGCAGTACAACTACCTGACGGTCCAGCCGCCGCCGGGATACGTCGAATCGATCGCCGAAGGCAATCGCCGCTATGCCAGGGCCCGGAGCAACTACATCCACCCCTTGTACGGTCCGGACGGCGAGCTGCTGACACAGGATTGGTCGGTGGACCACCCGCATCACCGGGGCATCTACTGGGCGTGGCCCGAGGTGGACTGGCGCGGACAGCGAGGCGACCTCCATGCCCTTCAGACCGTCATTGCGCGTCCGACGGCCAACGTCAAGCTCCACAGCGGCGCCGAGTATGCCCGGATCGAGGCCGAGAGCCTGTGGCTTTGGGAGGACGAGACACCCATCGTGCGCGAAGTGGCCGTCATCTGCGTGCATCGGGCGGGGCCAGAAGGCCGGCATATCGATCTGGCCTTCCACTTCGAGGCCCTGGCCGACGATGTGGCGCTGGCGCGCCGCGGCACGGATGCCTATGGCGGGCTCAACATCCGTTTATCGCCGATTCAGCAGATGCGACTGATCCACCATGCCGATCCGGCCGGCGCCGATCCACGTCGGGCCTGGTCGGACAGTCTCGGAATTCGCCAAGGGGGCAATCGCTCCGTCGGGCTGGCCGTGTTCGAGAAAGGCGGCAACTCCGACTACCCCGGCGATTACATCGAGTACCCCGATCTGCCGTGGTTCCAGCCCACGTTTCCCGCCCGGGGCACACGCCATGTGCTGACGAAAGGCAAGACGCTCACCCTCCAATACCGGCTGTGGATTCGGCCGGGCGGCCAGACGAGCGGAGCAATGTACGAAAGGCAATGGGACCTCTTCAACAGCGCCCTCGAACCAACGAGTGGGAGAATGCGGCCATGACGAAGCGACGTTATGGAGTCCTGGTGCATGGAGCGGGTTGGGTGGCGACCCAGCACGTCCACGCGTTCTTGAACAACCCTCACGCCGACGTGGTGGCCATCTCCAGTCGCCGCCTGGCCAGCGCACAGCGTCTGGCCGATCGATATGGGCTGAGCGGGGCCGTCTGCTATGACAATCTTGACGCCGCTCTGCGACACGACGGCGTGGACATCGTCTGCGTGTGTACCCCTCAGCACGTGCACTGCGAAAACGTCCTGGCTGCGGCGGCGGCCGGCAAGCACATCATCATTGAGAAGCCGGCCGCCAACTCGCTTGAGGAGTTATACGCGATGCAGGACGCGGTGCGGCGGGCGGGCGTCAAGACCGTTGTCAGCTTCGTGCTTCGCTGGAATCCGCTCTTCCAGACGATCAAGCGGCTCATCGCGGAGGGCGCCCTGGGGCAAGTCTATTGCGTCGAGACGGATTATCAGTCGTACAACGGCGCCTGGTGGGCCGGCTGGGAAGACGGCCGCAAGAAGGCGACCGCCGTCAGTGCCATGGCCGTGGCGGGCTGTCATGCCATCGATGCCCTTCGTTGGTTCGCGGCGCCGGATGAGTTCGAGGCCGCCGACCCGGTCGAGGTCTTCGCCTATGCTGGTGGCCGACGCAAGGGCAAGACGCATCAGTACAATCCCATAACCAACACGTGGCAGGAATATGCACCGATGGAGTACGACGGCCTGGAGATGGCCTTGGTGCGATTTGCCAATGGGACCCTCGGCAAGGTCTCGGTCAATTTCGAGTGTGTTCAGCCCTACACCTTTCCCATCGAGATCTTCGGTGATCGCGGCTCGGTCAGGAACAACCGCCTCTGGTCGGCCGCCTTCCCCGGACAGAAAGACTGGATCGAGATCCCGACGATCTGCCCGGATTCCAGCGACGTATCCCACCACCCGTTCCAGGGTCAGATCGATCACTTTGTCCAGTGCCTGCAAAACGACGTGGAATCCCACTGCAATCTCGACGACGCCGTCAAGACCCATGAGGTGGTCTTTGCCGCCCAGCAGTGTTATCAGAGCCACCGTCCGGTGTTCCTGCCCCTGCGGAGTGGTTCTTGACGAAGACGATGGCGGCCTGTTAGGGTTTCCTGGTGTTGTGCATCTTGTGTTGTCCAGCAAGCCGCTCATCAGGAACAAGGAGATAACGCTCTCATGGGCTCGGCCCCGGGTGTCCTGCGACTGAAGATCGACAAGGCTTCCTGCCTGAGTCCTTGTTTGTGCCAGGTGGGCTGGGCGGTTTTTCCCGAACCGGTGCACGACGTCGAGAATCTTCCCGCCCACGTCCACGAGCGGGCCTATGAGATCTGCTACATTGCTCACGGCACAGTGGATTGGTGGGTAGGAGAGCGTCTGTTCGAGGTGGGGCCGGGATGCGTGTTCATCACCTTTCCCGGCGAGAGACATGGCGGCCTCCACGACATCATGAACCCCTGCGAGTTGTTCTGGGTCCAGTTGGAGTTTCCCGCCGAGGGGAACCTGCCCGGCCTGTCCCGCGATGAGAGCGCGTCGTTGGTCGATCAATTCAACCGGATCGAGCATCGCTGTTTTCCCGCAACGGCCCAGACGCCGGTGCTGTTCAAGAGACTCATCGACGAGCACCGCGGGGTCTCCGAACACAGCGTCATCCTCGTGCGTGCCGCGCTGATCGATTTGCTGGTGGCGGTCGTTCGCGGGCAGGATCTGTACCGGCGTCGCAACATGGTCGGTTTGCAGTACTCCAAGCCCATTCGGCAGGCTCTCGAACTGATCGACCGGCGGTTGGAGGAGTGCTTCAAGATGGATGAAATTGCCGAAGCGGTGGGGTTGAGCACCACGTCGTTCTACCGGCATTTCTCTCAGGAGGTTCATGTGACCCCCGGGGAGTACCTGACGCAGCAGCGCATGCACCGGGCCAAGGCGCTCCTGCGCGATCCGGCCCTGAGTGTGACGGCCATTGCCCATGCCCTGGGGTATTCCTCCAGCCAGTATTTTGCGACGACGTTTCGGAGAGTCACAGGCGTAACGCCGCGCATGTATCGAACGACGGCCCTCCGCGAGGCGTTCGAATCATGAGGACCATCGCTTCGAGGTCGCAAGAAGAGGAGGTCTCAGACAGATGCCGTCTCCTCTGGGAATCCGTTGGGCTGCTGTTGGAAATTCTCCGAGAGGATATCGAACGCCGCGATTGGAATGCTTCGGATAGAATCACGTCTGGTGCATGTCGTATTCGACGTGAAGAGCATTTCCGGTTCAGCATTTGATCAGGAGGTCCTCATGGCCAAGGCTCCCCGTCCGAGCAGGACCGAATGCCGCAAAGGCTTCACGTTGATCGAGCTGCTTGTGGTCATCGCCATCATCGCCCTGCTCATGGCGATCCTGATCCCGACATTGAACATGGCCCGCAAGCAGGTGCGAGGCACCGTCTGCATGGCGGCTCTGAAGCAGTGGGGTCTGTGCTATCACCTCTATGCCCAGGACCACGAGGCGAAGCTGCCCGTGTTCATCGGGGGCACCCACCAGACCACGTACATGGATTCGTTGCGGCCGTACTACGCCGATATCAACAAGATGCGGACTTGTCCGTCGGCGACGCAGGTTGCCACGGGAAACCCGACCGGCGCTCAGGCCCAGAGCTTCTTCGGGTATACGCGCCATGCCTGGCAGATCGACGTAACCGGGGCCGAATGGATGGCCGACACCGACTGGGGCATCGGCAGCTTCGGCGAGAATTCCTGGCTGTGGAATTCGATGGATACCAGCGGCAACCGGCTTCAGACAGACCTGACGTGGGCGGCTATCGACGTCAAGGGCATCAAGGATGTCCCTTTCATCGGCGATGCGCGGTGGAACAACGCCTGGCCCGACTCCGGTGACCCCGTACCGGCCGGCGTGGCGACCGAGGAGCAGATGTTCCATATCGGCAACTGGTCGCGCATGGTATGCTATGCCATGAGGCGCCACAGAGCCGGCCTCAACATCTGCTTCGGTGATGCGAGCGTCCGGTACGTACGGGCCGAAGATTTGTGGACGCTCAGGTGGAATCGGCAGTCGCAGCCGGTGGATGTCGGGGACGACCTGGGCTGGATGACCGCATGGTAGTTCGCCGCACGCACGAGAGAGGCCCGGCGCGTACAAGGAAATCCAAGATATGGAGAAGACGAAAATGTCCAAGACCCGCCACGTATCACGACGCAGCTTCATTCGCCAGGCCACCACGGCCGGTCTGGCCGGCATAGCGGTTCCCTACTACGTTCCCGCCAGTGCTCTGGGCCAGGCGGGTCAAGGCGGCGCCAACGATCGGATTGGTCTGGGCCTGATCGGTTGCGGCGGCATGGGTCGGGCCAATCTGAACGCCTGCGCCGGCCGAGCCGATGTGGTCGTCACCGGCGCGTGCGACGTGTGGAAGTCTCGGCGCGATGCGGTAGTGGCCCAATGCCAGGGCACCGCCAAGCCATACCATGACTACCGTGAGATGTTGGGGGCCAAGGACATCGACGCCGTCATTATCGCATCGCCGCCCCACTGGCACTGCCGCATGGCGGTCGACGCCTGCGAGGCCGGCAAGGATATCTACCTGCAGAAGCCCATGACCCTTCATGTCGGCGAGAGCTTCGCCGTCCGCAACGCCGTGCGCCGCCATCGGCGGATCTGTCAGGTCGGCACGCAGATCCACGCCTCGGAGAACTACCGCCGCGTCGTGGAGTTCATTCGCTCGGGCAAGCTCGGACCGATCAGCGTCGCCCGGACGTTCAACGTAATGAACCAAGGCCCCAACGGCGTCGGCGACACGCCCAACAGCGCTCCGCCGGCCGAGATCGACTGGGACCAGTGGGTCGGTCCCGGCCCGATGCAGTCGTTCAATCCGCTGATCGTCAGAGACGCCTACTACAATTGCTCCTTTATGGCCTACAGCGGCGGCTGGACCCCCGGCATGGCGCCGCACATCATCGATCTGCCGATCTGGGCGCTGGAACTGGGCTACCCCGAGAGCACCTACTGCTCCGGCGGTCGTTACGTCGTTCGCGACGTTGGCGACGCCCCCGACGTGCAGGAGATCGTGTGGCAATACCCGAACTTCACGATGACCTGGATGATGTCGCTGGTCAACAGCTTTGCCTTCGACTTCGGTCGCGGCAGCCCCGCTCGAAGGCTGGGAATCTACTTTCACGGACTCAACGGCACGTTGTACTCCGACTACGGCCGGCACGAGATCGTTCCGGAAGGGGATATGCTGGCAGACGCCCAGCCGCCGGAGAAGTCGATTCCGTCCTCGCCCGGTCACGAGCAGGAGTGGCTTGACTGTGTTCGCAGCCGCAAGCAGCCGAGCTGCAATGCCGAGTATCACTGCAAGATCGACGTGCCGATTTGCCTGGCCAATCTTTCGATGCGACTGGGCCGGGCCATCCGCTTCGACCCGACGACGGAGAAGATCCTCGACGACGAGGCCGCCCGCCTGGCTATCCCGCAATACCGGGCGCCATGGACGTTCCCCCGCCAGTATCTTTGAGGGTCTCATATGAAACACGTATGGGCGAGTCTGTTCGCTGCTGTTTGCCTTCTGCTGTGGGCGGGCATTGGCTACGCCGAGACGGCGATGTTGACGATCGATCCGAAGACGCCGGAGGGTTTGCGAAAGCTGCTCCGGTACGATGGCGATTCGCTTCATCTGGTCAGCGCGCATCGAGGCGGGCCGCGAGAGGGGTTTCCGGAGAACTGCATCGCGACGTTCGAGGACACACTGCGGCACACGCACGCAATGATGGAGATCGATCCTCGCTATACGAAAGACGGAGTGATCGTGCTGCATCATGACCCCACGCTGGACCGAACGACCAGTGGAACCGGACGTGTCGTGGATTGCACGTGGGAGGAATTGCAGGCATTGCGGCTGAGAGACTCCGAAGGGGTCCTTACAGAGTATTCGATCCCCACGCTCGACGAAGCGCTGCAATGGGCCAGAGGCAAGACCATTCTCGTGCTGGACCAGAAGGATGTGCCCTTCGAAGCCCGTGTGAAGAAGGTCGAAGAGCACGATGCCGAGGCCTACGTTATTCTGATCGTCTATAGCTTCGCCGACGCCAAGCGATGCTATGCGATGAACGAGAATATCATGATGGAGGTGATGATCCCGAACGGCACGCAGGTCGAGGCGTTTGATAAGACCGGCGTGCCCTGGTCCCACATCGTGGCGTTCGTCGGCCACACCCCACCGCAGGAGCCGCAATTGTGCGCGATGATCCATGCCAAAGGCGCCATTTGCATCGGCGGCACGTCTCGAAACATCGACCGCCGGTTCATCGAGCGGCATGTTACGGACATACGCAACCTGAGCCGGGAGTATCACGCGCTGATGGAGATGGGCATCGACCTCATCGAGACCGACCTGCCCCGCGAAGTCGGCCCCCTGCTGTACGGCCAACACCCCATCCCCGCCTCAAGAGCCCGGTTCCTTCGAAGTCGGCCCCGCTGACCCTTCGTTCGTTGTGCGACAACGCTCGCCTCGGCGTGAGCGCTGAAATACGCCGAAAGACCGATTGCCTGGCCGGCCCCTGGGCGGTACCATGCGGCTGACGGGGCAGAGGTTCGGTGGGATCCTCCTGGGGCCGTCCGAGCCGTCGCACCTCACAGGTGCCGTTCGTCGAACGTTCCCCGTCGGAGTGAGCCAGGCAAATGGATTGTGTGTGGGCGTCGCGTGCCGAACCCCGACTGCGATGTCCCGCTGAAATCGTCAGATGCAAAGGAGATTGGTACGTGACTACAGAGATTCCCGCACAGACGCTCGACACCAAACAGTTCATCACGGACAAGGTCGCAGAGATCCAGGAGGCGGTCGGAAATGAAACGGCGATCAATGCGCTGTCGGGAGGAGTCGATTCGTCGGCCGTCACGATGCTTGGACATCGGGCCCTGGGCGACCGCCTGAGGACCGTCTTCATCGAAAACGGCCTGATGCGAGAGGGCGAGGCCGAGCAGGTCGTCAACTTCTTCCGCGCCCTCGGCGTGACCGTGGAGGTGGTCGACGCACGCGAGGAGTTCTTCGCGGCGCTCAAGGGAGTGACCGACCCGGAGGAAAAGCGCGAGGCGATCACTCAGACATTCTATCGCAACGTGTTCGGACGCCTCGTCAGGGAAAGCCGAGCCAGGTGCCTGTTGCAGGGCACAATCCTGACGGACATCGATGAGACCGTCGCGGGAATCAAGCGGCAGCACAACGTCTTTGAGCAACTGGGAATCGATCCACAGGAGGCCTTCGGCTATCGCATTATCGAGCCGCTGATCCAGCTCCGCAAAGACGGTGTCCGCAAGGTCGGCAAGGCGCTGGGGCTCCAGAGCGAATTGTTCGATCGCATTCCGTTCCCCGGACCAGCGCTGGCGGCTCGGGTGATCGGCGAGGTGACGCCGCAACGCATCGCGACCGTGCGCGGAGCAACCACCGTCGTCGAACGCCTGCTGAAAGGCACGGGGGCATTTCAGTACATGGCGATCCTTCACGAGGATCGCGTCACCGGAATGCGGGACGGCAAGCGTGATTTCGGCTTTCAGATCGAGGTGCGCTGCTGGGACAGCGTCGACGCCCGCACGGCGACCCCGACCCGGCTGTCGTTCGAGGTTCTCCAGGCCCTTGCCGAACAGATCCACCGCGACGTGCCCGGCGTAGTCAGCGTGACCTACAATATCAGTTCGAAGCCCCCCTCAACACTCGAAGCCATCTGACGGTCCTGCTGCAAGATGGATTGGTGTCTGGCCGCGAAAGGTGCATTCGCTACGGCTGTTGTGCATCGAACTCGTAAGGGCCGAGCCCTGCGTCCAGGGGCGAGATGTTGACCGGCCAGTCGGCGGCCGGCCCTGTGGCAAAGGTCCTGCGAATCGCTTCGAGCATGTCGAAACCGAACTCCGTACACGGCTCGATGTAGCTGCCTTCTCCCCATTCGTTGACGGGACCGAGGATCAGCAGGGCCTTGTCGTTGGTCCGGCAGAAGGTCCGGGCGTCGCGGAGCAGTGCTTCGAACAGAGGCGACGTTCGTCCTTCAATGGCCATCGCCTTGTGGCCGTGCCATGGCCGACTGTCCCAGCCGGTATCCACGAGAGGATAGTACATCAGGCCGTCCGCCGCCTTGTGCTTGCTCTTCCACGCCTCGGTACTTTGCCGAACGACACCCTCATAGGAGAAGACCCTTCGGGCCACCTGGCCGTCGATTCCGGGGCCCCACTCGTGGTAGGTCGTCACGGCGCAGTAACCTTCCTCCCGCAGGGCCCGGATGTGGCTCTCGGAGAAATCGTGAACGAGGGCGACCAGAGTGATTCCACTGAAACCGGCTTGGCGAGCCAGCGCCTGCGATTTGTCGAAGGTCTCGCGCACGATGTGCGATCCCCCCAGGTCCGTGCGGATGGCCTTGGGATCCCAGATGAAGACGGCGGGCTTGCCATCGATATGGTAGTAGCCGGGGAGGGAGAAATAGCGGTCGATCCAGTGACCTGTGACCTGGAGCCAGTCTTGCATTGAATGGGTTCCAGGCGGGTTGTGATTGGCCCACATGATGGCGACCTTCAGAAGATCGCGATATCGCGCCTTGCGATAGGCGTCGAACCAATGCGTCAGTTGCTGATGCCCCTGCACCCAGTACCAGTCCACGAGGAAGCACGAAATTCCATTCTCCACCGCCCACTTGATCTGCCAGTCAACGCACTCGGGATTGGACTCATCGTAGTAGCCGAGCAGGGGCTTGCGGCCCGGGGCCACCTTGCGAATGCAGTCCCACTTGGCGTCTGATTCCCAGCCTGGGAAGTAGAACGCGCACACGTCAACATCGGTTGTGACCGGCTTGGGCGCAGGGACGTACGCCGCACGGGGTATCGCCGGAGCCTCGGTGAACGTGAGCGTCGCCGTCTGGTTCGGCGGCAGTCGTCCCCTCCCGCTGAACGAGAGATAGACCGGATATGTGCCAGGGCGTACGGCGGCAATCTCCCAACCGAAACGGGCGATATCGCCGTGTTCGAGACCCGGGTGCCCCAGTCTATCCGGTTCGGAAAGGACTCGCAGCCCTTCGGGGATACCGAGATGGACCTGACGGATTCCCTGTCCGCTGCCGCCGAGGTTGACGACCTGTGCCAGCAGGCGGCACGGTCGGTTGGCCCGATTGACGCCGTCTTCGAAGCCGAAGTAAGCGACCGCCAGTTCCCCCGGCCCGGAGGGCCCGTCGGCGATCTGAATGCGGGCCAGCCGAATCGCGGCGTCCTGGGGCGAACGAATGCCGAAGGCCACGATGCGGCCATGCCATGCACGGACATCCGCCATTGGCACGTTGTAGAAGTGCGATCGACCGTCCCCACGCACGGGGAACTCTTCGGTCTGAAGACCGGGGGCCCCCTCGCAAGCCCAAAGAACGGCGGCCACGCCGTCGCGGTCCGAGGCAAGCTCTACGGTCACCCACGTCTTTCCGCTCACATCCAGTTCGGCCGCCGGGGCGAAGAGTTCCGAAGCGCTCGGGTGGACCTGCCACGTACCTGCATCGCCGCGGAGGTCCCATATGGGCAGGCCCTGCGATGGCCCGCTCCGGCCCCATTCCCTGATGTGAATCGAGTCGATTTCGAAGTCGCTGTTCTCGTACAGATCCAGGCGAAGTTGACGGATCGCCCGCTCGGTGTGCCACATGGGGAACAGCACGATCTCCTGCCATTGGTACGCGCCGGCAACGGTGAATCGCAGCTTCTTGGCCTCTGTCAGTCCTCCGTACGGACCTTCA